>Ga0209533_1003800_pt1 | contig 13265 bp, 15 predicted proteins | sample COG_04_FD_184748 | JGI IMG/M metagenome (GOLD analysis project Ga0209533, IMG submission 184748) | Pelagic Microbial community sample from North Sea - COGITO 998_met_04 (SPAdes) (version 2) | ecosystem: Environmental > Aquatic > Marine > Neritic zone/Coastal water | place: Helgoland, sampling... | reverse complement strand
AAAAATGATTTGTATTATTTGTTTTATACCACTTTGCCTCTGTTCTACGTGAAGAGATAAAATTTGGAATTGAAAAAAAGTTTTGTGATATTTACATAAGAAAACATTTTTCGTTAACAGGCATCATGTAATGAAAATAAGTTTTGAACCATTGTTGGTTAAACTTTTTTACAGGCTAGTATAAATTCGCTTTAAATTGTATAATCAACAACACTTTTGAACTTTATCCTATTATTAACTATTAACGCTCATCTTTGAGCAAAAACTTTTTTTTTGAAGGTTATTATTTCATAAAAGTATTAATTTAAAATATTATTTTGATTATAATATTGCTAAGAATATTAGTAAAAATTTTGTAAAATAATAGCTTTAAACGTTTATATAATAATCTATGTAGCGTTTTTAAACTAACTAGGTCTGGAAATTTTAAATATATCATAATGTTACTAATATTTATATTGACAGCAGCTCTGTATGTGTGCACGCTCATTATTGAATGTTATGAAAATAGCAAAATCAAATTTCATATTTAAATTAACAAGGCTTTGTAGTATAGCTTTGTGCGGTAGCTATTAGTGGCTAGCCGTCGAAAAGAATTTCAAGAAGATGCAAAGTTGAGAGTGTTTCAACTAATTAATGAAAACCCTCAATTAACTTCTAGAGAACTTGCACAAAAAGTTGGAATTTCTAATGGCTCTGCTTACTATTTGTTAACATCTTTAATTGATAGGGGCTTTATCAAGCTCACAAATTTTAAAGAAAATTCACAAAAGTTAAAATATTCTTACTTACTGACTCCGAAAGGTATTCGTGAGAAATCTTTGATTACAACCAAATTTCTTAAGCGTAAAAAACATGAATATGAACTACTAAAAATAGAGATTGATAAGTTAGAACGGGATGCAGGCCTAATTTTAAAATAACAGAAGTATACATAAAATATTTACATAGACTATAGTGTTATATCGAATTACGTAAAACTTTGTTTAGATATAATGATATAGATTTCTGGCAATGGGATGAAAAGGTTAGGCGCATTAATAAGGCTAGCTTCGGTTTAGAGGTATAAAAAATTGACCTTAAAAAGTCTGAAGCGTAACATCCGAATTCTGATTTTATCTTTACCGTTTCATAAGACAATCAAGATTACTCCCTATGCTCATTGTATTAAGTCCTTGCTTTATTAGGAATAATATTAAAAATTTTGTAGGGCTTTTTTCAATTTTAAGTTTATGTCAAAGCCTTTGATAAAGTATAAAATTATTTTAAATAATATTGATAATTAGCGCTAAATAGTTAACACGCATTACTTGAAAATGCGAAAAGATGTGTGTTTTTAATTTTCATAAATTCAGAAAGTGTTGTATTATGTCTAAAAATAACAAATCAAATTACAATCAGTGGGTCAAGGAATATGCTCTTGCAGATTTCGAAATTCCAAAGGAAAGTACCAAGAGTCTCATTGATTTTTTGAGAAAGCATAAAATTTTCGAGTCCGTATCTGACAAAATAGTATTAGACTATGGCGCAGGCCCCTGTTCTGGATTATACCAGTTAGCTAAAAATTTTCCTGAAGTCAATTTCGCTGGGATTGATTACAACGCAGATCTAGTTTCGTGGGTAAATGATTTTTGGAAAACATCTTCTGGTTCTAGATATGGCTTACCCAACTTGAGTGCTAACTTTGCAGATTGGAATGACCCCAAGTCATTAAAGAAAGTAATAAAAAATTCCCAGGTTCACGCCGTAATGAGTGTTCATGCATTATGTACGATGAGGAATTGTACAGACGCTATATCAAATATGGTTTTATCTGATCCCGACTACCTAATAATTAATTCATTATTTTATGATGGCCCATTAGATGTTCTTATTCATATGAGAGACTTAGAAGGGAATATGCCTGATGATTGTCCAGATGGCGATTTTAATATTCATTCTATTCCTAAAGTAGAAAAAACTCTTAATGATTTAGGTTATTCAAATGTTATATTTGAAAAGTTTAATATTGGTGTGGATCTAGTTCGCCCTGATAACGGTTTGAGAGGAACATACACCATTCGAACAGAATTAGAGGAGCGCGCTCAATTTAGTGGCCCAGTTTATCTGCCATGGTATTTTATGCTTGCCTCGAAAACGTAGAGCTATTTATGAGTCATGTTTGGTTTATTTTGTTCCTATTCTGAATATTCCAAACAATATTGTGTAGTTTGTATTTATCTTGACTGAGTATGATAATTTTCAGAGCTACCGATTAGTGAATAATGTAAAACTTTACTACGAAGATTGATCATAGTGAGAATCGTTTAGGTTATGGTAAGAAAAGTTACTGTCATAGGTGGATCGGGGTTTGTTGGTACAAATTTGTGCAAAAGTTTTGCATTAAAGCAGCAAGATTTTGAAATCCTGGACATCAAAATTAGTAATCAATTCCCTGACAAATGCAAAATTGCTGATGTGAGAGACATAAAATCCTTGCGCAAATCGATTACTGGTGATTTGGTGATTAACTTGGCAGCGGTTCATCGTGACGATGTGCAAGATCAAGGTCAATATTATCAAACTAACGTTCAAGGAACAGAAAATATTATTGTGGTCTGTGATGAGCAGGCGATCAATAAGATTATCTTCACGAGCACAGTGGCTGTCTATGGATTTACTGATGTTGCAATTGATGAAGCTGGCGCAATTAATCCATTCAATGAATATGGTCGAACGAAGTTTGAAGCTGAGGAAAAATTACGAATTTGGTTTTCCAAAGGCAACAGATCGCTTATCGTCGTACGCCCTACTGTAATTTTTGGTGAAGGTAACCGTGGAAATGTCTTTCACTTATTTAATCAGATTGCATCAGGTAAATTTGTGATGATTGGCAAAGGTGAAAACAAGAAATCTATCGCGTACATTGGCAATGTTGTTGCTTTCCTTGAGGCGTGCATTACCACTAAACAAAAATATGGCGTCTATAATTATGTTGATTCTCCTGACTTGACGATTAATGAATTGGTTTCTCAGGTCCGGGCCAAATTGCATGGAAAACATGAAGTTGGGCTGCGAGTGCCATATTGGCTTGGAATAATATTAGGTTATACAGCGGATTTCGTAACCGCTTTGAGCGGTAAGAAGCTAATGATAAGTTCTATTCGTGTGAAGAAGTTTACCTCATCAACTGAATTCAAAAGTGCAAAAGAAAACTTGGAAGGTTTTAGTGCACCCTTTCTGTTAAGTTATGGCATTGAACGAACTTTACATAGTGAATTTATAGAACGAAATCCATATAGGGAGATTTTTTTTACAGAGTGATACACAGTGAATTAAGCAATAAGAGATTTGGTTACAACTTTGGAAGAATGATAACTTAATAAATTATTAGAGTGAGATCGAAATATATCTAAACTTTATTAATTTGGCTTAGCTTATAAAAACCACAATTATATAACTAATCCTGCTGTGTATGTCATAAGCTTAGGACAACTTTGTGAAGTAAGGTCAAAACTGAGTTTGCAATGTCAACATCATAGATCGCGACATTAGATTATTGTTGAGGAATTTGTAGAAGTGCCTATTGATCCCAGGTGACACTCTTAAACCAAGGTCAATCTGTTTACGTGCCTTTGGGCGTAAAACATTGGTTAAAAAATCCTGACAATTTACCTCTGGTTATAGTAGGGGTTCAAATAGATAATTATTTGGGTGAGGGCGATATAGTTCGTTATGAAGTTAAATACATGCGTACGTCCCTAGGAAGACAGAAATATTTTAAATTAAGACTTAGTATTAAATAAACTAAGTTATGAAAGCGAGTTAAATAATGAAACAGTGTAATAAGTGTTTGCTACCAGAAACGCATGAAACAATAGAATTTAATTCTGCTGGTGCATGTAATATTTGTGAAAGCCAAGATTTTCGAAATTCTAAAATAGATTGGGACTTGAAAAAGAAAGAACTAGACGAATTGATTGGGCAGTACCGTGGTAAATATGATTATGACTGTATTGTTCCATTTAGTGGTGGGAAAGATAGTACATATGCTCTTTACTATCTAGTGAAGGAATATGGTTTAAAACCACTTGTAGTGAGATTTGACCATGGGTTCATGCGTCCTAATTTGGAGAAAAATGTAAAAAAAATACAACGCGCACTTGGCATTGACATGATCACTTTTACTCCGAATTGGAAAACTGTTCAAAAATTGATGTTACAATCATTTTTGGATAAAGGAGACTTTTGTTGGCACTGTCATACGGGTATATTCTCTTATCCGATGTGGGTAGCTTTGGAGAAAAAAATCCCACTGATTTTTTGGGGAGAACCCTCTTCGGAGTACACGGCCTACTTTTCATATGATCAACCAGAAAGTGTAGATGAAGAGCGGTTTAATCGTTTTGTAAATTTAGGAATTAACTCTGAAGATATGTTTTTTAGATTGGGTGGAACGATAGATCAACGCGACTTAAAACCATATAGTTATCCCCCTTTATCTGAATTAAAGGATTTGAAATATCAATCGGTGTGTTTGGGGTCATATATAAAGTGGGATGTGGCTAAGCAATCTGAAACAATCATGAAAGAACTTGATTGGACTGGCGATGAAGTCGAAAACGTTCCGCCTAAATATTCCTACGAAAAGATAGAATGTTATATGCAAGGTGTTCGTGATTATATTAAGTACATCAAGCGAGGTTATTCACGAACAGCTCATCTTTCAGCTTTAGATCTTCGAGGTGGAAAAATTTCTCAATCTGAAGCAAAAGAACAAATTGATCATTATGACGGCAAAACACCGCCTAGCTTAGAGTTATTCTTGGACTTCATTGGGCTAAGTGAGGCTGAATTTTATGAAATTGCAGAAAGGCATATGGTTGAACCATGGCGTAATCAAGTTAAAAAAGACAATAAAGGTAATAAATTAAAGGATTTTGAGCAATGGGAGCGCACTGGCAGTATGGACGAAAAAATATCGTCATCTATTCTACGTGATTGGAAAGATGGAAATGGCTTCTAAATTTTCTAATGTAGGAATATTAGATTATGGCATTGGGAATCTTAATTCAATTTTAAACGCAGTGGAAAGATTAGGTTATAGTGCAGAAGTTACAGCAGAAATTTCTCACAAAGCGAATTTCACACATTTAATAATACCTGGAGTAGGAGCATTTGGTCCATGTGTGAAAAAATTAAAAGAACGAATATCTGTTGAATCATTAAGTGAAGTGGTTTTAGAATCAAAGATTCCTACCTTGGGTATTTGTGTTGGCATGCAGTTAATGTTTGAATCTTCAGAAGAAGACACCTCCGAGGCAGGGCTGAGCTGGTTTCCTGGAAGAATAAAAAAATTAAAAAGTTCAGACAAAGAACGTGTACCCCATGTTGGGTGGAATGAAGTTAAGTTTAAATCTGATAGTTTAGGATTTACAAAAGATTCTAGCTTTCATTTTTATTTTGATCATTCATATGCTTACGTTGATCAGCAGGCTCCTGATGTAGAGGCAGTCTGTGACTATTCAGGTGGATTTTCAGCAATCGTACGTAGGAAAAATATAATTGGCGTGCAGTTTCATCCTGAAAAGAGTCAAAAAAATGGTAAAAAGTTACTTGAAAGTTTTTTAGGTTCCTAAGTGATGCTGAAAAAACGGATTATACCAAAAATTACTACCTCAATGATAAAATTAGGAAATATTGATGTTTTAGCCGCGGTTACAACTAAGAATTTTGAGCGTAAGCGAGTGGTAGGAAATCCTGTCTCACTAGCTCGTATTTACGATAAAACAGGTGCTGATCAGCTGCTAATAATTAACAAAGATCAACTCAGCATTGCAGAAAACCCTGCTATCATAGAATTAATCAGAAAAATTGCATTTGAAATCAGTATGCCTGTTTGTTTTGGTGGCGGTATAGTGTCTATTGCAGATTGTGAAAAACTTTTTTATGCAGGTATTGATAAAGTAAGTATTAACTCAGGAGCTACACAGAACCCTAAGTTAATTTCGGATATTTCGAAAATATTTGGCGCGCAATCAGTTACAGTATGTGTTGATTATTCAACTGATAGAAATTTAAATAATCTTCAACATCCCAACACTTATGAAGTTACTTCAAAAAAATCAATCCTTGATTGGATAAAAATGTGCCAAGATTTAGGAGCAGGTGAAATAAATTTAAGCTGCGTTTCCAAAGACGGTGCTAAATCAGGCTTAGATTATGAATTTGCTGACGAAGTACGGCAGCATCTAGATATACCCTTATTGATTTCTGGCGGGTGTTTTTCTTGGAAGCACTTTGCAAAAGCCTTTACTGAGATAAATGTAGAAGGTGTCATTGCCTCAACGTTTTTTGCCGAAACAGATCAAAATATGGTAGAATTAAAAAATAAATTGATAATTAATAATGCTCCTATTAGGGGAACACTTTCATAGAAGAATAAATGAATAAAAATAACTTAATAATTGAAAAAACAGATACTTTGGTATTGCTAGGCGGTGGGAGGTTTTTATTAGATCTCACTAAGTGGGCAATTGAAGCAAATGTACACTGTGTGGTCATTACTTCTCCTCGACATGCGGTAGAGAAATTTAATGATAAAGAACTTAGTAGCATATTAAAACAAATAAAGATTTCTTATTTGGTCACTGACAATATTTCAGATAAAGCTGTAAAAATATTTTTAGAAAATTTAGGGAATAAATTTTATTTATCGCTTGGTGCTGCTTGGATCTTTAAAGAGAGAATTTTGGATGAAATATTTGATGGAAGACTAATTAATGCACATGGGACACGCCTTCCTGTAAATCGAGGTGGTGGTGGATTTAGTTGGCAGATTTTAATGGGTAATAAACTTGGTTTTTGCCAACTGCATTTAATTGATTCAGGTATTGATACCGGAGATATTATTTTTACCGAAGAGTTCTTATACCCAAATAGCTGCAGAGTACCGTTAGATTTTGAAAAAGTTTATTACTCAAAGTTATTCTCAATCCTTACAGATCTAATATCCCGATCATTAAATAGTCATATTTCTTTTTTGAGAGTAAAACAATCAGAATACTTATCAACTTATTGGCCACGATTAAATACGGATTTAAATGCGTTTATAGATTGGAGTTGGGAAGTTATTAATATTGAACGTTTTATATGCGCTTTCGACACTCCATATGGCGGTGCAAAAACATATTTGAATGGTAAAAAGGTAGCGTTAAAAAAATGTTGCGTAGACAGTGGAGAAGGATCATTTCATCCGTACCAATCAGGGATAGTTTACAGAAAGAATTTAAAATGGATATTTATTGCAAAAGAAGAGGGCTCACTTCTAGTTGAAGAAGTTCTTGATGAAAATGGCCGGAATATAATACAAGATATTCAGCTCGGCGATCGTTTTTGTACGCCTTCTAATTCTACTGATCAGTCTAAACAAAGAGTAATTTACACACCTAAGGGACAAAAACTAACATGATTTTGAATGAAATTGTTGATATGGGAGAATTTGAATATTGACTTATGATAATTGCTTAAATGTTGGGTGCGGCAACAAGCCAATAAAGGGATGGATCAATATAGACAACTCTCCGGCAATAAAGTTAGCTAGTCAACCTCAACTGTATAGGTTGTTCAAAACTTTTGGTTTTTTAAACGAAAACCAAGTGCAATTTATCGAGTGGAATAAAAATAATAAGATAGTATTTGCAGATATTTCTAGGGAGATTCCAGCACCAAATGATTCAATAAGAATTATCTATAGTTCACACATGCTAGAGCATCTGTCCTGCAGTGATGCAGAAAAATTCCTTGTAAAATCTATGGAGAAGCTTTCACATGGGGGTAGCATAAGGCTTGTTGTACCTGATCTTAAAAAAATAATAAACGAATACCTTATTAATCCTGACGCAGATTCTTTTATGGAAAATATGATGGTTTCTGCTCCTGAGATTAATACTCTGAAACAGAAAATAAGCGTCTTATTACGAGGTTATCGACACCATCAATGGATGTATGATGAAAACTCATTATTAAAAGTACTTGATAAAATAGGTTATAAAAACGTTGTTTCACTTAAGGCAGGTGAGACTACAATTGATCATGTTGGAAACTTAGATCTTTTTGAGCGTCAGGAAAATTCGCTTTATGTTGAAGCTAAAAAACTTTAGGTGTCTCTTTTAGGATATAATAAAATGAAAACAGTGATATTTGCAGGTGGCCATGAAACATGTTTGTCTGAAGAAACACACCTAAAGCTCAAACTTATGATAGAAATTGGTGGTATACCTATACTCTGGCATATAATGAAAAATTATGCTCGTCATCCGATGAAGCTAATTAAAAATATTAGTACGATGTATTGTGGTGCTAGCTTGTATAATACAAAATACCAAAATAATATTGGAACTTTAAAAGTAAAATGCAATCAAAAAATAATGAGTGAAAATGGAGTTCATTTTGAAGATGCCGTGGCATTACTAGAAAGCGATCAATCATGACAAAAATGGTGTGTGTCTTCCCAGACACTAACAACATTGGTGATTATATTCAAACATTACCTATTTACGAAATATGTAATGGATGTGATTTTGTAGATAGAGAGAAGTTATCAAGTATTGAAGGTCAAAACAGAAGGTTGATTTTAAATGGTTGGTACTGTCACGAACCACGAAAAGTTTTCCCGATCCATCCAGATTTTGATACCCATGTCTTAGGCTTCCATCTAGCAAGTTCTGCACATAGTGTTTTCACAGAAAAACAATTACCAAACTGGAGGGAACAAGATAAACAAATAGGCTGCAGAGATAATTCTACATATAAATTTATGCAGGATAATGGTATACAAAATACTTACGTATCATATTGCCCCTCAATTTTGAATGTAGGAACTGGAGCAAGAAACCCAGACAGAAAGGTTGCAGTAGACTTTCCTGTATACCTGTTGCCTAACGGGCATGAATATCATATCGAGTCTTCGATAATACCAAATTATATGACTGTTAAACAGAAAATCAGTTTAGCTAGAGACTTTCTCAATTTTCTTTATCAGAAAGCAGAATTGGTCGTTACATCTAGGATTCATGTCGCGTTGCCTTGTGTTGCAATGGGAGTGCCAGTCATTTTTTATGGTGATAAAAAGAATGAAAGGCTTTCTCTGTTAAAAGATTTAGGCATAATTATAAACGATTTTCCAACATTTTTTCCATTATCAAAAAATCATCGTACCGCGTCACAAATGGTGAAATATTTTTTAAACCGCAATAATCCAAAAGTCACGATTCGATCTAAAACTTTTGATGATAATGCTGAACTTCTTAAGTTGAGAATAACGCAGATCTGCGAATGCGCTTAAAAATAATAAATATCTTAGTAGCGTTAAGTATATTCTTACCATTTTTTATAAACCGAAGTGTTTTTAGCAGTTCGCCATTGATAGGTTATCTGCCATCGATAATATTTGTAGTTCTGCTAAGCAAAAATAGAATAAGTGCAAATAAATTTATTTTAGGTGTTTTATGCATAATTACACTTATATTAACACCAAATTTCTTTGAGCATATTAAAAGTATTAACGTAATAGTTGTTTATCTGATCTTTTTTTATGTTTTATCGAGTAAGCAAATATTTTTCTGTAGTCGAGATCTAAGGCTACTAAATTTGCTTTCCCTGATAATTTTTATTATTGGGTTGTGTCAGATGTTTAACGTAATTGAATTGGAGTCTAGAGACGATTTCTACTTTAAACACTTATTACCATTCGAATTCAATCGCATGACCTCGGTTTTTATAGAACCGTCAGCTTGTGGTGTTTTTTTTATTCTTATGACTGTTTTGTATGAAAAGCTAGAAAATAGAAATTATATTGTTGGTTATGTTGGGGTATTGTTGACATTTTCCACACAGGCACTTTTAGTTTTAATACTTTTGAAATTATCAAACTACGTTTTGGTCAATTCAGATAAGCGAAAACTAATAATACCCATTTTGTTATTTACAACAATTTTTCAACTTACCAGTTCACAAATTATCGAACGCATGAATAGTGACAGTTTCGGGCATCGAGTTTCGGGTCCAATTATCGCTATTGAAGAAATAAAAACAGAGTTTGAATTCTTAGAGATACTGTTTGGAAAGGGAATTGGATCGCTTAGTGAACTAACAAGTAAGTTTAGTGAAAAAGCTCCTACTACACACAATTATTTCATAGATGTTATATATGAGGGAGGATTCATTGGTTTTCTATTATTAATTTTTGCAATTATAGCATTAACAGGTTGGACTAACTCTATAAATATATTTATATTATTTCTTGCATTTGGTTATCGTTCTCCTGAAATCATCGGTGTAGCTATGCTATCTCAGGTAAATCGGAGACATCTGATATGATTATCATTATTGGAGAAAAGTCAGAGAAAAATTGCCAATTTGACTCGATAAACTTTCAGAAAATAAATATTCCTCCATATTATTATAAGGGTGCTGAGCAAGATACGATTAAATATTTAGAAAAAGTGATTGAACGACGCAATGGTGAGTTAAGTTTTGCCGAACGCGGGTGTGTAAGAGCACATTGGATAGCATATAAGTACATCTTTGATAATCATATAGGTAGCAGCATGATTATGGAAGATGATGCTACTTTTAGTAAATTTGGTGATAATGACCGGCTTGAGAGGGCCTATAAGAAATTTCTGGCTAGCGATTATCATATAGGTATCATTGGTGTATCACGATTAAATAACAGGAATATTAAATATTTTAATTTTAAGTATTCAAATATTTTAGGGTTACCAAAGAAAGACGAATTTGTAGACAATATAAACCTTAACTATTGTGGTACAGTGGGATATTTTATTAAAAAAGAAGCTTGTGAGAAGATATTGGAAAACTTTGAAGAGCCATATTGGCGAGCAGATAATTGGGATACTTACAGAAGCCTTGGCTTGAAAGTAGCAGTGTATAATCCTGTATTAGTTATTGAAAATACGCGGCAGAGTACAATTGAAAATTCGTTAGAACTTATGAATTCACTTTTTAAAAAACATGGAGTGATAAAAGAAATCGCTCACCTTAGTTATATTAAAATTCGAACACTTATATTAAAATGACATTCATCGTATGTAAAAATTTTCCTCGATACAAAAACAAGTACTTTCAATTATTGTGCGGTGAATCAGCAATTTTTGTTCAATTAGGTGAAAGTATCGGACACAGGTCAAATGATTTTTTTTCAGAAAAAGAATTTATTAATCTGTCTTTTTTGAAACTTTTTACTTTGATTATTTTCCACAGGAAAGAGAAGTTCATTATTGGATCGTGGGACTCTTTAAAAGCATTAATATTATGCTTAATATTAAATGACATCTCACTATTAATTGAAGGTCAAACAGAACTTCGGAGTGGCTTCAAAGCTCTTTTAAAAAGAAAGATAATAAAACGGTGTAATCTTGTTATCGCTACGAATTATCAAAGTTACTCAGAGATATCTGAGCTCGCACCTGGAGTTGATGTTGAATATTTACCAAGTGTTGGTTTTCCATCTAAGTTTACACCTCTCAAGAAGGATAAGAAAATAAGATTTGTTTTTATCGGACGCTTAGTTGAGGAAAAAAATATCGACAAAACAATAGAGTTCGTAAAACGGTTTAGACAAAGATGCGACAGTTCGGACGTTTTACTTGATATTTATGGCGAGGGTAAAGTGTGGTGTGATTGTGACGAACAAGAAAAAGATGAGTGGGTCAATTATAGGGGTAAAATTGAGAGTTCTTCACTATTGCTGGTGCTTGGCACATACGACGTATTGCTACTGTTAAGTAATTATGAACCATGGGGATTGGTGGTAGATGAGGCATTGAAAGCGGGTGTATTGCCTGTGATTTCAAGCTTTGTTGGCGCAAAAGATTTAAAGACTTTAAGTTCGGATTTTCAGCAGATACAAATTATTGAAGACTTGCAAAGTTATAATTATGTTTCATTGTATAAGAAAATCTTGGAATTTAAAGTGAATAATACTTTAAGTTGCCAGTTATCTGAGTATTACATAAGACATGAAAATACAATCGAGCAAAGGCTGATAGATATTGGAAAGACACGATTTCACTAATTGTGCGAGCGGTGGTGTTATCCAATATTCACTCTCGTACATCTCAAATATAATAAAGTCCGACGAGAAAGTTAAACATATTTTATATTGCGATGCACGCAATTATGGAATGTTTTCCTCTCGATTCAACACACAAAATGTTGATGTAAGGAAAATACAAATTACAAATAATGCGAAGTTAGATAAAATTATATGGTTTTTAATTTTAAAAAATATCATAGCCATATTCGGTAAATATGATTTATTTACTCATCATAATGGGATTTATATCAATCCATTTAAAAGAAAAGGAAATCATATTATAATACATAATGTTCAACCTCTATTATGGAAACGTGATGAAAATTTAAGAAATTTAATACGCTTAAATCTTTTACATGTTTGTTATTTGTTATCATTTACTTTTTGTCAAAAAGTCATTTTTCTAAACGATGCGCTATGTTTGCGCTTAAAACAGCATCATGTATACTGGATATGGAAAAAAAAATTTGAGTTTTCTGCTAAGAATCTTGGTCTACCAAAAGTAAAAGTTAAAAAGCGGTTAGATAAGAAGATAGCAGGAAAGATCAATTTATGTTATGTATCTACGTTCAATGACTACAAAAACCATAAATTTTTATTTAAATGTATAGATAGTAGTAAGAGTGATGTTTCCATTTGCTGTATAGGCGTTGACGAGAATGATAAAAAATTTAAAAAATTGATTGAAAATTACAGTTTGAGTATAAACCATTTCATAGTTTCTCCCGAAGTTGTCGGCCAAGAATTAGTGAAATTTGATGGATTACTATTTATGAGTTCAGTCGAGAATTTACCAAAGACAATTTTTGATTATGCATTAGTTGAAAAGCCAATGTTAGTACTTAAAATACCTGAGATATTCGATATTTTTGAAGATAGTAACATAGTATGGCTAGCGCAACTTAATGAAGATGAATTTATGATAAAATTTAAAGAATTTTTATCGATGATAAGAAAAGGTAAATATATTCATTACAAAACAGCTGATAAATACGCAGATTAAATAACAATGGAAAAGATAAATTTAGATCTACTTATAACAGTTCATGATGATTTAGCAGGGTTAATTTTCACACTCACAAATCTGAAAAAAAGCAGCGACAATTTTAATATTTCAATATTTATAAAATGTACAGATATTAGGTACCTTCCTACTTTTGACCCT
>Ga0209533_1003795_pt1 | contig 13272 bp, 5 predicted proteins | sample COG_04_FD_184748 | JGI IMG/M metagenome (GOLD analysis project Ga0209533, IMG submission 184748) | Pelagic Microbial community sample from North Sea - COGITO 998_met_04 (SPAdes) (version 2) | ecosystem: Environmental > Aquatic > Marine > Neritic zone/Coastal water | place: Helgoland, sampling... | reverse complement strand
GTGTCAATAAGTTTGATTTCAAACTGAGTTGCGTAAGCCTTAGGTAATGAGCGAAGGTCAATGCTAGCTGCTGTGCGCTGGACAATTTTGGCAAAACCTGGAGTGTAGTCATAGTTTTCTTTGACTTCTTGCCAATCTATCCATGTATCAATAGTTCCATCATTGGTACTATCAACACCCACTCTAATTAATACAGTTTCAACCCATGGACCAGGACTGGTGAAGTCTGATTTCTGTTGAGTCAAGAGGTAGAATTGATTCTCAGCAAACATAATATCTGGGTCTGGGTGTCCTTTGCCTATATTTCCACAAAACTCAAACTGCTCATCTAAACTTGATGAAGTGAACCAAGCTACACTCATTTCGTGAGCGTCAGCTGGATCATAATCTCCAAAGAGGTAGTGTTGTTCTCCAATAGTGACAGCGGCCCAATCACCAAAAGCATTTTGTTTTGGTTCATGGATTTCATACTCGGCAATATTAGTACTGAAATTAGCTGGGTCTTCTTTGACCCAATGTGGGTGTTTAAAGGTGCCAATTTTACCTGTAGGAGTGGTTCTTTCGTCTACTGCTGGAGCGAGAATTGTAAAATCTTTAATGCCATCTACACTTATAGCGTGTCCAGCTAATGGTGAGTCCCATGCATTTTGTTGAGCATTAATAGGGCTCCAGTCTTCATAAATAACATGAAACTTACCGTCTTTATCTCGAATGAAAGCACAGTCTGAACCGTGTGAAGGGTCTTTAAATGCTAGTCCCATATCAGTGCCAAGTTTGCCATCAAGTAAATTGTCATCAATAATGAGGTGAGGGTCTTGATCATTAGGGAAATCATAATAGAAATGAAACTTACCATCTGCGTACTCGGCGGTCGTCATCCAGCGAGATTTCTGCTCAGTAATGGGACCTCTATGAACCCAGTTAATCATATCCTTACTCTGCCACGCGTGATAACCACCTGTGTTTTTTTCTAAGCCACCTTTGGCGGTATACACATTTTTGATTGCTGAGGTGAGTAGAGGCTCATCAAAACCTTCTAAACTAGCTTCTTGGGCTTGAAATGAATTTTTTTTGTTTGAGCCAAAGCGAGCAAAAAACCAATAATTTTTATCTTCCAAAGACAGCGTAACAGGTGCGTCTCGTGCGTTATTTGGGCCGACATTGTCTATAGGGATCCAGTTTTCCCAAATATCAGATTGCTTGATAGTAATTGATTTAAGTGAAGCAGGGGTAGCTAAATTTTTAATTAGACTTTCTAATGTGGCTTCTGCGGTATTGGGAGATATTTGCCCATTTTCAATAGTTAGATTAGAGCTATTTTGAATTACTTGTTTCCAATCTTCTTGGGTTTTAATTTTCCAGTTTGCTAAATGAGAAGTTTTTTGCGGTGAACATTGAGTTAACAAAGTCAAGTTGAGTACAAGGATGCAGTTAAGAATTGTAGTAGGTGATCTCATAAAATATATAGATAACTTAAAAGAGTTAATTTTTATTAAGTATATATAGCAATTTTATAATTACACATAAAAAAAGCCAGTGGAATTAAATCCACTGGCTTTTTATTAAAACAACTAAGAGTTTTAAGCGTGCTTAGCTCTAAGCTCTTTAGCGCTGATTACCATGTTTTCAAGAGAAGTTTTGACTTCCTCCCAACCACGAGTTTTAAGACCACAATCTGGATTTACCCAGAGGTTTTCTTTAGGGAGTAGGGCAACAGCCTTGTCCATAAGTTTAGTCATTTCCTCAGTTTTAGGAACACGTGGAGAGTGAATATCATAAACACCAGGTCCAATTTCGTTTGGATATTTAAAGTCAACAAATGCTTCGAGTAACTCCATGTTAGAGCGTGATGTTTCAATAGTGATTACATCGGCATCCATATCACCAATAGAAGTGATAATGTCATTGAACTCTGCGTAACACATATGAGTGTGGATTTGGGTGTCATCTTTAACACCAGCTGCAGAGAGCTTGAATGCGTTAACTGCCCACTCAAGGTAAGCTGCCCAATCACTACGGCGTAATGGAAGACCTTCACGAATAGCTGGCTCATCAATCTGAATCGCTGCGATACCTGAAGTTTCAAGGTCAACAACTTCGTCACGAATAGCTAATGCAATTTGGAAGGTGGTGTCCTTACGAGGTTGGTCATCACGTACAAAACTCCATTGGAGAATAGTGATAGGGCCTGTAAGCATGCCTTTCATTGGTCTGTCTGTTACAGTTTGTGCAAATTTAGACCAGTAAACAGTCATGGCCTCTGGGCGAGATACATCACCAAAAATAATTGGAGGTTTTACACAACGTGTACCGTAACTCTGAACCCAACCAAAACGAGTGAATGTAAATCCGTCAAGTTGCTCACCAAAATACTCAACCATGTCAGTTCTTTCAAACTCACCATGTACTGGCATATCGATATCAATGGAGTCTTGATACTCAATACATTTTTTAGTTTCTTCTTTGAGGAAAGTGTCATAATCAGCTTCTGAAAGTTCACCGCGTCTCCAAGCAGCACGTGCTTGACGTACTTGAGTAGTTTGAGGAAATGAACCAATAGTAGTTGTAGGGAAAGCTGGGAGCCCAAGCTTAGCTTGTTGTAGTTTTTGACGCTCAGAGAATTTTGATTGGCGCTCAAAATCACTTGCTTTTATAGCTGCTGCACGCTCTTTAACCTCTGCTTTATGAATAAGTTCACTTGCCTTACGAGATGCTATAGCAGCTTCATTGGCCGCAAGTGATGACGTATCACCATTAAGGATGTCATTGAGTTGCTTGATTTCTACTAATTTTTCATCAGCAAATACCATCCAAGCTTTTAGCTCTTCATTGAGTTGATCTTCACTAGCGAGACTCACAGGTGAGTGCACAAGAGAACATGAGCTAGCTACTAGGAGATTATCTCCAAATTTTGCTTGAGCTGCTTTTAGAATTTTTAAGCTTTTTGCGTAATCATTAATCCAAATATTACGGCCATTAACTAAACCAAGTGATAAAAGTTTATCAGTAGGAACTTGATCAACAATGGCGTCAACCTCAGCTTCGCCACGTACTGCGTCAAAATGTAAACCAGCTACAGGGAGATTAGCAAGAGTGCTTAAATTTTCACGAGTCTCATCAAAGTAAGTTGTAAAAATAATTTTTAAGCTTGGAACTGCTTGAGAAAATAGAGAATAAATCTCACGTAACTCTGCACGTAGCTCTTGAGTCATGTCTAATGAAGCAATAGGCTCATCAATCTGAACATATTCAGCTCCTTGCGATTGCAACTTAGTGAGAATTTCAACATAAATAGGAAGTAGAGAATCAAGTAGTGAAAATCTATCAAATTTGGCATCAGTTGCATCTTGTACTTTGCCTAAATGCAAATAAGTAAGTGGCCCAATAAGTACAGGCTTAGTTTTGATGCCTAAATCGAGAGCTTCTTGGAACTCACTAAAGATCTTATCAGCAGAAAGTTGAAAAGTAGTTTTTTCATTAAATTCAGGAACAATATAGTGATAGTTAGTATCAAACCACTTAGTCATCTCACTAGCAATAGCCTCAGTTTGGTGGCTACTACCACAGCCACAAGAGTCGGCATCTTGGTGGCCTTCACCAGTAGAACCACGTGCAATGAGGAAGAATGTTTCTAAATCTACAGAATCACCATCCCAATGGAAACGGCTAGGCACGTTACCAAGAAGGCAAGTCATATCTAATACCTGGTCGTAAAAGCTAAAGTCGTTACTAGGAATAAAATCAATGCCTGCGGCTTGTTGTTTTTTCCAATTTATCTTTCTAATCTCAGCACCTGCTTCGAGGAGTTGCTCCTTTGAAAGCTCATTCTTCCAATAAGCTTCTGTGGCTTTTTTGAGCTCACGCATAGCGCCGATTCTAGGGTATCCGAGTACGTTCGTTTTTGACATAGTGCGAGGAAACTAGAACATAGTCTCTCAAATATCAATCTTTTTTTGATAAAACGGTTTAAAGAAGAAAGAGGGAGTGTTGTATCAAGTGATAAACCTTAGAAAACTTTAGAGTAAGTTAAGCGCACTATTTTAGCTTATCTACTTTCCTCAAACGCCGCGTAGCTAAACCAAACTAGTGGTTTTATTTTTTTACGTGTGGTTCTTTTGGTGTTGCATCTTGAGCTTTAGATATAATTAAGCGCTAAAAGAATTAAATCTATCTGATAATTGAGTTTTACTTTAAATAGATGTAGGGTTGGGGTACGTTCTAACTTTGTCACTTTCCATTATCAACTATCAATTATCCATTTTGATTCGCCCAGCCTTATCCAGGCTGTCGCTCACCCCTCAAGGGGGTTTCTCGTCCCACAGGCGTGGGACTGCGATTCTTATCAGCTACGCTACTCGCTAGCTGATTTCACTTATCCATTAACTCGTGTCTTTATTTAACTTAAAATCTCCTTACCAACCCTCAGCTCCTCAGCAAGAAGCGATTGAGAGTATTTGCCAGGGTTTTGATGATGGTAATTCCCAGCAGACATTGTTGGGAATTACAGGGTCGGGCAAGACCTTTGTCATGGCTAATGTGATTGCTCAACAAGGCAAAAAATCATTGGTACTAGCTCACAATAAGACCCTAGCAGCTCAGCTCTATGCTGAATTTAAAGAGTTATTTCCTGAAAACAGAGTCGAGTATTTTGTCTCTTACTATGACTACTATCAACCAGAATCTTATCTACCGACAACGGATACTTACATAGAAAAGGAATCTACCGTCAATGAGCAGATTGAAAAAATGCGCCTGCGTACGATGGGTTCATTGCTCTCTCGTGATGATGTCATTGTGGTCGCCTCGATTTCTTGTATTTATGGGGCTGGTAACCCTAAAGATTTCCAAGACTTATCTATGCCGTTGCATATTGGTGATGAGTTTGGTCGTTCTGCGATGGTGGAGCAATTAGTCGAGATGTTATATGAACGTAACCCTCAGAGTTTAGAACAAGGGCAGTTTAGAGTTAGGGGTGAGGTGATTGAGGTGTTTCCTAGTTATGATGATAATATCATTCGTATCGAGCTATTTGGTGATGAGATAGATAGAATTCAGGAGATTCATCCAGTCACAGCAGAAGTCTTACAGGAGTTAGATGCGATTCGTCTCTATCCAGCTAAGCAGTTTGTCGTGCCAGAGGAGAAAACCAAAGCAGCCATGTCTCTTATTAGAGAAGAGCTCAAGGAGCGCCTACCTGAATTAGGCATACTTGAGGCTGAGCGTTTAAAAAAACGTACTAAGTATGATTTAGAGATGATGGCTGAGATAGGTTTCTGCTCAGGAATTGAGAACTATTCACGTCATTTCGATGGGCGTAAAGCAGGGCAACCGCCTTATGTGTTACTCGATTACTTTGGTGATGATTTTCTGTTGCTTATTGATGAGTCTCACCAGACGGTGCCGCAGTCACATGGGATGTATAAGGGTGATTACGCACGTAAGAAGAACCTGGTAGAGTTTGGATTTCGTCTGCCTTGTGCTTATGACAATAGGCCTTTGAAATTTGAAGAGTTTGAACGATTTTTTAAACGCACCTTATTTGTCAGTGCCACACCTGCTGATTATGAAATTGTCAAATCGCAAAAGGTAGTAGAGTTGATTTTGCGTCCAACTGGTTTGCTTGACCCAACCGTTGAGGTGCGCCCCATAGCAGGGCAGATTGATGACCTTATTAAAGAAATTGAAAAGACGACTAAAAATGGGTTCAGAAGTTTAGTGACCACTCTGACTAAACGTATGTCTGAGGATTTAACTAACTACTTAGCCAAAAAAGGTATTAGTGTGCGTTATCTGCATTCTGACATTGATTCACTCGACAGAATCGAGCTGATTCGCCAGCTAAGAGCAGGTGAGTTTGATGTATTGGTAGGAATTAACCTGCTCAGAGAGGGGTTGGATATTCCAGAAGTGTCCTTAGTAGCTATTATGGATGCGGATAAGGAAGGGTTCCTACGTAATGAACGATCATTGATTCAAACTATGGGACGAGCTGCTCGTAATAGTGAGGGGAGGGTCATTTTGTATGCTGATAGTATTACGCATTCTATGGAGGTAGCTATGACCAAGACAGCTAAGCGTCGTCAGGTGCAAATTGAGCATAATGACAAGATGGGAATCACTCCTAAAACTGTCCTCAAAGATATCCGTGAGAGTTATGCAGTATCTACTAAATCAGGTGCTTCAAAGATTATAGGCGGCCTCAAGCATCTACCTGAAATAGAAAGAGAAAAACAAATCATTGAACTCGAAGCCGAGATGAAACAGGCTGCGGTAAATCTCGATTTTGAACGTGCGATAGAGTTGCGAGACACTCTCAACAAGCTCCAAAAAATGGCTGAGTTTGAAGCTAATAAAGCTTAGTTAGGTAAGCTTGACTAAGCTAACTGATTTATATTTTTTAATCTTTAGAGGAGGTCCAGCGTAGATATTTGAATTCTGGGGCTTTTCCTTGCCATGTTTTAACCCCTAATACAAGTCTGTCAGATTTAACAATACCATTATGATTAAATTTAGATGTTATAGCGATATAAGGAGCTAGCTCTAGTTGAGCAAGTTGTTCCCAATTAATTAGGGCGACTCCAGAAGCATTTTTTAAATCTTGAGGTGAGATACTTATTGTTTGCCATTTTTTACCACCTAAAAGTTTAATTTCAGTGGCATGATTATCAATTCTTAAAACTAGGGTGTTAGGTTGCTCACTAAGAATGCTCAACTCCAATTTAGTGGAGTCGGACTCTTTATTTGGAGCTTGCCATAGTGGGCTAAATAATTTGTTGGTTTTAATTCCCCACGCTTCAGGCTTATAAGTAAACCAGTCTTTTCTCCAGTCGCCTTGAAAGTCTTCAATAATAAGTGAAGAATCTAAAGTTGCTTTGATCTCATTATATTGAAGAGTGTTAGCATCAATTATAGTTAATACAGAGGATAAATTGAGAGACTCTGTAGTGTAAGATCCATAGTAATAATTAGCTCCTGTTTCTGGAGATTTTAATTCATAGAGAATATTGGCGTAGGCCCAAACAGGCTTATTTGAGTCGTGGATAGGTAGTTCAGCGTTCCATTGCGAACCTTGCTGTGATGGATCGACATGATGCCAGAATTTATATTTAGGGTTAGATTCAAAGCCTTTAGTCCTGCTTGGCTTACCTTGTTGAGTATAATAGATATCTACAGACTTTATTTTCCAAGAGTTATCTGGAGTTACGCTAAAGTGTAGCTTATTTGAGTTAAATTCAATTTTAGTTTCAGGAGTTTTTGGTAGTGAGGGAGAGTCTTTTAGATAATGGTCAAACCATAATAATCCTGCTATGATATACTCACCTGTATCTTGGTGGTTATGATGTGGAGAAGAGCTCACACGGTAATCTGGACTTTGGATGAGTTGGATAGCTTTAGGTAAATCGTAGATATCACTATGAAAATCATTAGAAGGCTTAAGGAATAGAGTCGGTGCAGTAATATTTTGTAAGTTAATAACATCACCGATAGTTCTGTTATAGAGCTCACTTGGATTATCATTGTTACTAATACCTCCACAAGAAGGGACGGCGGCTTTAATGCGTTTGTCAGAGGCTGCAGTTAAGACGGTGATTTTTCCTCCCATAGAGTGTCCATAAACACCTATTTTTTCAGGATTGATTTGCGGTTGTTGTTCTAAGTAAGTAATAGCTCTTCTTGCGGCTAATGTCGCTAAATACCAGCTATCATTTCTAGGGGAATCTATAGCATCTATTGTCCAGGTATAGGGTTTAACATTACCAAAGAGGTGTCCAGGGTTTTTACCAGGTGCATGATAACCATCAATAGCGCCCCAATCAGTTGTTACTTTATAATTTGCATCCTCTGTTTTGTTTTCCCAGAAAAGCTTTACTGTATCAGGGGTAACCTTGTACTTGGACGAGTTAATTCTGCCAGCCCATGCAATAGAAATAGTGGCGTAGCCTCTCTTTGCATTGGTGTAAATGGCATTGGCATCTGCGTATTGACCTCCGCCATGAATATTAACAAGAGCAGGTAAGTTGGAACCACCTTTAGGGTAGCCGTAGACAGCTGCTACCATAGATTTTTGCCCTTTGAAAAGCCCTACACGATATCTAATAATTTGAATAATAACATTATCTTGTTCCCATTCTTCTAATATTTCGGCATCTAAAGGCTCTTTGCGAGGGTCGTAATCAGACCATAACTCTTCAAATGTTTGAGGAGCTATATCACCTTCTTTTAAAGAGGTGAAGGTATCGTGAGTAGATGCGTAAGAAAAACATAGGCTTATTAAGAAAATAAAACATAGTAGGAACTTTTTCATAGGTAAGCTAATGCAATATTAATAATTAAATTGCAACTATTTTTTATGAGGTTTCAACTAAAATTTAAGTAGTTTGCTGTTGACTCAGAGCAAGAGAGCTCTAGATTATCTTGATAAATTATGATTGATAAAATTACAGTCAAAGGGGCGCGTGAGCATAACCTAAAAAATATAGATGTTTCATTTCCTCGAGATAAGTTTGTAGTCATTACAGGTTTGTCAGGTTCAGGTAAATCAACGTTAGCTTTTGATACTATTTATAATGAAGGTAATCGTAGATATGTAGAATCTCTGAGCGCTTATGCGCGTCAATTTTTAGGGAATGCTAACAAGCCTGATGTTGACTCAATTGAGGGTTTGTCACCTGCGATTTCCATTGAACAGAAAACAACCTCTAAAAACCCACGTTCAACCGTGGGCACGGTAACAGAAATTTATGATTATTTGCGCTTATTATTTGCGCGTGTAGGCACCTCTTATTGCCCAGAGTGTAGTTCAGAAATTAAACCTCAATCAGCAGAAAACATTGTCCATTTAATTCTCGCTGAAGAGAATCAAAAAGTCATGATACTAGCTCCTATAATTAGAGGGCTCAAAGGAACTTACGAAAAGATATTTGATGACTTAAAAAAGGATGGATTTGTGCGTGTGCGTGTCGATGGTCAAATTTATCGCCTCGATACAATTAACGATGAGCTAACACTTGAACGTTACGAAAAACACTGGATAGAAGTGGTGATTGATAGGCTGACAGTTACTGCTGATGAACGCTTGCGTTTAACGGACTCAGTAGAGCAAGCTCTGAGTTTAGGAAATGGCTCTATCATCATTTTAGATGTGAAAGAAAGTCAACGTTTAAGCGATAAATTTGGTTCTAAAATTAAGGAAAAAGAGCTCAAAGTATTTCAACGTGAGGCTGAGACAATTTACTCGACTTTTGGGGCTTGTCCTAATCATCCTCAAGTTGTGTTTGAAGAGCCAGAGCCACGCCAGTTTTCGTTTAACTCTCCATTTGGTGCGTGTTCAGACTGTTTAGGGCTTGGAAGTATTATGTCCTTGAGTGAGGAATTACTCATTCCTGATGAATCTCTTTCTATTTTGGATGGGGCTATTGTTTGTTATAATCGAATGGATTTAAAATGGCGCGCTCAACAAATTGCTTATGTAGGTCATGAGTATGGTTTTGATTTAACCACACCTATTGAGCAATTCACAGCCAAGCAGAAAAATGTATTGTTTTACGGTAATGGAGGCACGGCTATTAAAGCTCGTTGGCGTAATGGATCTAAAATGAACATGGACGCAGGATGGGAAGGGATTATTGGCCAAACTGAGCGTCTTTATAAACAAACTGATTCTGAATGGCGCAAAAGTGAGTTTGAAAAGTATATGATTTCACAGCCATGTCACACTTGTGATGGAAAGCGCCTTAAGCCGACTACACTAGCCATCAAGGTTGCTCAGAAGTCTATCATTGAAGTCACTGATTTATCCATTGAAAAAGCAGTGAGTTATTTTGCTGATTTACCTAAGCATTTATCGGATAAAGAATTATTTATCGCCAAACAGGTACTCAAAGAAATTAATGATAGGTTATCGTTTCTTAATAATGTGGGCTTAGGTTATTTAACATTATCTCGTTCAGCTGGCACACTTTCAGGTGGAGAAGCTCAGCGTATTCGTCTAGCAACACAAATTGGAGCTAACCTTATGGGGGTGCTCTATGTCCTCGATGAGCCCTCAATTGGCTTACATCAGCGTGATAATGCTAAGCTTATAGAAACTTTACAGCATTTGCGTGATTTAGGTAATACCCTGCTCGTGGTTGAGCATGATGAAGACACGATGATGGCGGCAGATTACATTATCGATATGGGGCCTGAAGCAGGTGTAGGTGGTGGCTATGTAGTAGCTGCTGGCACACCTAAACAAGTGATGAAAGCTAAAACCATAACAGGAGATTATCTTAGTGGACGTCGTAAAATCCAAGTCCCAACTAAACGTCGCAAGCCAAGTACATGGATCAAACTTAAAGGAGCTGACTCAAATAACCTACACAAGGTAAATGCAAACTTCCCATTAGGCGTACTCTGTGGGATTACAGGTGTTTCAGGTTCAGGTAAATCGACATTAGTGACTCAGACATTGATGCAAGCCTTGCGTAAGCATTTTAGGCAAAGTATCGATGGAACTGTTGGTAAATTTGCAAGTATTGATATTCCTAATGAAGTCACGAGTATGATTGTGATTGATCAATCCCCAATTGGTAAGACTCCTAGATCTAACCCTGCGACTTATGTTAAAGTGTTTGATGATATTCGAACCTTGTTTTCACAAACCAAAGAAGCTAAATCTCGTGGTTATAAGCCAGGTAGATTCTCGTTTAATGTCAAAGGTGGACGCTGTGAGACCTGTAGCGGTGATGGCATGATTAAAATTGAGATGAATTTCTTGCCAGATGTCTATGTGGAGTGTGAAGACTGCAAAGGCAAGCGCTACAACCATGAGACACTACAAGTGCATTACAAAGGCAAAAATATCGCAGAAATTCTCGATATGGATGTGGATCATGCGGTGCATTTCTTTGAGCATCATACGAGCATTCATCGTAAAATCAAAACTCTGCATGAGGTCGGTTTAGGCTACATTAAATTAGGGCAATCATCCACTACGCTTTCAGGTGGAGAATCTCAACGTATCAAACTCACAAAAGAGCTAGCCAAGGTTAAAAAAGGGCGTACCGTCTATATCCTCGATGAGCCAACAACGGGCTTGCATTTTGAGGATGTAAACAAGCTTATTGTAGTGATGAATAAGTTGGTAGATAAGGGTAATTCGATTTTAGTCATCGAGCACAATCTAGATGTGGTTAAGTGCTGTGACTATATCCTCGATATGGGTCCAGAAGGCGGTGATGGAGGAGGATTACTCATCGCTAAAGGAACTCCAGAGCAAGTGGTTAAGGTCGAAAAAAGCTATACAGCTAAATACTTGAAAACATTGTTAGATAAAAAATAAAGAGCTCAAAAAATGTACGAGCCTGACTTAAAAAAAATACCTAAAACTCCAGGAGTTTATTTTTACCATGATAAAGATGGTAAAATTATTTATATCGGCAAGGCCAAGGATTTGCGTAATAGGGTTTCTTCTTATTTTCGTGGCAACCATGAGAACTCGCCTAAGACTCAGTTTCTGCTGACTCAAATTGCCTCAATGGACACCATCAGTGTCGATTCAGAAGTGGAGGCATTGCTCTTAGAAAATAAACTCATCAAGCAGCATAAGCCTAAGTACAATATCCTGCTTAAGGATTCTAAGACTTTTGCTTACATCAAAATTACCGATGATAAAATTCCTAAGATTGTAACTAGCCGTAAAGTTTCAGCAAAAGGCACGTATTTTGGTCCTTATACAGATAATTATTTGCGTAGGGAGCTGTTTAGTCTAACTGTGAGTTTGTTTAAGCTCGTGACCAATCAAACCTACAGCACACGCTCTCGTTTGAATTATGATATGGGCAAGGCTCCTGCGGCGAGTCTAGAAGAGATAGATAGAGAATGGTACCTTAACCAAGTTAAGCAGGCAAAAGCGTTTCTCTCAGGCAAAGGGCATGACAAAATTGCCAAAGATCTAGAAGCCAAGATGCTCCAAGCCTCACTAGAAATGCGCTATGAAGAAGCTCAAGAAATCAAAAAACAACTGGAATCCTTGAGTATCGTAGCTGACAAGCAAAAGGTGGATCAGCATAAGAATTACGACCAAGGCATCCTCGCTATGGTGGAAGATGATGTGCAGGTACTAGTGCAGGTATTTAGTATAGTCAGAGGCGTCTTATCAGGAAAAAAAGAGTACCGTTACAACAAGGAAGACTTTGATTTAGAGGAGTTTGTCAAAATGTATTACTCTTCACAAGCGGTGCCGCACGAAATATTACTTAGTCAAGCTTGTTGGGATAATGAGGAGCAAAAAGAGCAGTTGCAATTATTTCTATCTACAATTGGTAAACGTAAATTGAGCTTAATAGTACCTCAGCGAGGGGAGAAATTAGCTTTAGTTAAATTAGCGTTAAAAAATGCCAAATTGAGTTTAGGAGAAGAAAATGTCCTGACACTGCTTAAAGAAAAACTTAACTTACCTAGGTTGCCACGAGTAATAGAATGCTTTGATATGTCTAATTTAGGCGCGACAGATAGAGTAGGAGGGATGACTCGATTTGTGAATGCCCAAAAAGACACCAACGGCTACAGACGTTTTGAGATCAAAAGCTTTGAAGGTAAGCAAGACGATTTTGCTTCGATGAAGGAGGTGTTATATCGTCGTTATAAGCGATTGCGTGATGAGCAATCAGAGATGCCAGATTTGATTATCGTGGATGGAGGCAAAGGGCAGTTGAGCTCATCAGTAGAATCGTTATTAGAGTTAGGATTAAATCTACCAATTATATCCCTTGCTAAGCAAGAAGAGGAGATTTTTGTGCCAGGCAGGAGTGATTCATATAAATTCCCTAAAAACTCACCCATGATGCTTTTTATAAGAATGATAAGAGATACTACACACGATTATGTGATTAGTTACAACAGGCAAAAACGTAAAATATAAACACTTTTAGTCTTTTTATTTACATTTTTAGTCACGTGTATATGTTTCAGTCATGAAATTTCAGACAAGAAAATGGGTGAAGCCAGAAGATTTAAATCCGAATGGCACTTTATTTGGAGGAAGGTTACTCGAATGGATCGATGAAGAAGCTGCTATTTATGCTGCAGTACAGCTAGACAATACTTTTGTAGTGACTCGTCACATGTCAGAAATTAATTTTATTAGTTCAGCAAGACAGGGCGATATTATTGAAATGGGAATAGAAGCTACAATATTTGGAAAAACATCCATTACTCTACGTTGCGTTGTAAGAAATATGGTGACCCGAAAAAGAATTATTACTATAGATAAAATTATTATGGTTAGCT
>Ga0209533_1003794_pt1 | contig 13274 bp, 12 predicted proteins | sample COG_04_FD_184748 | JGI IMG/M metagenome (GOLD analysis project Ga0209533, IMG submission 184748) | Pelagic Microbial community sample from North Sea - COGITO 998_met_04 (SPAdes) (version 2) | ecosystem: Environmental > Aquatic > Marine > Neritic zone/Coastal water | place: Helgoland, sampling... | reverse complement strand
CGTACCCCTTGATTTTACATTCAAAAAAACTTCTGCAAAACCAATTCTTCCATTATCATTAGGAAAAACAGTACCATTAAGGATTACTTTTACAATTTGTGATTTCCCTACATCGATTATAGTATCAATTGATTTTGATTCATTAGCATATAAATCAATTTTCATTGTTTTCTTATTGTTGTGATCATAGGTACACAATCCTGCTAGATTAATATCTTCAGCTAAACTTTCATTTTGTTCATATTCAATTTCTGTTGAACCTCCAGTTGGATAATTTACTTTTTTCAATGCGCCAATTCTGGTTTTGCTAAAATTAATTTCTCTACTTGCAGTTAATAGACTGCTCCCACCTGATGCGTTATAATAGCCCCAAAAGTCCTGATGAGTATAGGGTATATCGTCCTTTAATAAAGTTTCATCAAAGTAATCAAATGAATAAAAGTTTTCATTTGAATCATCTCCTCCCTTCTTTACTATTGATTTAAGCACTTTTTTGAAGATTTGCGGTTTATTATATTCAAAAGAATAAGAAAGAATTGTATTATCATTATTAATGATTATTCCCTTTAATGTATTTACAGTTGATTTTCCTGAAGAGTATTGATCCGTATCAAAAATAATCTCCCCATTGGGGAACGTTATACTTTTTAATATTCTGGTATACACATTACTTTCATTTTGCGAACGATTAGTTTTTTTCTCAATCCCTGTAATTGCAGTATCATTAAATGTTGTTTTTCGATAAAGGGCTGTTTTTTGTTCGTAATTGAAATGTATTTCACCTCCATTATTTGGCAATTCAATTTTAGTAATCATTCTACTCAACACTAGTTCCCTTTGAAATGAATCTGAACCAATATATACCTCATAATCTCCTCTTTCTTCTTCTTCAAAATAGTAATTTACACCATACTCATCCGTAATAACATTTCCATTAATTATATAGTTTCGATGAAAATCAAAAACAGCATTCCCTTCTAAATCGTTGTAATATGTGCCATTAATCTTTGGAGATGATATCACATGTTTATCTTCCTCGGAATCAAAAGTTAATCCTTCGTCAATATTTCTATAAATATTTGAAACCTTCCTGTTTCGTTCATCTCTTGATAAGTTGTCAAAAGTTCCCAAAAGATATGGGTAAACGTATTCTTTTTTAAATGATGAATTATCCAGCTCATCGGGTACCCCTCGAACTTCTCGACTTATTCGTCCGTTTGCAATTAAATCCCATCCTAAACCTACCAACCCTGGATCATCTTCTGTTTTTAACCCTCCGTAGTTATAGGAAAGGTAAATGGGCCATTCGAAATCGCCAATCTTAATAGTGTATAATGGGACTTGGTAGTTTATTTTCCCAGTAGCCAGATTAACAGGTAATTCACCATATTTACCAAGTGAAGCTGCTTGAGGAGAAACTGGATAAACATTTAATGTATTTGATATATCACTAGCAGCGTTGGTTTGACTCTGGAGATTTAAAGGAAGGATAAAACAACAAAACACAAAAAAGTTAAGGCAAAAACTTAAGAAAAAAGAATTGATGTAGTTTTTAGATTCCATAGCAATGCGATTTAAAGGGATTATAATGTTAATAAAAAAAAATAAAAAAAACAAACAATAATGTATTTTTTAATAAAGCTTATTTACTATATATATTGCTGACTGTCATATTTTTAGACTTAAAAAATAGTATTATCTTGTAGGCTCAAATATCCCCATATCGATGAAAAAAATAGCTGCTTTTAACCTACAAGAAATGCTCATTGTTTTGGCAATCATTGGCATTCTACTGCTAATAGCCTTACCCAGTTTAATGCCCCTGATCGGGAAAGCCAAAAGTGTGGAAGCACAAATCCAACTCAAGGCCTTGTTCCATTCCGAACAAACCTTTCGGTTCATCCACTCCCGCTATACAAATGAGGTGGAGCAACTGGATTTTGAAATCCCCCCAACCGTACCCCAGGGTGGTACGGCAAATTATATATACGAGATTATCGAGGCTTCCAGTGATCGTTTTAAGGCGCGGGCAACCGCTGTTGTCGATTTTGATGGCGATGGAATTTTTAACCAATGGGAAATTGACGAACGGGGTCAGCCCATACAAACACAAGCCGATTGATGGAATTTATTTTTCTTCTCTTATTGACCGCATTCGGAATCACGGCTTTTCAAGATTATACAAGCCGCTTGGTTTCGGTCTGGCTGTTTCCTGTTATGGCAGTTGCAGCCGCCTATTGGCATTACCTACAGTTGGGCGGTTTTGCGGTTGTTGTCCATAGTAGCATCAACTGCCTCTTGGTTTTGAGTAGTTGTTTGGTACTCTGGTTCTATGCAAAGGGTAGGGGACTTCTTTTTATTAACCACAGTTTTGGTTTCGGAGACCTTCTGTTTCTCTTGGTCTTTGGTTTGCTGTATCCCACCCAAACCTTTTTGGTGCTTTGGTTTTTTGGAACCCTTTGGAGTTTACTCTTGGGTCGTCTTTTAAAGCAAAAAAAAATCCCCTATGCGGGGTATTTAGCCTTTTTTAATATGCTGTTTCTTGGAGGAGATTACCTTATACCCTCCTTTCAAATCTACCGTTTATGAAAACCAAAGAAAGTCAATACAAGGAGATCATTCCCGGCCTCTTGTCTTCGGACCAGGCCTACGAATTCCGTTTGGTTCCCTTTGATACAAGTATAAAGGGAGTTCATTGCTATACCGATCTAGATCGATCGCAAGAGGCCCTGAACGAACTACGTGTGCTTTTGGGAATAGAACTCCTTTTGTTTGCTATTCCAACTGTAGATTTTGAAGTGTTGCTGACCCAAAATTTCTATACGTCCATTGCACAAGAACAACAAATGGTAGATTCTGACGATTTATTGGACCAGATTTTGGCAACTGCCCATGCCATCAACAGTAGTGATGTGCATTTTGAGATTTTTAAAAACACCACCCGCGTTCGTTTTCGAATGGATGGAAAACTCAAAGAATTTTTTTCAGTTGAACCCAAAGATTATCCGTCGATCATCAATAAAATTAAAATCAAAGCCCAACTGGATATTGCCGAAAAACGCCTTCCTCAAGATGGGCGAATTTCACTAGAAACTCAAGACGGAGAAGTCATCGATTTACGGGTATCATCCCTGCCGACCCTTTATGGCGAAAAATTAGTCCTTCGAATTTTAAGCAGAAACAATGTTACACTCAAACTCGATCATTTGGGGTTCAGTACCCCAGATTTGTTGCAGTACAAAAAAACAATGAAACGAAGCCAGGGCATTGTCTTGATTTCGGGTCCTACGGGTTCTGGAAAAACAACAACCCTCTATGCAACACTCAAAGAACTGAACAAGCCGCACACCAATATCGTTACCATTGAAGATCCCATAGAATACACCCTTGAAGGAATCAATCAGGTGCAACTGAAAGAATCGATTGGGTTAACCTTCCCCAATGCACTTCGAAGTTTTTTACGGCAAGATCCGGATATCATTATGGTCGGAGAAATTCGAGATGAAAAAACAGCACAAATGGCCATTCGAGCTGCCCTTACAGGGCATTTGGTTTTTGCAACCCTCCACACCAATTCGGCTTGGGCCTCGATCAGCCGCCTAATCGATATGGGCATCCCTTCTTTTCTGATTTTAGAAACCCTACAACTGAGCCTTGCACAACGTCTCATTCGCAAGCTTTGCACGCATTGCCGTAAAAAGGTGAAAACGATTCCAGAACTACAACCGAAACCTCCTTTTGAATTCCATTATACTGCTACAGGTTGTAGCAGTTGTCATCATACCGGCTATAGTGGCCGAATTGCTATTTATGAACTATTGCCCATGCAAATGGCCTTAAAAACCGCATTTAATAAGCCCCATCCCAATCCGGAAGTTTATCGGGAACAGCACCCCTATAGCACCCTAAAAGAACAGGCTTGGGAGGTTGTTGCTTCGGGAGTTACCTCTATAGAAGAAGTGTATTCCCTGATTGCTTTTTAATTTGATATCCAGTCCCAAACCTTATGAAAAAATACCTCATTTACTTGCTTTGCTTTACTTCAATTGTCCTATACGCTCAAGATTCGGACCGAATTGCAGCGCTAGAAGATGCACTTGAAGAAGTTGCCCTCTCGACTCCAAAACTAAAAACGCCCCTTAAAGTAAATTTAGAGTTGGAGCAGGTTTCTATTGCCGATTTTTTGGTTTCTGTTTCAAAACTCCACCAAATCAATTTGACCATCGACCCTAGTCTTAAAAGCAAATACATCGTTTCCCAATTCTCGAATGTTACCGTTTTGGAGGTTTTGATCTACCTCTGTAAAACTCAAAACTTGACCATCGATATTACGGGCTCTATTTTATTCATCAAGCCCTATATTGCTCCGGCCAGAATTCCCGAACCCATTAAGATTTCGTATGACGTCGAAACCAAACTGATTTCTCTTGATTTAAAAAATCACGAGCTGGGTGAAGTTTTTAAAACCCTAACCCAACAAACCGATTATAATGTACTTTACGACCCCTCAATTGAGCATTATAAATTGAATTTTTATATGCAGAAAGTTCCTATTGAAGATGCTTTAACTCAATTAGCAAAAACACAGCAGTTGTCTATGGAACGCTCAAAAGAAGGTTTTTTTCTCTTCAATTCCCTAGACCAAGGCTCGAAGAAAAAAGAAGCTTTTGAGCTCTGGGATCCTTCGAATGAAGTACCTTTTGAAATCATTGACCTGATCGGACAACGCCTAGAATTAAATGCCAAAGAGGTGCCGATCAAAGATTTGATCGTAAACCTTGCCCATGCTCTTAAGGTCGATTGGTATGTAACACAACCCCTCGGCGATATGGGAACCATAAGCTTGAAAATTAAATCCATAAGCTTCGATGCTTTGTTGGAACTGTTGTTCGAGGCGCAGTATGGAAACCGCCCATTGCCGCAAGGGACCAATGCACAAGCCCCAACTCAACAGAAGGTTAGCATGGGGTATAAAAAAAGCAATAACCACTATTACTTTGGACCCGAAGACAGCCTCAATGCCCGAGCAGCTATCAAGATAGCATTGCAGCACCGCTCAATTGAAGTGCTGGGTGATCCAACCCGCGTTGCTCAAAATGATTTCCAAACAACCCCTAATTTTCAGAACTCAGGTTTTGGACAGAACAGTGGTTTTGGAGGAGGGCAGGCACTAAACGGATTTCAAAATGGGAATATCCAACAGAATTTTTCTAGACCTGCACCCAATTTTTCATCAGCAGCTCAAACCCCTGAAAAGCCCAATGAATCTGTTTTGAATTCCTTAATTCCTCAAGCCATTTCAGAGGGCTTACAAATCAATGTTGATAAAGAACTCAACGCTTTTTTTGTGGTAGGGAGTCAGCTAAAAGTTGCTCGTTTTAAAAAGTTCATAGAAAAAATAGATCAGCCTGTTCCAGTTATTTTAATCGAAGTTATGCTGATCGAAGTAAACAAAACAAAAGACATAGAAACCGGTTTTTCGTGGGGGCTTGGCGAAGAACCTACCGAAACTAGGGGAAATATTTTTCCAACAACCGATGCACAACTAGGAGCTACAACCGTAAACCGAATAATTGGAGGTTTCAGTCAATTGCAATCGTTAAATCTGGGTAGCTTAAACCCAAACTTTTTTGTCCAACTAAAGGCACTCGAAGACAACGGTACAGTCAAGATTCTGTCTTCTCCCAAAATGGTAACGCTCAACGGACATCGCGCAGTTTTTTCCAACAGTGAAATCAGTTACTATGCCTATACTTCCCAGAATTTTTATGGAGTACAAAATCCACAAACTTCTGAGATCCGAAATTATATTCCCATCAGTGCAGGTCTTACCCTTAGCGTGAAGCCTTTTGTTACTTCCGACGGTTCGGTTACCCTCGATATTTTTGTAAAACAATCAACCTTCAACAACACCCGGATTGCGGAAGATGCTCCCCCAGGGATAGAATCTCGTGAATTCAGCTCGATAGTACGTATGCGGAACAAGGATATTGCTATTCTTGGTGGATTGGAACAGAATGTGCGTAACAATTCTGGTAGTGGTGTTCCCTTTCTTTCTAGAATACCCATAATCAAATGGTTGTTTAGCAACCGAAAGCTGAACAGTTCCAAACGAAAACTAACGGTTTTAATTCAACCTACCTTGATTAATTAAAAAATGAAAATGCATTCTTTTTTCTCTAAAACGATAGCGACTATCGAACTACTTCAGTTTTCGGAAAATTCCTGCCGTTATGTTTTGTGTTTTTTCGAATGGAAGTCACAACAACTTCGTTTGTTGGATCATGTCAATGGGGATTCCAGCTCAGAACTTCAACAGGCTCTTATGAAGATAGAAACTTGTATCTGGATCATCAACGACGATTCGGTACTCAATAAAGCACTCAATTCAGCATCAAAGAATTCGGGGCTTTCGAATATGAAATGGAGCGACTTTTATGCTTCCTCAGGGGAGTCTATTTTAAGTTTATCGCGTATCAGCGATGTTTTGCGGCATCAAAACAGCATTCAAAACATTAAGAAACATCCCAGTTCAATCTTTCTAGGCCTTAGCCCCCTTGAAAGTGTTCTTAAATTACTCCCGGAAAAGGTTGAATTAACTCGCCATTCCATTGTACATAAAGCGGAACAGGTGCAGCTTTTGGAATCCAATAAGAAAGCGCTAGGTTCGCAGACACTACTTTTGGATGGAGAAGAATATCCTTCGGAAGCAGTTTTGGGATTTGCTGCAGCGGTTAGGTTTTTAAAGGACCATTCCCTAAGTATGGGTGCTGCTTTTAGCCTACCCGTTTTAGAAGCTGAGCTAAATTCAAATGATATTGAACGGAGTGTCATTAGCTTTCGAAATAGTAATATTACAGCTTTTAGAAGTTTTTATAACCAGTTATTTTTTAAAACCCTGCTTCGGTTTAATGCAATTTTAATGGGTGTTCTCCTCCTTTTGGGATTCAGTATTCAAACCTACAAACAGCACGTTTTCGAAGACGACAGGAATTTGCAAGCCACCGCACAAACAATCAACGAGTCATTTCGTAAAATTTCAAAAAGTATTGATGCTAAAAGAAACATCTACGAACTCATGAAACAAAATAAACAACATAATGTAGCCTTGTTGGTTGATAGTTTACTCGTGCAAATACCCAATACAATTACTTTAACAGAACTAACGTATCAGCCCAAAAAAAGAAAAAATACCGTATTCAGCCAAGAAGATATCCTACCAAATCAATTTTTTATTCAAGGGAATATGAGTCAAAAAGATGCTTTTTCAACTTGGAAATCGTATTTGGAATCCCTGATTTGGGTTGATCAGATTGCAGCCCTAGAGTTGAGCGGTTCTGCTGATAAATCCCTACAATTTGAATTTGTAATTGAATTGAAAAATGAATAGAAAAAACACCACAGCATTGTTAGTCTTATTCCTAGTTTATGGGCTAATCTACCGCTCTTTTTTCTCTGGGTTTTTGTCCAATACTTCTTTGATCGAGCCCTTGAATCCGGCGGTAATTCTTGAGAAAAGAAATGCGTTAAATAAAAAAATAGAAGAGGAACGCAATTTAGACAGCATCCTTTCATTAGGTGAAAAAAATCATAAGATTTTCGAAAATGAACTCCTCAATTTCATCAACCGTCAAGTTGATTCTCTGGGATTGAAACTTCTCGGTTTTACCGATATTTCTTCAACAATTACTCAAGATTCGATGCGTACAAAAGCCTATAAAATTAATATTCAGGCAAACTATATTACCTCTTTACGCTTTATCAATCGAATGGATTACGAATTTCCATTTTCAACAATCGAGCATTTGCGTATGTCCAGACACAAACCCAGAAGATCTAAGGCAGTTCTTCATACTGAAATCATCTTATTGAAATAAAAACCCCTACCCCAAAACAGAACTGAGTCGGAACATGGGTAAGTACATTGCAATTAATATAAGGGCTATCAATGCGCCCACAACAATAATGATAATTGGTTCTAGCAGGCTTGAAAAGAGTTTGGATCTACGACTTAGTTGTTCTTGGTATTGCTGACTCAATTTTGTAAAAATAGCCCCCAATTGATGGGTTTCTTCTGCAACCTTTAAAAAGGTAAACATTTGTGCGTCAAAAAATGCTGTTTCTTCTACGGCTTTACTGATGCCACTTCCTTTTAGAAGCTGTGTTCGAATGTGCTGCAATGCTTGTTGTAAAGGCGCAAAGAGGATCATTTCTTCAAGTAATTTAAGGCTTTTGACTAGGGGTACATTGGCTTCTGATAACAAAGCCATCGTTTGAGAAAATTCAAAATAATAATTGCTTTTTATAAGTGTAGACAGCAGGGGAATTTTTATTATAGTAAAATTTACTGCATCTTTTATTCGCTGTTGTTTCTTTAAAATTAGAATTGCGATAAACGCCATTATACCGACAAAGAGTAACAGCAGACCTTTGGATTGAAGTAGGTTTGAAACATAAATTACTTGTTGCGTGATGAAGGGGAGTGCTACTTGTTGTTGTTCGAAAATATCCTTAAAAAGCGGAATGATTGTGGTCAACATAAACAGCAATACAGCAAAGGAGCTAATCAACAGAAGCGTGGGGTAGGCAAGTGCATTGACTAATGTTTTTCTAAAAGTATTCTTACGTTCAAAAAAACTACTTAAAGCTTTTACGACTTGATCCAATTGTCCCGTTTCTTCACCAATTTTAATTGCGGTCCACTCGTAGGCAGTACAGTTGTTTATGCTGCGCATACTCTCATGAAAAGCGTTTCCTTCATCCAGCGGTTTTAGAATTGAGTTGTAAAAGTCCTGTTGCTTTTTTTTCTTTTTAGACCTCATCAATAATTCTAATGATTCTTTTAAGGGCATCTGAGCTTCGAGTAATACAGCCAATTCGGTGTAGAAATCTTCTTTACGTCTACTGGAATAATAAGGTACAATTTCTCGTTCCAGAATGGGTTTGGTTACTCCCTTTTGGGTGGTTCTAGATTTAGTTCGAACAGATTCTATTTTAAAAGCTTTTGGGGACATATAAGGCAGCGCTTTTGGGTTGTGTGAAAAATATTTTTAAAGGAAGTCCAACTGGGTCATGAATTTCCAGCATGAAAGCGTCTAAAGGTCCGGAGGCGATTGGAACTCCTCTGAAGAAAAATGTTTTTTTATTGACTTGCTGAAGGAGTAGTACCTTATTGCGAAACAGCACATTATCCTTGAATTCATAAACAACACTATCAATTGGGTTTTTGAATACTACTGTTTTGTTTGAGGCGTACCAGTCGATAGTATTGAAACGATTGAGGTCGTTCGTTATTAAATGTTCTATTGTATTGATGTGAAGAGAAGTGTCTACCTGGCTAGTGAAAGCAGTTATTTTTTTCTGAACATACCCAAGAACCGTATAACAGAGCCCAGCAATTAAAACAGTTAAGAGCATGACCATTAGTAATTCGCTCAACGTAAATGATGGTGCTTTCGCTTTATTCATTTGGAAATACATAGGTGTGGGTTTGGTTTTTTTTGCTGTCAAAAAGCTCAATTTGAGTATTCTTTATACCTACCGAAGATTGTATGATGTAGTTGTTAATGGTGTCCTGTAAACTTATTCTATACGAACTCCCGTGGGATAGAAAATACCATTCAGAAGTTGCCAAATTTCTCACACGAAGTTCATCCATCGTAATACCGATTCTGTAATACCGCTCCAAAAGAACACTTGAAGTTGAAAAGATAACAACGATAAGTAGGAGTGCCCAGAGTGTCTCTGCGAGTGTGCTTCCTTTAGCTTTTAGTACAACCATTGCATTATTTTTTGCTTCCTAGAGTTTTCCCACCTGAAGTCAACAAATTCCGAAACTCTTTGATCAATTAGAATTTTACCGTTGAAGAGGTGGTTTTTATATAAAATACCTTGGTGAAATGCTACAATATCTTCGGAGTAAAGCGAACCCTGTATTGCTCCTTTCAATTCCGTATTCCCCATTACATAAACTTGGCCATATACCTGAGCTCGGTCTTCGATATAGAGATCGGGAGCAGGTGGATTTTCACTGGGATTATTTTGTTCATAACCCACATAGCCCAAAACATTCGAATCGGATCCTATGAATATTTTTGGACCCTCAGAAGTGGACGAAATACTATCCAGTTCTTTAACCCATAAAACACTAGGATATTGAAGGAAACAGTTTTTTTCTACATGAATAGATTTTGAAGCAATGGCTTGAAATTGACCTGTAAAACCTTCTTCAATTGTAATTTTTGGGGCAGTAATTAGAACATCTTTTAGGACTGCTGATGCTTGTATTTCTATTGGAAAAGTAGACCGAATCCATACATTGCCAATATATTGAATAGCTGCAAGACTTTTAAACTCATTGAATTCAATTATTTTTAAAGGCTTGGAAAAGGAATGTACAACAGAACCTTGTTCCTGAGTAAATTCTTGAGGCGACCAAAGTCGATCATCTATTAGGTTATGCAAATGCTGTTTTAAATCAGCTGCTATTTGTGGTAGCTTTGCTTCACTTTTTTTTATGTTTAATTGCCCAATTTGCTTGCTAGAAAAACTACTGTTTGTTCCTCCCATAGCGCTTGAACGAATTCCTCCGCCGGAGGTATAAACCGTCCCGCTTAGTTCAGCCCTACCTGCAAGGTAAAGTGTTCGTCCATTGTTTGGAATCATAAGACTCATAGACGGGTTTGGTGAAACGTCTCCATAGAATGCTGATTTATGATATGCTTTCTTGTTTACGATTCCATTAATCCCATACCAGTTGAATATTCCATGAAACCGATGTTCTATTTCTAAGGCAGTACCTAGTCCAATGGAATCTGAAAGCATTTGTTTTTCTCCTAAAGGAATCTCAATCTCATTGGGGAGAAATAACATCAGTTCTTGTACCATTTTTTGCCCTTCAATTTCTGTTTTTTGAATCTTTTTGATTTGAACTACATAATAAATCCAACCTACAAAACCGCTCAAAAGGATTATGGATAATAGCCCAATAGTTAAGACGTACTGAAGGATACTTGCCCTAGTTTTATAGTGTACTTGCCCTGTAAGGCTTTGTCTAAAAATGCTTATTTTATGAATCGGCTTTTGCATTACTATTCTTGGGTATTGAATTTTTTATGCTCGCCTTTGTAAGTAAGTCGGACTCCTTTTTTCAATTCAATCATTTTCATCTCCTTATAGGTTTCATTGACTGCCCAAATTTTTGTTTTTCCATTCACTTTAAAAAAATGAAAACGTTCGTTTTTAATGGATGAATTCACACGTCCGAGATATTCAATTTGCGGCCAATGCACTTTTGAGATTATTTTTCTGTTTTGCTTCTTTTTTTTAAGTTTTGCAGTTCCTAAAAAGGGATCTCGATCATAGCTCGAAAGGGTATACCTCGTTTGAGGTTCTATTGTAATATTAGCGACTTGAATTTCTTTGTTTACAACCAATTCTTTGGTAGATGTTGATGCTTTTGTCAGTCTAAATAATAACACAGACCAAATAAAAATAACAACAGAAACTAACAGTAGGGTACTTTTTCCTTTGATAAATTTAAAGATCATTGTACACTAAACTTTAAAGTTGTATACCCTGTTTCAGAATTTTCGTTTTCAGCCCTTACACGCCATTCATAGGTGGTAGATGCTGTAAGAGTTTGGTTGAAAGTAGTAATGCTTATACGACTGTCAGCAACAATTTGTAATGCATTAGCAAAGGAGGGGGTAGCGATTTGCACATGATATTCTGTGGCTCCTTCCACCGCTTCCCAGGTAAGATTTACGTTGGTATTGCTTAATTTACTATTGTTTATTGGTGCCAAAACCTGTACGGTTTGATTTGTTAGGTCTGGGGTAGTTTGTATTTGAAATGTCCTCGAGCTGTAAGAAGTTTCTGCAAATTCATTCATTGCTTTTACACGCCATTGATATGTTTTTCCATCTTCGAAGGTGTGATCTAAATTGGTAGCATCGGTAATGGTGTCTATAATGAATTGCTCAGGATTTTCAAAATTAGGTGTGCTGACTTGTATTCTGTAATTATCAGCTTTTTCAATGGCCTCCCATGTGAATCTGATCGAACTATTTGTTAACGTTAAGTTATTGGAAGGTGCTAAAAGTATAATTGTTTCGTTTTCGATTGGAGTATGGTCGCCAACTGTGAAATTCCGAGTGGTAAAAGGCGAATAAACCTCTTTGTTTTCTCCACGAACCCTCCATTGATAAGCTTTCCCTGTTTCAAATACATGGCTCATGTTTGTAGAAGTAATCAATGAATCAAGTAAATATTGCTCTGTATTTTCAAAATCAGGCGTGCTTACTTGTATTCTATAATGCGTTGCATTTTTGTTTTCTTCCCAAGTAAATCGTATGGTATTTCCATTAAAATTCACATCATTAATTGGTGCTAAAAGTACTATAGTTTCATTTTCAAGAGAAGTGTCCGCTTCCAAAACAAAGTTACGAGTGGTGTAGGATGAAAATTTTTCTTGATTCTCACCTCGAACTCTCCATTGATATCTTCCAGCATCTTCAAATTTATAGGCTAAACTAGAATTTGTAATAATAGAATCGAGTACTAATTCTTCAAGTTCATCAAAGTTTGGTTTTCCAATTTGAATTCTATAGTTTACTGCATTAGGCAGTGAATTCCAAGAAAAAAGGGTTTCAAAATCACTTTGTACAACTCCTTCTACTGGAGCTAATAACACAATTTTGTCTGTTGTAATTGACGGAATTACTACGTTTAATTTTCTTGAGCTGTAAGGACTCTGATAGGAACTGTTTTCGGCACGAACACGCCATTCGAGTTCACCAATTAATAAGCTATCCGTGTAAAATTCGTTGGTAAGAATCGAATCGATAAGAATTCGTTCGCTTTTTTCAATACTTGGAGTGAAAATTTGTATTCGATAGTGTGAAGCATCTTGAACTCCAATCCAAGACAAAGTAACGGGAAGTTCATCTACAGTTGCCTCATCGCTTGGGCTTAAAATTTCGACTCGTTCATGACTGATGTTTGGGACTGATAGGATTTCACTGCAGTGAGTAAACAAACAAAAGACAGCTGATAAAAGTAAAAAACGAACCGGTATCAATCTTTGAATTGATGACGGATCTCTGTATACCAATACAGAAACAAAAGACAAAGTAGTTAGCTTCATATACAATAAGATTTGGACAATCCTAAAGTAAACAATTTATAACAGACTGCAAAATAGCGGCTAACAACTTGAAGTTGTAATTCTGCTATGGCTTCTATTTTTAGGTTAAATTTGTTTATATGGAATT
>Ga0209533_1003785_pt1 | contig 13289 bp, 10 predicted proteins | sample COG_04_FD_184748 | JGI IMG/M metagenome (GOLD analysis project Ga0209533, IMG submission 184748) | Pelagic Microbial community sample from North Sea - COGITO 998_met_04 (SPAdes) (version 2) | ecosystem: Environmental > Aquatic > Marine > Neritic zone/Coastal water | place: Helgoland, sampling... | reverse complement strand
TCTGATAGAGAGATCCAGCACGCATCGTCCTTTTCGTAGAGTCCATTGGGTAAGGAAACCATTTCCGGTGTCTCTATACATGCATTAACGTATACCTTTCGGAATTCCTCAGGGAACTCTGCATAGTATGGAACATAAACAACATATGTCGTGTAGTAGTTAACATTAATCTCAACAACAGACTGTTTGTTAATCAGGCTCTCTACATCACTTGGTGTACCAAGCAACCCCGCTGCCTCTTCAGCACATTCCCGAATAGCAGTCTCACGTTGCGTTTCATTGTTTTCTTTAGAACCACCGAAATCACTCCATTTACCAGAATCGCGGTAGCCTCGTGCTACAGCCTCACGCGAAAAAAGGAACACTGGCTCGCCTTTGCGAATAGAGACAGGTAGAACACCACCACCCATGCTTCTACTATATGTCAGCAAAATGTCTCTATCTACATGATACGTATATTGCTGATATTATGATGTACATGCTAGAAAGGTTCCATCACAAAACTCGAACCGACGCGAACCCTTTTATGCTCAATATTACCCCCTTTGTGTATAGCCTTATGACAGTCCTTACAAAGTCCCGCCAGATTAGCCACATGATTCATGCGACCACCCTTAACATGACCTTCAATAGCTCCTTCTTGATGCTGAAGGTGGTGTGTGTCAACAGCTGGCTTATTGCATAGTTCACACTTTCCTAGTACCTTCCGAGCATTGTATCTGGAGGATGAAGTGTCTGTATCGCTACGCCCATTCATAATAAGCGAACGAATCTCTCCAGCTCTCTCTGTAAAAGGAATAGGCATATGAAGTGCACGGCAGACTTCTAGTCCATATATGGCATTACCGGGTCCATCCTGTAGCTTTCTGATATATCTAAGTTCATCCTTTTCAGCATCATATGTGACAGCAAGATGCTTGAATACAACACCATCCAAGTGCAGAGAACCGATCATTCTAGTTATTTCATGAATATGTGTAGCAAACATGAATGTTGCATTCCTCGAGAGAAGGCTTTCGACGCCAGCTGAGAAAATAGCCACAGCAGATGTTGTCTCGGTACCAGCACAAAGCTCATCACCTAGAACAAGACTTTTTTCATCAGCCCTCCGAAGTATACTATTGAGTTCAACCATTTCTACAGCAAACGTGCTTAGTCCTCGGAATAGATCGTCATTGCCTAGAATACGGGTGAACAATTGTGTATAAGGACTATATGTCATAGATGAAGCAGGTACATACATTCCAGCTTGTGCAAGCACTACAGCGATCCCTAATGCTTTTACTAAACTTGATTTTCCAACAGCATTAGTCCCAAAGAGCAGCATACCACGCTCTTCTTCAGTGAATTGCAAGTCATTGGTTACGTACATTTCATGCTCTTGAACTCTTTCGATGAGCGGGTGACGTAGACCGGTTATCAAAAGGGGGGTGTGTCCTTCGCTTCTATCTACAACATGTGGTTTGCAGAATGCAAAATCACTCGCGACTCTTACACGAGTCATAAGCATATCAAGAGAACCTACAAATCCAGAAACATAGCCAAATGTTTCCTGCATTTCCACCAACTTACCTATTCGGGATGCGAACACACTTCTGTTTTGAGCTTCTACCGAAACTGATGCATCATTGTACCGGGTAAGCAGTTTATCCAACCATGGGTGACTCAACCTTCGTTTGTCTCCAGAACCCCTAGGATATGCCGTAAATTCCGAAAACTTAATCGTACATGTTGTCTCTCCGTCCTCTTCTTGAAATTGCCCTTTTCCCTGGGACTTAGATAGACAAGTAGCTCGTCGTTTAGTTGTCTGGAGTAGAGAGACGCCACCATTTCCAGGAGTATGCTCCTCTACAACCTTTTTGAACTTAGGATTTGTCCTTTTGAGTCCACTTACCCCTTCTGAAATAGTAACAATTGTATCATCAATTACAGATCTATTTGCATCAAGTGAGCGAATAGTATTATCCAGGGTAGGGTCAACGCTAGCCAAGAAAATTCTACTGCGAAAGTCAAGGTCCCGAGGGTCTTCACTAAGGAAACAGGTGTCAAAGTTATTATCGATCCATGCCCGAAGCAAATGTACTGCTTTTAGTGTAGACTCACCTATAATATCCATTACCTCAACAGCCTGACTCAGTGGTTCGCGGTTGCAAAGATCAAGTAGGGTCTGTATTGTCCTAATTGACCTATCGAGATCATGAACAGTAACAAGAGTTGCACGACCGAGGACAAGCCTTCTATACATTTTCTCAAGGTCACCTATATTCTTCAAAAGGCGACAACACCTCGTAATATCTACATCAGAATTAAGAACTATCTCGGTCGATTCATAAGCTCGCTTTAACAACGCAACATCGATACTGGGATGGAAAAGTACATTCTTCATCTGGCGGCGTCCCATAGCGGTTGATGTTTTTCCCAGTAGAAGTTTAGATACTGACATAGCACCGCGTTTCTGTGTTCCAACAATATTGAGTTGCTGGAGAGAATGGTTTGCTAGAACCAGTTCACTATTTGCGGTTGCTATCATTGGAGTATGTAGCTTATCAATCAATGCAGGTGCTTGGGATGAAACACTGGTCAAAAGATAAGTAAATGCAGCAAGAGCAGTTGGAGATCCTCGTATATCACTCAATATACATGAGTCTGGTGCTATGGATTGTGGGAAGAATCGCTCTAATACCGAATCCTGTATGGTCTGCTTAGTGAACTGTAGAACATCCGGTGTAGCTTCAACTTGCCTATGAGAAGCTGTTGTAGGGCCCAATGATCGCTGAAGACTTTTGAAAAGGTTCTCTCCATTCTCTCCAGATGGCTCTATGATTATCCTCACTTCCGACGGAGCCTCTACCGCTATGAAATGAGCGACATCATCATAGTCGCTTATTGTTCGGGTCACTGGGCTGACTTCAAACTCTCCAACACTTACCTTACCAGTGTATATATCGAGTGATACACATCCATATATTATTTTCCCATGAGGGCGGACTATATTAGGTTTGGTCTCGGTTATCCAGATACATACAAGATTGTTACTGACTGAGACATCATCCTCGGAAAACGTAGTTCCAGGTGTAAATACCTGTACAAGCTCTCTTGTTATGGGCATAGCACTCGTTGAAGTTCCGATCTGGTTGTATACAGGTACTGTCCAACCATCTTGTACCAGAATGTTCACATAACGATCAATGTAGTCTATCTGAAAGCCAGCCATGTAATAGTCGAACCGTCTACCGTGAAATGTCTTATACTGTGAGGATTCCTTCCCATATAGATTATCCAGTGTGAATCGCGAGAATGCAAATGTTTGTGCTTTCTTTGCGATTCTGAGGTCGCATGAACCAGCAGCTTCTACTAGGCTACTTCCTACAATATTTCCGGTGCAGTCGGCATACCCATATATCTCGTAAAACTTACCACACTGCAAAAGTACTACAGTCCTTTCGCCGTATACCTCCGAATGTTTTTTGGTATACAACAGATATTCTTCTATGATTGTCTGTTTCTCTGACATCGCTACATACTATGGTGTCATTTCTCTCAATCATATTGCACTTAATCATATTGCACCCATTGATAATACATTATTGACTGCGATGTCGCTGTCAATCGCTTTTGCTCCCCCGGCCATCCATCCATCTTCAAATATCTGTCTTTTTACATCATCAGGGGCTGATCCTCCATATGTAGTAAGACCATTGGCTATAAGATGCTTATTTACATCAGCTATAGGAGTCCCCTTGATTTCAGTAAAAGCCTTCTTAAAGGCATCCCGTTCTGCACTTGAAGGGGTCGCTATAATAAGATTGTCTCCGTGTACACCTATTTTCCTTGTGCGACGTATATGTTTTATAGGAATAGTCCGTGCCTTAGCATAATGTGTTCTGCTTTTCTGTCTTACGGCATCAAGCTTTTCTTTGCGTGGTTTGAATGATGTAGATATTTTGGGGGGATCCTGAATAACTACAGATTCATTCTGAATAACGGTTTGAGGAAGAGAAGCGGTAACTGGAGGGATGACTTTACTCTCAAGGTTTACACCTTGCCGGCGAGTCCTCCATTGGCGGTAGGTCGGTTTTTTTCCATTCTTTAAACATCCATATCTGGGTTCAGCCCCTTTTAATACTGGAGAACTAATAAGCGTAGACTGTTGGACACCTTCTCTCAATGTTACAGGCATCTCGCCCAATCCAACTACTGTATTCTTTTGTTCCCTCCCTCTGAACCCTCTTTTCCTTGCAGTTTTCTGTTCGCTGTTGAAAAATGAAATAGCATCTCCTAGAGCTGTCAACGCAGGTGCAGTAGTTGAGGGTTTGCTACTACGAGCTTTTTTGATCGATCGGATTAGTTCAGTTCGCCGATCATTTGCAGTATTATTTTTAGAGGCGTTTGCAACCTTCCTAGTTTGATTTCTCCCAGCCGTTTTTTTGCCTGTCCCCGACATCTTAAAGAACTCCCGATTTATCTGTATTGTCTTCTCGTGCGAGGCACTCATTTATTACTATGAGAGCTATTACATAAACGTTCTCAAAGTATTGATGGTTTTACTTTAGCAAATTATCTACTTTAACAATCACAGTCACCGTCACCGTCACAGTCACCGTCACAGTCACAGTCACATTCTGCTTGAGTAGATTGTCCTAAGGCTACTGCGGATATATAGAGTCCTGTATCGACTGCCTGATTCGTACCGAATAATGTATTATTCTCTCTTCGCACATTCATGCTCTGTACATTGCATTTACCACAGTCTTTATCAAGCTGTGGGACAGCACACTCGTTATCTATGCATGACGCATATGACTTAGATCTCATACTCTTCTGTTCATAAGTCTGACCCTGAGAATGGAGAAGTTGTCGTGTAGTGTAGCTATAATTGCTCTGGCATTTCTTGGGTACTGAGGTATTGCAGTGTGGGCGGCGACCATTCACACACCTGAGTGCTGCATTCTGTGCAGCATGAATGAGTGGAGCAGCTGAACGAGACTGTAAAGAACACTTTGCCGGTGTGTCTATTATTAATCTTACTACCTTGCATGTTTTCTCATTGGGAGTTCCGCAAAGATCTAGTGGTGTATTGCCCATAGACCCAGGATAAGGATCCAGTGGTCTTCCCACCGGATGCTTCTTGCATCCTCTACTAGTTGTGCTAGAACATTGACTATAAACAGATCGCACGGTTGCCATTGCTATAGGAGAGGAAAATCTAGAGCAAATGTAGAATGCTATTTTCCCGAAGTCTTGTGAAAGTTCTGTTTGCAACTGTGGGCTTTTGTCTGGTCATCTTGACAATGCGAAACCAGAGAGAAGGGTTAGAAAATGCACCAACGTGCGAAACATCAGCTACTGTTCTGCCATTCAAAAATGCAGGTAATGTGGCTGCTTTACAATCTCAGATGGCTGAGTTGCAGGCATCGACATCTAAAGCAGTATCAGGTTATGATGTCCTAGAGACAGAGGGTGAGAACTTCGGCTCAAGACTATCAAAGCTTGAGGAAAAACTTGAATCACTACAGTCTTCTATCAAAAAGAATGGAGAGGAACAAGCAGCAAAAGTAAAGCAAGCTCAGAGTCAGCTGGACAAATTTGATCTAGGTAATTAGCGATCTCCAGGAGTTGCTGAAGTTGTGGGAGGTAATATTCTGTTATTCTGATTATCTATGAACCAGTATGTCCATAGCGGTATGAAGCACATAATAGAGTATGAAATCGTAGTTGAAAAGTATGGGAAGTATCCAATAATATAATACATGATGTTTGGGCTCTGTGTCATGGCTAATAATATGCTGTACGATTTCAGCACCTGTATTTGAGAGAAATGATGAATGGGGCGGTTTAGAGTACACATAAGGTAGATCACCATGACTAAGACAAAAGTGCTATATAAACATGCACCAGCGAATGATGCAGAATAAAGAACTAAAAGTTCATCGTCTTCACTAACAATGTCTGTAAAATTAGACTTCCAAAGGTGATTTATTAGTGTTGTGGATGACGCCCCTGGGTCGCACTCTACAACAATGATTGTAGTTGCTGTTATTGATATGATTCCAAAGAGATAGTGTAATAAGAGTGGGATGTTTGGGAATATGATTTGATCTTCTGGGAACACATCACGTACGAACGTATATGGTGTGTTGCACTCCCTACATAGAGTGTCATATTGGGGATTTGTGATACGCCATGTGTCTAAGCAATCCCGGTGGACATATTTATTAGTTCCGGAACAAGCACAAGGACTAATCAATAAACCTCCTCCTTCAAGACAATATCTACATTCATTGTCCATAGTAATATGATTATGGTAGGACTCTCTCCATCATTTTAATGTGCGAACATTGTAATAGTATGTCATCCGACAAACCAGTAGGGAGTTTTTTTGAAAGGATGGCTGCGTCACCCAAGAAGATGGAAGAGGAGTTATTGGGTCCTCCATATAGTTACTTCAAGAATATCAAGACGCCATCAGAGATGGGAATGTCTGGAAAAGGAAACCTTAGTTCATTAGCAAAGAATATCTCAGGTTTAGTAAGTTATACCGAGTTGCTAGTTACTGGGGGTGGAGATGCTAGTTCGACAGGAAGACCGCTAGGGAACCAGTTCTTTCTGAAAACTGGGGGGACATGTAAAGACGTTGATACGGGGCGTCAGGCAGATAGATTTATGTATGTCAACAATATTCCGGATGGGTCAGTCCCTTTTATGTCGAGTGGTATGGATGTACAGTTTACTACGTTTGAGGGTATCATACCTGGTATACTCGGTGACCTTAATCAACTCAATCCAATGGGAATACTGAAGGGATTTATGGAAGGTTCTAACCCCAAGTGTCAGAATGTAACGCTTCCAGTAACTGGACAAGATGGAATAACAAGTACTGAAATGCGACATGTCCCTGTATCAGAGATTGAGTCTCTCCAACCTTGTATATTCCCTAGTAAGAAGAATCCAGTCACAGGTTCTCCTTGTAGAGAAGCTTTCAGTCATAAGTCAAATAAACATACAATACTCTATATATCTCTTGTCCTTGCACTGATTGCGATGGCTGCATCTCGCTACCTAAAAAAGTAGTGGGAAAATTGAAATTGTATCTTACTTATAATGACAAATAATAATCGCCATGCTTACTCGTTCACAAAACAAAAAAGGACTTACCCGATTCAATGACATCACAATATGTATCGACCGATCTGGGTCGATGAGAATCTTCAGTGATTCTGTTCGTGATGGTGTTATTGACTTGTTACAGACCCATGGTGATGCAGCCGCTTCTGCGGAGGTTGAGTACAATTTGCGTATTGTATCATTTGACAACAATGTCACTGTTCTCTACACTGGGTCTGCATCCGAACTCATTGATGATATAGGTCAATTGGACAGTTCCAAGCTGGAATTGATTACTAGAGGACTTGTGCCTCGTGGTACAACACGACTATACGATACTGTTATGGAGGAGATCAAAGCTCAATCCGATCGTTGTACTGCCTATAAGGCGGGAGTGTCTGCTGAAGTTTGTCGGCTAGGACTTTCGATGTCGGTAATCTTCATCCTCCTTACCGATGGCGAAGATAATGCGAGCGATAGCCCAATAAACATCGCAGCACCCCTCCTATGCCGGACGATGAAAGAACACTGCAAGAATTACTCTGTCTCAGCTCAATTCATTGCCGCGAACCAGAATGCAATAGAGACAGGTACAAGTCTTGGCTTCCCGGCTGACACCTGTCTACAGATGGATGCCGATCCTCATCATGGTAGGGCTGCTATGGCCTCTGCAACTGCGTCATCGATGCGGACGGTTAGTGGTCAAGATAGTGCATTCCGTGAGTGCGAACGGGCTGCAAGTTCTCAACTATCTGACCATGATCCATGGTCTATGGATCATAGTGTCGGTTCTCTGGATATCAGACCCTTTCGTAACTAAATCACCTTATACATGCCTAGACCTCACCTATTTTCTCTTTTTGTGGCAAATTAGACTGTTCTACCTACAGGAATGTACTCCCCGTACGTGGCACCCGTTGGAATTTTTCTCCCTGAATGATGTCCGGGGTGACCATGATGCCTACCATGATGGGTTTTGTTGTTATTTGGATGTCCACCATGCTTGTGATGATGACGATGCGTATGGTGCGTTGGTGTGGGAACGCCTGGGATATATGGATGGTGAAATGAGTTGTATCCACCGTCTGGAACATAGATTGCCATAGGGGTTCCTGCTCCTGCTAGAATACCACGGATGATTGGGATAAGCAGTAATGCCACAATAATCGACACAATTAGTTCTCCGCCTTCCATCTTTAGGGTAACATGAGAAAAAGGAGTGTCGGGATAATATGTTTATTTTAGGAATTAGGGTGCAATGATACGCGGTACAACATTCATTGTGGTAAGCTCCTGGAACAGAAGCTTGCATGCATATGGAAGTTCAACTCTACTAAACTTGGTTCTATTGTCACATGCTCTGCAACAGTGAATACCAGCCTCGTCATTATAGGCAGCAATCATTCCACAGTCCTTGCAAACATAGACATGATACTTGTCTGAAACATCATAGACTCGTTCCTTTGTGAACCGCGATGCACCATGTGATATCATACAGTCTCTTTCCATTTCTCCGAACCGAAGACCACCCTCACGAGCTCGTCCTTCTGCAGGCTGGTGAGTAAGGGTTACCATCGGTCCAGATCCTCTGCTGTGTACCTTGTCCCTAACCATGTGCTTCAGTCGTTGGTAGAATACAGGGCCAATGAAGATGCTTGCTTCGAGCTGCTCGCCAGTCATTCCGTTCATCAAGACTTCATTGCCAGTGCTTTCAAGTCCAAGACGAGTGAGTTGGGAGCGAATATCACCAAGTGTCATTGAACTAAAGCTGGTACCATCTCCAAATATTCCTATCTCGAGGAGTACCTTTCCAAGCAATGTTTCTTTCAATTGTCCGATTGTCATTCTGCTGGGAATAGCATGCGGATTGATGATAATATCTGGACGAACACCATCTGCAGTGAATGGCATATCCTCCTCCGGAATGATTAGACCGATAGTCCCTTTCTGTCCATGCCGAGAACTGAATTTATCACCTGTTTCAGGTTTCCGCCATGCTCTAGTTCGCACCTTACAGAACGAGTAGCCATCTGCATTGGTTGCCACAACATTACGATCAATATGACACTGTTCTCGAGACCGTAGAACTTTACTATGATCCTGGTACTTTATTGTCTGGTGGTGGTCAGTTCGTGCGTCTCGAATAGGAATGACTTTTCCAATGATTACGTCCTTGTTCACTACAGGAGTATTTTCAGGTACGATACCATCAGTATTCAACTTACCATAGTTTGCAAACTTCATGCCCCTTGTGCGAGCAGGATCAGCAGCACAGCGAACTTCCTCCTCACCTGATGCTTTTTTATCTTCATCTTTCTCTGTCTTGTAGATAGTTGCTGCTGCCCCTCCACGTTCAACAAAGGCTTGATTGAACATAATAGAATCCTCCTGATTGAATCCACCATAGACACCGATTGCGACGATCAAGACTTCACCTGATGGTATATTGTTCAGTTGGAGCATATTCATAACTCTGGTATCTACAAGTGGTCTCATTGGGTAAGTGAGAATATACCCGGTCTTATCCATTCTTTCCTTATAGTTCGTAACGTAAACACCCATGGCCTGCTTACCCATAGCACACTGATATGTATTTCTTGGAGACTGATTATGGTCAGGATACGGGATACATGAAGCAATCACCCCGAAAATCGTACTGGGATGAATTTCGCAGTGTGTATACTTCGAGCCGGGTATCAGATCCTTAGGCCACATAGCGATTAGTGCATGTTCTTGTTCTGCGGCATCAATGTACTCAATTGCAGCATTTCCTTCTACAGGATCAAACATCATATCGTCCCATGTCTTCGATCCATTGCTGAGATTCTCAGAATCATAGACAGTGGCTACTAGCTTTCCATCAACAACTCTGAAAACTGGTCGCGTGACACGACCTGCTTCACCACACAGTCTGATTTCACCATATGAAACGTCCCATGTGATACTTGCATAGACATTGATGGCACCAGATAGCTTCTTCGTTTTAAGATCGGAGTAGCAGAGTAATGGATTGCGAGTACATCCGACCCATGCTCCGTTGATGAAGACCTTTACGAGACTAGCAAGTTCTTCATTAGTGGCTTCACTTACAGTGATTATGTGTGGATTAACATGGTTATGGAGTGGTAGGACTGATGAACCTACAGTGATGTGAGCCATGTAACTGAGATTCTTAACTACACCAACTGAACCACCTTCAGGAGTTTCTGCTGGACAGATAAACCCCCATGAGCTGCCATGAAGCTTGCGTGGGGGGATGAGCTTTCCACTCTTATCAATAGGGGTATTGACCCGCCTGCTGTGAGACAACGCCGCCTGATATGTGAGTCGGTTCAGTACCTGTGCAACACCAACCTTTGTGCTCTGGGAACCTTTAAGAGCAAAGTCGCCAGTCGAGAGGGCACGTCGGATTCCATTCTCGATGGTTGATGCTTTTACTATCTTATAGACATTTGTGGTTGTGACGATTTCGCCATAGTTAAGCTGAGACTTCCACGATCCGCTATTGATTTCACGGCGGACAGCCTTGACCATATCCTTCACCATCTTATTCATATAGTTCCGGAATAGGTTATTCAACAGAACACCAACTGTGTCAAGTCGCTTGTTCTTGTAAGCATCACGGTCATCGTAAGATCTGTAGTTCAGATGGCATTCGAGTAGATGCCGCACCATACATCCAAGGTGTAATACCTTCTCTCGTGGAGTATTGCAATGTGGATACATGTCGGTTGTAAGAGCCTGCATTATATAGTTCCTCTTCATAGCATCGCCCTTAGCCTTGTCAACATTCATAGGTGTGAAATGGATTCGGCTTTCTGCATACTCAATTGCATCTTCTTGGGTAAGTATCGCTGACGCCTCTACAACACAAGAGCGGAGGATGCGAAGCATGGGACGGCGATGAGATGATTCAATGTCAAGCAGAATAGTCTCGCAAATATCGCGATCAGATATGATCCCAAGAGCACGGAATAGTACGAATAGTGGCAAAGTCGTTTTCAACCTTGGGAGCTGTACGTGCATAACACGACCATCTTCAGACATAGCCGAAACTCCTTGTGGGGTTGCAGTGACCTGCTTCTTTGCATAAGCGATGTATATTGATATTTGCTTGGGAGAGATACACTTATCCGCCGGGACAGACTTGATATGAGCTTCAGCTTCCCACTTAGTGGCTTTCGACTTGTAGGCATACGTGATATTTTCGGCAGCTCGCTCCTGAGCAATAACAATTTTTTCACTACCATTAATGATGAAGTAGCCACCTGCATCCTGTCCACATTCACCCGCATTGTATCGACCGCCTCCAGTGGACTTGGGGAGTACACAGACAGCGGACCGAAGCATAACAGGAAGCTTCCCAATTTGTACAGATTCGAGTCGTTTCTGAAAAGTCTGTGTTTTCGTCGGATCAGTTGGGTCGCGAACAATCACCTTGATATCAAGATCAATGGTAGTTGTAGAAGCATACGTGAATCCACGCAACCGGGCATCGTGAGGAGTCATGATTTTTGTTGCACCATTATTTTCGTGGATCTGTGGACGATGCATACTGAAGTTCCCAAGATGCATGATTACCTCGTTGGTATATATGTCTGTCCCTGGAATCCTATCGTGCTCAGATTTGGCGATAATAGGATTGAACATTTCAATTGTTTTGGGGATCTGATCTTGGATAAAATCATTGTATGACTCAATCTGATGACGAACGAGCTTCTTAAGGTGATCAATCGACAAATATGACTCAATGAATGGCCATGGTGATATTGTTTCTTTTTCCATGATGTGGTTCCATACATATGGCGTTACGTCTAATTCAATTTTTACATTCAATGCAAAAATATAGCATAATATCAATGTCTTCAAGAAACCTGAAAATCCCGAAGATTCCGACTAGGCGATCTTTGTCTTTATTACCCAGTCATGGCGTATCAAATAATATGACAAAGCCTCCTCGTCCGCCGAAGTTCCCAAGTTGGAAAGACCCCAAGATTGAGTTAAAAACTCGCATACAGATGGTTCTAAATATGATTCGGGTACAGAGGAAATCCCCTCGGATTCTTGATTTTGGAAAGATTATTGATACTCACTTTTCTAAACTTCAACCAATACTTCGTAATGATTTAACTAACATACCAATATCAGTCCTACCAGTACCTATACCTCAACCTAAGATTCCGCGGAAGGTCATTGTCTCATGTAAGATAAGAACTCTGGGTGATTTAATCAAGCTAATTGACGATCATCCATTATCTGAAGATATAGAATACAGTATCAATATGGGCCGGCTTCATAGTGTAGCTGAACCCTTGCGAGAGCTGAACTCAATGATTGGGCTCAAGGATCTGAAACGGTCCGTGTGTGATCAAGTCCTGTACTATGTACAGGGTCTACATGAAGGGTCTAATAATGACTACATGCATACTGTAATCGAAGGTCCACCCGGAACCGGAAAGACTGAAGTTGCAAAGATTCTCGGACAGATGTTCGCTAAGCTTGGTATTCTGAAGAAGAAGACCTTTAAGAAGGCTACACGTGCAGATATGGTCGCAGGATATTTAGGACAGACAGCGTTGAAAACACGAGAACTCATAGAAGAATGTCTAGGGGGGGTTCTCTTTATTGATGAGGCTTATGCCCTCGGAAATTCAGAAAAGAAGGACTCTTATTCGAAAGAGTGTTTAGATACTCTATGTGAGGCACTTAGCGACCATAAAGATGACTTAATGGTTATCATAGCTGGGTATTCTGAACAACTTGACTCGTGTTTCTTCCAATACAATGATGGTCTACGATCGCGGTTTGCTTGGAGGTTCAAAACAGAAGACTATTCCTCAGAAGAACTATTGGATATACTCTATAAGAAGGCATTAGAATCCAATTGGACCATTGACAAGGACATTACTCCAATGTGGTTTCAGAGTCATAATGACGATTTTGAGTATGCTGGTCGTGATGTTGAAACACTTTTCGCAAAGGCCAAGATAGCACATTCGAGAAGGCTTTTCGAAGGTGGAAATGTAACACGTAAAGAGGTGTCTATATCTGATCTTGATGCAGGCTTTGAGACTTATACCAATAACCGACCTGATAGCGACAAGTCATCGTCGTCTATTCCAAGCATGTATATGTAGATGTAGATCTTATTATCTTTCTGATTTCCAATGCAAAACACTCGAGAT
>Ga0209533_1003782_pt1 | contig 13296 bp, 3 predicted proteins | sample COG_04_FD_184748 | JGI IMG/M metagenome (GOLD analysis project Ga0209533, IMG submission 184748) | Pelagic Microbial community sample from North Sea - COGITO 998_met_04 (SPAdes) (version 2) | ecosystem: Environmental > Aquatic > Marine > Neritic zone/Coastal water | place: Helgoland, sampling... | reverse complement strand
GAAAGGGCAAGTAGTTTCGGGTCTAGGCATAGTTGGTATACCTAAAATTATCGATTTTGTTTTAGATAACGGTAGTGGTGAGACTGAGATTGTACTTGACATTGCTCAAACTATTGCTCAAGATACGTTTTTAACATTAAGCGATTCGAATGCTGGATTAGATCAGTTTGATATTGTTGGTAGTACTTTATCTAGATCAAAAGAAGATTTAAGAGTTGATCAGCTTGTTCCTGCTGAACTATTAGGACATACTACTGATGATAATGAATCAGGCGGAATTAAAACATTCCTAGATGCTTATTATAAGTTTATGAACACTGAAGAGTTTCTATATAAAGAAATAGAAACTTTTGAAGATGTTGTTATTAATAATGTCGCGACAATTCGTATACCAGATCCTGATTTAAAAAATAATAGGTTCTTTAGTCGTGAAGCTGCAAGATCATCAGTTATCATAGATTCAGAAGGTAATACATTAACAGTTGGTGATAGCACAACTACATCTGATGTAGCTATCGATAATATTAATATTTTTAATGTTGATAATCTACCAAGTAAAATGTCTCTCGAAAATTTTTCAGGAAGAACATTATCGATTACTGGGTTACCATCACGATTAAATAATAAAAAAATTACAGTTAAAACATCTGTACAAAACCTTGTAATTTCTAATCCATCATTTAAATTAAATACTCTAGAAGATGCTTTAAACATTAATGAGAATGATGAAGATATGCTGAACATGATGCAGAAGGAAATCGCTCCTGCAATTGATCAGAATGTAAAAGTAAACAAAAGAGCTTTATACCAACGACTAATTGATTTTTATAAGATTCGTGGTTCAAGAGATTCTATTGATTTATTCTTTAAATTATTTTTTCAGGATGAAGAGATTGATGTAGAATATCCATGGAACTCTACTCTTAAAACATCTTCTGGTAATTGGGATAATCAAACTTTACTCGCATCAACTTACGATAAGCAGACTGCTCTCGTTAGCGCAAGTGATGCTGCCGCAGGAGATTTATATGGCACATCAATATCGTTAGACACTAATACAAATCTATTAGCAGTTGGCTCTCCTAGTGATGAAGCCACAACTGTTGATATCTTGACCGATGCTGCAGCTAATGCTGGTTCAAATAACAAAACTATTCCATTAGCTAATACAACTGGCTTGCAAGTTGGTATGATAGTTACAAGTGTTACTGATGCAAGTAATATTACTGCTGATAGTAAAATCGCATCTATTGTCGATGGCGTAAGTATTATTCTAGATAAAAATATAGCTGAAAATATTGGTAGTGGTGATACTATAAGATTTACTGGGCAAGTTGATGCTGGTGCAGTATATATTTATGATACTAATAATGATGGAGCAACATATAGTTCACAGGTAAAACTTGTGAGCCCAACCGGAGCAGCAGGAGATAATTTTGGTTCTGAGGTATCATTATCAGGCGAAGTACTTGCAATTTCTAATCCTGATGATACCGAATTTACTGGTGGTACTGCAGCAAATAGTGGTAGTGTAGAAATTTGGCAAAGGTTCTTGACTCAAGCTCCTTCTACATTCACTTGGCGCTTACAGAAAAAATTAGTAGAAAGTGCTGGTGGACTGAATTTTGGTCATGATATATCTTTAGATGGAGATACCTTAGCTATAGCTTGTCCTGGATATGTAAATACAGATCGATCAAATGGTGCTGTACAACTTTATAAAGGTACTGGTTCTTCTTGGTTATTGTCTCAAGTTATTCCTACTCCATTAGAATTAAATGAAGCTGGATTAAATGACTGGGCCACGCATATCGTTTTAAGAGGTAATCATTTACTTGTTTCTTGGTCTCACTCAGATAATGACCGCGGTAGCGTATCGGTATTCCACAAAAATCCTTCTACGGGTTTGTTTGAAACAACTCCTGAAGCAATATTAAAACCGACTGATTTAAGTGTTAATGATTTATTTGGCGCTGTTATTGATATTGATAATACGAGTAATCCTCTAAAGCCAATATGTGCTATTAGTGCAACAGGATCACGAACAGTATATCTATTTGAAAGAGAAACTCATAATGGAGTTGCTGAATGGAATCAAATACAAAAATTAAATGCTGGAGTAGGTCAGTCAGATGATGGCTTTGGTTTATCAGTAAAAATATATAATAATAATGTACTAGTGGGTGCACCTCTTTCAAATGGTGTAGGAGATGTTGCAACAGCAAATTCAGGAGTAGTATATCACTTTGAAAATAGTGATCAATGGCTAGAAAAAGCTGTATATAGTGAGGTAGTAGCTGCTAATAATAAATTTGGTTCAGCCTTAGAAATTTCTAGAAATAGTGTTTATAATATGCTTGTTGGTACTCCAGGATCTAGTTCAGGTGGACATATTGTTAATTTTATTAGACCATCACAAGCAGGTAAATATCTAAACAACGAAGGCTTTTTATCTGATAATCAGAAAATACAAGATTCAGAGTTTTATCAGAAGTTCTCATACGTTATTAAAGCTGGCCGTAATATATCTCAATGGAAAGATACATATAATAAACTAGTGCATCCTGCAGGATTTAAATACTTCGGCGAAATACTTATTGTTATTAAAGCTGTACGTGATGTTCTAGGTGATGGTGCTGATAAAGACGGACCTCGAACTACTATTACTGAAAAGACCACTGATATTTTCGGTAATGAAATTACTGAAGAAAGAGATTTAATTGCATATAGTAATGCTGCTAGTTTCAGAAAAACGTTTTCTTCTATGCCTGGTGTACAACCTGGATTTATTGGTGATGAAGATCTTGGCTTATTAATAATAGCCTTAGCATCTTTCTTCTCTCCAGTTTCAGATGCTCGATCAAATAGATCTGCTAGACTATCTATTGTAAAACTTGAAACTGGTGGAGCTATTCCAGCAGATGGTGTATCGATTGTTGAGTCGGGAGCTGGTTATAATACTGCCCCAACAGTTACAGCATCTGATGGTTCTGGTGCAGTATTTGAAACTACAGTAAATAGATTCGGTGAAGTTGTAGATGTAATAGTAAAAGGTGGACATCCACTTACTGCTTCTACTCCAGCCACACCAACTTCGTTTATATTTAATGGTGCAACAAACAGTAGCCGAACAGCAGGAAGTAAAACTGGTAAATCAACTGGTGGATCACGCTCTTCAGGCTCAGGTGTTAATGGTGTAGTTACTATAGTTGTTGCAGCGGATAAAACAATTACAAGCGTAACTCCAACAACAGCCGGTACAGGATATAAAGTCGGTGAAGTAATTACTATCCCTGGAAGTGATTTAGGGGGTGGAGCTGATTTATTATTAACAGTTAATGAAGTACATAGTGGCATAGACTATACTGCTAATTCATCTCTTACTGTACAAGCTTTAAGTGCTGTTGCTAATAGTGGTGCAGAAACTGCAATCGGTAAAGTTACTGATCTAACAGAAATTACATTAGCAAGTAATCCATTAACGGCTGGTATTTTTTATAAAATATTAGATCTAGGTAATGCTACTTTCGCAAACTTTAATACAATATCGTCAGACGATTATGACAGAGCAAAATGGCAAGTGGGTGATATATTCCAGGCTGCTACTACTGGATCTAGTTTATCTACAACTGCAAAACTTCAAATAGCAGAAATAGGTTTAACGTTTAATTTAAAATCAAATAAAAAATATAGAATACCTCCTATTGTAAAAATTGCAACTCCTGACGCAATCGATTCTTTAGGTTTACCTTTAGGTACTAACGTTAATGCGACAGCAAAATTAACAATTAATACAGAAATTGCATTAAATGATACTGCATTACTTGCTCTAAATGAAAGATATATAATAGCATTTAAAGGTACTGCAACAGATGCAAACTTTAATACCTTAGCAAGAGATAATCAAACAACTTGGAAAGCTGGTGATACATTCGTTGCAGTCAATGACGGGTCTGGATTATCAGGCGCAACTACAGCTACTGTTGTACCGTATGATAGTACTGGTAAGCTTACTGGTTTCCAAATTACTAATGCTGGACTCGGATATATTAATGATCCAATCGTGCATATACAAAGTAATTCTATTCATGAAAAACGTGTGCCTAATGTTATACCTGTAAGGATTGTGACAAATGGTAACGATATTCAAACTATAGATATTGATAGTGGACGAGTTACAGTAGCTTCAATAAATAGAACCAATAATTACTTTGGTCGAAAAGATTATAATACGAAAGCTATATTAGGACCGAAGAAATTTACTGGAGAATATAATATTAGTCAATTTGCTTCACTTTCTATAGAAAATGTCAGTCAAAGTACTATAAATAAATTTAATACAAACACAATAATTCAACCTGAAAAGGACCGGAATTCTTAGGATAAAATTATGGCCGCAATCGTTTCAAACAATTTTAGAGCTTTAAATGCAAAAGGTTTTATAGAAGATGTAAGATCTGAGCAAAGCAACATTTATATAGGTGTAGGTAAAAGTACAGCTTGGCAAGACGCATCAGCTGATCTACAAGACTTTACTGACGGACAAGCTCCTCTTCCAGTAGATACTATTGACGACGCTAATGAAGCTCGTGCTAATATGATTGGTATGAAACTATTAAAAGATGGTGAAGTTTCTCATGTCGTACCAAGATATGATTGGACAGCAGGCGTAGTCTATGCTCCATGGGATTCCGATGATCCTAATATATACGAAAATAATGAAAACCCTTTCTATGTTTTAACAAAGGATTTTAAAGTATATAAGTGTATAGATCGTGTATCTGCTACAAGTCAAGCATCTGATGTTCCTGTAAAAGTACAGGCTGCACCATTTGAAACTGCTGATGGTTATAAGTGGAAGTACATGTATACTATCATTGCTGCTGATTCAGAAAAGTTCTTGACTCGCTCATATATGCCAGTTAAAACACTTACGATCAGTACAACAGCGAAGGCTGGAGTTACTGCAACCTTTGCTAATAACGCAGCACGTACTATCGAATTGGCCAATGAGAATCCAAAGATTACAGTAGGTCAGAAAGTAACTGTAGCTGAATTAGCAAGTGGCAGCTTTGGGAACGTTCCAGTTGTAACTGCAATATCAGGTAAGTTTGTAACAATTAGTGCTTCTACGAATGCTTATGGTACTGATGGAGATACAGTCTTTACTTTCGGAGATTTTGAAACTACTAATCCATTATATGACCAACAGCAAGCTCAAAAGAATAGTGTAGCTTTAGCTGGTGGTATTGATCGTATTGAAGTGATCGATGGAGGTACTGGATATACGGATAATGAAAATACTATTTCTGGTCAAATTAATATTGTAGGTGATGGTGCTTCTGCTGCAGTGTCTGGTACTGCTAGTGTTATTAAAAATGGTACTTCAATATTACGAGTTATTCCTAGTACTGCAGGTACTAAATATAGTGTTGCACAAGTATCAATAATCGATAGCGCGCTGGCAGCAGGTTCTGGATTTCAGGCACGTGCAGTTATTCCACCTCCTTCTGGTCATGGTGTTGATCCAGTTACAGAGCTAGGTGGTTTTTATGTTGGACTAAACAGTCAAATTAGTGGTGTCGATGATACTGATATTGCAAATAATCAAGACTTTAGACAGATTACTATTATTAAAAACCCTACAGTAGGAACTATTCCTAATGATATCATTGAAACAAAAACTGCAGCTCTGGCTCGTGGTAATGCTCGCGGTACATTTAGATCAACTAAGTTTCTAAGCTTCGATCGAACAAATAGCGGTATTTTGACTGCAGTAACTACTATGGCTAATTTGGTTGCAAACGGTAATGATGTACTTCTAAAAGGTAGTCAAGGCGCTGCAGCTTCTCAAGGTGTAATCCCTAGAGCTTATGTTACAAATGTTCAACTAGATGCTGGCGGTAATATTGGTAAAATATTCTATGTTCAGAATAGTCTTACTGGATATAATGCATTTCCTGCGACTGATACTGTTACATATTCGAATAGCGCTGCGCCAACTGGTGCGGTCAGTGGTATAACATTAAGTGCATCAAATGGTACTACCGATTATAATAAACAAACTGGCGAAATCCTATTTGTTGAAAACAGAGATCCTATTCAGAGAAGTAGTACACAAATAGAAGATATCAAATTAATCCTTGAATTTTAAGAGAATATAAAAAATGGCAATTAGTAAAGTAAAAAGTATATTTTCAACTTATACTTTAGATGATTCAACTGAAGAAAAGAATTATCATAGAGTATTATTTAAGCCTGGTGTTTCGGTACAAGCCCGCGAACTGACAGAGCTTCAAACTAATTTACAGCGGCAGATTGATTATCATGGTCAATATACTTTTGTAGAAGGTTCTCGAGTTACTGGCGGTGAACTTGCTTTAGATGTTCAATATGATTATATTAAAGTTGAAAGCGCATTCACAAATGGTGATGGTGTTTATACCGCAAGTGGTTATATAAACACTATAGCGAATACTGTAGGTGCCAAATTAACTGGTGCTAATGGTGTTGAAGCAGAAGTACTTCAAGTTATTAGTGAGGCTGGTGTAGATTTAAAAACATCTTCTAATAAAACTGGTATTCTTGATTCGGGTAATACCTCTGATGCTCTTACGTTATTTGTAAAATATACTAAAGGTAGTGGTGATACTAACGCGAACGTATTTAGTATAGGCGAAACTTTAGTATCGAGTACTCTGAGTACAGGTACTGTTGCTAATCAACACAAATTGATGGTAGGTGGCGGAACTAATACTAATAATTCTGGTCTAGATTCTACTATTACTAATGCTGTTGGTCAAGGTTCAAAGATAACACTTAACGAAGGTGTTTACTTTTTATCTGGTAGCTTTGTTTACGTTGCGGCTGACGAATTAATCTTAGAAAAATATGATCGTACTCCAAGTAACATTATAGGTTTAAACATTACAGAATCTGTTATAACATCTGTCAATGATACAACATTAGTTGATAATGCTACAGGGTTTCCAAATGCTGCAGCTCCTGGCGCAAGCCGATATAAGATTGCTACTACATTGATCAAAGAGCCTCTTGCTAGTCCTAATAGTGTATACACAAACTACTTGACATTACTTAGAGTAGAAGATGGTATAGTTAGTAAAAAAGTAGCTCCTGCTGCAGCTGTAGATACTGAACTTACACGACGATTTGCAGGTAGAACGTTTGAAGAGTCTGGTAACTATTCTCTAAATCCTTTTGTATTAGATATAAAAGAGCATTTAGATAACGGCTCTAACCAAGGATTTCTAACTGCAGGAAATGGTGGTAGTGCTGATAAATACGTTGTCGGCATAGAGCCTAACACTGCATATGTTCAAGGATTTAGAACTGAAAATCTTTCAACCCAATTTATTACAGTAGACAAACCAAGAGAAGATGCAACAGCTCCGATGGATTTTGTATCTAAGCCTAGTGCTACAAGTGCTTTGCCTATAGGTAATTATATTAGAGTTAAACTTGATACTGTTTCGGATTCTACAGGATTGCCTGACATTGAAAACTTTAGTGAAATGGCTCTTCAAGATCAATCTAGTACAGCTCATACAGCTTTAGTTGATACTGTTAATGATTCACCTGCCTTTGGTAATGCAGTTTCTACTGGAAGAGCAGTAGGTGTATATACAATTACTGATACTGGTGCTAGTGGTTCTATTTGTACTTCAAGCACTGCAGGTGGTGGTCAAGGTAGTGGTGCTACGTTTAAAATTACAATTGATCAAAGCAAAAAAGTAACGGTTGAAGTTACTGGTGGTGGTACTGGTTATCATGTTAATAATGTATTTACTGTTAAAGGAACTGCACTAGGTGGTGCAACTACTGCTAATGATCTTACTTTCGCTGTAGCACAACTAGGTGTAGGACGAGCAAGAGTTCGTGCAATTACAGCTGAAAGCGATAATATTTTAAGATTATATCTTTTTGATGTAACTATGACAAAGGGTGCATTTGCTCAAGTCGATAGAGTTGAACAATTAAGTGGTACTACAGGCGGAAGCGCAGCGAACGTCTTTGATGCAAAACTGGTTGCACAGATTGGTGCAGCCGATGGTAAAATATATGATGCTAATGATAATTCTTATGTATGGAAATTGCCATACGATGGAATTAAGAAAGTTGAGTCAACAGGCCAACCTAAGCCAATTTATCAAATTCAAAAACGATTATACGTTAATGATGCTGGAGCAGCGGATTCCACTACGTTTTCTAACGCTTTAGATTCTGATGAGACATTAGTATCAACTAGTGGAATAATCGTATCAATCGGTTCAGGGGCTGGCGGGGATGTTGCAACAGCGACTGATGGTACTGCGTCAGCTTCAAGCCAAAATGTTACTATTACACACGATCTTATAGCAGACAATAGCAGTGTATGTGCAATCATTACAGTACAGAAAACTGGTGCAGGACAACACAAAAAGTCAAAAACAATTAATACTGTTACTAGTGGTGCTTATGTCTTTGATGGCACAAATCCATTACCTCTAGATAAGTATGACATATATAAGCTTATTTCTGTAAAATTAGGCGCTGCTGATGGGCCTGATATTACAAATAAATTTCAGTTAGATAATGGTCAAAGAGCAAACTATTACGATGAAGGCAACCTAATTCCAATATCTACAATAGCTGCAGGAACACTATACGTAACCTTTATGCATTATACTCATAGTACTGGAGAGTATCTTGTTAGAGATTCATATCCTGCAGATAATGCTTCTACAGGTCATTATTTAAAAGATGTTCCAACCCTTAGACTTCCAAACGGTGATGAAGTTGATCTAAAAGATTGTGTCGACTTTAGACCAGTAAAAGGTACTATTGGTGTTCATTCAAATAATTTTTCTAGTATTGCTGATAGTACATTCAATAATGATAGTACAAATTCTGTAAACTCTCCTGCGATCGCGCCCTCTTCTCAATTCATAATGAATGCTGAGATATGGTTGCCTCGAATTGATAAGTTAGTACTATCACGTGACGGAACATATAGTATATTAAAAGGTGTTTCATCTGAAGATCCTATACCAGTAGAAGATCCATCAGATTCTATGATTCTAGGTACACTTAGAGTTAGAGCATTTGCATATGATGCAAAGATTGATGTGTTGCCTACCCTAAACGAATATAAACGATATACTATGAAACATATTGGAGAAATAGATAAGCGAGTTAAAAAACTTGAATATTATACTTCTTTAAGTCTTATGGAACAAGAGACATTTAATATATCTTTAAATGAAGTTACGCAAAGCGCTACTGGCGCTAGTGGTGGTACATTCACCAATACAATTGAAAGATTTAAGAATGGTATTTTTACAGATCAATTTAAAGGTCACGCGAATGGTAATGTAGAACATCCAAATTATCATTGTGCTATTGATAGACAGCACAGTGTAGTTCGTCCAAAATTCGATGAAAGAAACGTAAATTTAGTTAGAAAAGCTGGAGATACTGGAGTTGTTCAAAACCGATCGGTATATACCTTGCCGTACGAAAGCGCAACGTTTATTGATCAGCCTAACGCTACTGAAACAGAATTCATTAACCCATATAATATGTTTACATGGAACGGTAGTGTTAGATTATCACCCGATAGTGATGAGTGGAAAGATGTTGATCATCGCCCTGATATTATTGTTAATGATGATGGTCAATTTGATCAGATGGTTAATTTAATTGAAGAGGAAGGAATATTAGGTACCGTTTGGAATGAATGGGAAACCGATTGGACTGGTGTTGATCGCGATGTTCAAACTTTCTCTCAAGGTGTGAGCCGTACTCGTCCAGCCTGGCGCGGAAGAACATGGACACAGGCCGGAACCCGAACAGGTACAATTACTACTACAACGGATACAACTGGACAATCTAGAACAGGATTAACAAGCTCTATACGAGAAGATATAATTACAACAGAATCTGGTAACAGAGTAGTAGAAACTAACTTTATTCCGTTCATGCGCTCTAGAGAAATATTCTTTACTGCAGAAATGATGAAGCCTAATACTAGACTTTATGCATTCTTTAATGGTGTTAACGTTACAACATACTGTGCAGAAAAAACTTTCCAAGAGTTTACTGATCGAACTAATGTGGTAGAACATACCGGTAAGACTTCGCATGATTTAACTAATAGCTTAATAACTGATGCATCTGGTAGAGTTGAAGGATCTTTTTATATACCTAATAACACAGGATTAAGATTTAAAACTGGTGAAAGAACATTTAAATTAACTGATTCTACTACTAATAATACAACTACTCTTAACGATGAAACAACAGCAGCTGAGACTGTGTATCGAGCTATGGGTCTATTAGAAACACAGCAAAATACCATTATAAACACTAAGGTTGCAACAGTTGTTACTAATGAAGTAAACGATGAGAGAGTTTTAACTGATCGAAATGTTAGTGAAGATAGTTCAGTTACATGGTTTGATCCATTAGCACAATCTATTTTAATTCAAGAAAAGGGCGGTGTATTCGTTACTGAACTTGATATATTTTTAAATACTGCTGATACTGATATTCCAATAAACATCTCTATTAGAGAAATGCAAAATGGTTATCCTACACAGAAGATTGTTCCTGGTTCTGAAACAATTCTATATCCTAATTCAGCAGCAGCATCTACAATTGCTGCAAATACTATGGTAGCTGGTAAGAGATATAAAATTAAAAATATTACTGGTGTCAATTTTACAACTGTAGGCGCATCTTCTAACACTGTTGGAACAGTATTTAGAGTTCCACTTGAAACTGCAGGTAGTACAATCTCAAACCTAGCAGCTAGTGGCAAAGTTGACGAAGTGAATGTGATATATACTGGAGCAGCAAATTCGATGTTAAGTAATGATGCATCGGTTGCAACTACAGCAGTGTTTGCAAATCCAATATACTTATCTCAAGATCAGGAATATGCAATTGTGTTAATATCTAACTCTGATATTTACAAGTTGTTTGTTACTTCTCCTGGTAAAGTTGATCTTACAACTAACACAATGGTTGATGGTAATCATTATGGTGGATCATTCTTCATGTCTCAAAACGCTTCTACATGGACAGCAGATACTTTCAGAGATCTTAAATTCAAATTGAAGAAAGCTGTATTTAGTACAACTTCTTCTATTACTTTTGTAAATGATCAAATCCCACCTAAACAATTAGAAAGTGATCCTTTCTTTATCTGTACAGCATCAGCTAATAACAGTGCTGTTCTTAGAGTATCACATCCTAATCATGGTTTCATGAATGGAAGTAGTGTAACAATTGCTGGAGCTACCGCGATTCAAGGTGGCGATGTTAGTGCAGCATTATTAAATACTACTCATTTAGTCAGTGATGTTGAAATCGATTCTTATGTTATTACTATTGGTAATAATGGCGTAAGCGCTATGGATGAAAACACTTATGGTGGTGGAGCAAATGTTACTGCTACAGAAAATATGTTTATTGATGCACTAATCCCGTACGCTGAAATATTAAGACTACCTGAGACTAGTATATCGGTTACTTATGATTCGTTTAGTGGACGATCTCAAGATGGGTCGCAAGATATCTTTGCAAAAAGCCCACTCAATAGAGTTTTAACACAAAATAGAACGAATTATTTAGATCAACCAATTGTAATTGCCGGACCTTCTGAACATAGCGCTGCTGGTGGTGGTACTACCGGTCAATTAGATAATAGTATTGCTACAAATAAATCGTTTGGAATTACATTAACGTTTACAACTACTAATACTAACTTATCTCCCATGCTCGACGGGGATCGATCTTCATTATTCTGTATTTCAAACAGAACTAATAATGTAACAACTGCTGCACAAAAAGGAAGCGCTCAATATAATAAAACTAGTCACGGAAGAAACTACGTTGCAGATACTGCAGCAAAGGGTAATTCAAATCTTAATAACTATATTACAAGACAAATCACCTTAGCTAATGAAGCAACTCATCTTAATTTTTATGCTGATATATTTAAGCCAGTAGGATCAGATATTATACTATACTATAAGGCACAGTCTTCTGGTGATGATGTTCCGTTTGATGATCTAGTATGGACTGAGCTAGCTCCTACTGTTCCAATAAAAGCTGATGATACGACCTTCGGCGAAGTTGAATATGGAGTAAAACTATCAGAAATTGCTGAAGTTACTGATACATTCTCATCCTTCGCTTTTAAAGTGGTAATGGTGACAACTAATAGTGCCCGACCACCAATGTTTTCTAATGTAAGAGCAATTGCGAGTACATAAATACATATGTCGAATATAGTAATAAAAAATAATGTATCACTGAAACGTGATTTGACGTGTGGCTCTGTTATAAATACTAATTATAGTTTATATCAAAAACGCTTAAATGAAATCGAAGCTGCCAAGAATCGAGAGACTGAGAAAGAAGAGTTTGATCAAGAGTTTAATGATCTTAAAGATGATGTAAACGAAATAAAAAATTTATTAAAAACCCTATTAGCGAGTAAAGAATAATGTCAAAAGAAACTTTAGTAAATAAGAATGATACTTTCGAAGATTGGAGACAGAAGTCGAACGAAGTATCATTGGATATCGGAGCAATTGCTAGTGATCAAGATTATAGTTCAACAAGCTTAGATACCGAATCACGATTAACAGATCAATATATTACAAGAAATGATCTAGGTGATAATGGAATATATATACGTGATGTTACTTCATTACCTGGCGGTTTAGAGATTGATCATTCTGCTGATCGTACAGTCGATAATACTGATGGTTATATTATTCTTAAAGATGGCGTTACGGTAAAATTTTACCCAGGTGATGTAATTAGCCAATTTGCAAATAACGCTACTAATACTACAGCGATATTTACTGCAACTGTTGTTTCTTTCTCAGCTAATAAAATATTAGTTCAAAACGTCGATGGTACAGCATCGCTAAATACTAGTCTAAATTTATATCGCAAATCAGCATTAAGTACTTTCGTTCCAGCTGCACAATTAAAAGAACTCATTGTCGAATCATATACTCATGGTAACGTTCGAGTTTATAGAACCCGTGATTTCCAATTTGCTGCAAACACTGTAGCTAGTAATAAGATCATATTAAGTCCTGCAGCTCATGCTGCAATTGGTGAAGGTGATAAGGTTACATATACTGCTCCTGTAAGTGGAGCCATACGCGCAACTGGTGTTTTCTATATTAAAAAGGCTGATGCTGATTTAGCCGCTTATAAGGTACAATTAGCAACTACACCTGGTGGTGCTGCTGTTACATTATCAGCTGGTACTGG
>Ga0209533_1003779_pt1 | contig 13306 bp, 10 predicted proteins | sample COG_04_FD_184748 | JGI IMG/M metagenome (GOLD analysis project Ga0209533, IMG submission 184748) | Pelagic Microbial community sample from North Sea - COGITO 998_met_04 (SPAdes) (version 2) | ecosystem: Environmental > Aquatic > Marine > Neritic zone/Coastal water | place: Helgoland, sampling... | reverse complement strand
CACTTAAGTGCAATTTTTTATATAAATCAAATATTGTTTCATTTTTTTTTATTTTAAATTTTATAAAATCCATTGTTTGACCACTATCAAGTTTGGGAATTATTTTATGAAATGTTATCCCAACTTCATCTTCATTATTGTAAAGTGAGTAAAAGTTTGTAAATAAACCTTTGTACTTAGGTAATATCCCAGGATGAAAATTTACAATATCAGATTTTAATAGATCTATTGTTTTTTTTTTAAAAATTTGGATGTTGTTATATGAAACAATTAAATCAATTTTATTCTCATTTACGTATTTTATAAAAAATTCAGAATTAACATTGTCTAAATTAGTCATTTTATTAGAATTAAATTTTTTTTTTTTAAGTATCTTATTTTTTAATTTGAATGAAGCTATTTCTAGAATCTCTTTAAACTTAAGCATAATTAACATATAAAAAATTCTTTTTAGATCTAAAAAACCTGGTACCAAAAAAAATCTTAAATCAATGTCATTACAGTTATCAATTAGGTAATTAATTGCCGGAGGTGCAAAAAAATCTTCATCATCAACTGTTATTAGGATAATTCTTTTCATAAAAATTAATTTTAAATATTAAACCATATAGAATATTAAATAGGTGCAAAAAAATCTTCATCATCAACTGTTATTAGGATAATTCTTTTCATAAAAATTAAGTTTAAATATTAAACCATATAGAATATTAAATATATGAAATATTCTTAATTTCAAATAAATTTTAAAAAATATGAAAGAGTTTGATTTGGTCATTGTTGGAAATGGAATTTCAAGTTTTTCATTTTTAAACAAATTAATAAAAAATCCAAAATATAATAAAAATAAAAAAATTTGTATTATCTCTTACAATAATCAGAAGTCTATCAACATTAATAAGGTACATAAAAAATATGCTAAAGATAATTTAATTGTAGGTTCTAACAATAGTGTGGTTCAAAGTTTTCAAAATTATCTTCACAAAAATAATTTAAGTATTGAAAAAGATTTATCTATTTTTGGTTCTTTGGAATCTGGTGGAGTTTCGAATAGATGGGGTATGAACTTACAGCTTTGTAATAAAAAAGATTTATTTTTTTTAAATGAAAAAAACAAATCTTTAATATTTAAAAATTTTGAAGAAATATATAATGATTATGGTTTTTCAGGGCATTTTTTAGATAATGTAGATTTTAAAACATATAATCAAACAGTCGATCAAATTTTTAAAGATATATTGAAAGATAAAATATCCTCAGAAATATCTTTCAATTCATCTGCAAATGCAATCTCAAAAAGAGAAAATTTAAAAAATTTTACAATATGTAATTCTAAAAATAATAGCTGTTGGACAAATTGTTTGTCAAATTCAACATTTGTACCCAAAAATATATTTAAAGAAATTTTAAATAAATTAAAAATTGAATATATGAATTTGTTTGTAGAAGAAATAAATAAAGAAGAAAATTTTTTTAGATTGAAATGTAATTTTAATGACAATATTGAATATATAAAAACAAAAAAATTAGTATTAGCTTCAGGGACAATTTCTACAACAAGACTGATTTTAAAATTTCTTAAATATAAAAGTCCAATCAATTTAAGGCATAATCCAATGTTATTTTCATTATATCTAGCAAAAAAAAAAGTTATTCAAAATTTACGTTATTGGCAATCTCAGGTAAGTTTTAGAACTGTATATGAAAATGAGAATCAGGATTACTCAGTGGATGGGAGTCTTAGATCTTCAAATATAGAAATTTTAAAAAAAACAACCCAAATGCTTGGTATGAAAAATAAAATTTTTCCTAAAGTTTTAAGTTTAATAGATAAATATTTTATATTTTCTAATATTTATCTTGATTCAACACATTCGAATTTAAAATGTCAACTTATTGATCAGGATAATTTAACAATTTATAAATCAAAAAATCTTGATCATAAATTTTTAAAATCAAAATTACTAAATAATGCAGATATACTATATAGTGATTTAAAGAGGAAAAATTTAATTTTGCCTTTTAGAATAAATCATATGCCAAAACTTGGATCCGATTATCATTTTACTGGAACAATACCAATTACTATTGATAGTAATAAATTAGGTGTGAATGAAAATTGTGAACTAAATGGAGTAAAAAACTTGTATATAGTTGATGGAAGTGTAATACCGGTAATGAAAAGTAAATTTCCTACAGCTTTAATAATGGCAAATTCAAGTAGGGTTGCAGAATTACTAGATGACTAAAATTTCAAGACTTTTCATATCACTATCTCTAAGTACTTTTTTTAAATCTTTTTTAAAAAAAAAAAAAAATAATAAATTTTATTTAGATTTTATTAAGAAATTATTTAATTATAAATATATTTATCCTACAAGTATGTGTAGAGTTGGATTTTTAATTTTTCTGGAGTATATAAAAGAAAAATATCCTAAAAAAAATGAAATATTAATTTGTTCATATAACTTAAAAGAGATGATTGATATTCCAAGGATACTTGGATTTAAGATAGTTCTTATAGATGTAGATAAAAATGGTTTTATGAATCTAAAAGAATTAAAAAAAAAAATTTCTATTAATACTTCTGCAATATTATTAACAAATATGTTTAACGAACCAAAAGATAGTTTAAGCATAAAAAAAATTGCAAAAGAAAATAAGATTACATTAATTGAGGATAATGCCATATATTTTGGAAATTACTATTTAAATAATAATAATAAAAAGTATGCTGGATCAATAGGTGATATTAGTATTGGCAGTTTTGGTATAATGAAAAATATTAGTGCATTATATGGTGGATATATAGCAACAAATGATAAAAATTTATCAGAATATATCAAGCTAAGAATTGATAAATTTCAAGAATTTCCTAAAACTATTTATTTAAAACAAATATTAGTTTTTTTTATTTTTAAAATCTTAACAACTAAAATAATTTATAATTATTTTTTTTTCTATTTCTTGAAACTTGGGCATAGATTTAATATCAATTTTATTTTAAAATTGGCTTATCCAGCAGAACATTTTAAGAAAAAAGATAAAATTCCAAGATTTTATTACTCCAAAATATCAAAAATTTCAGAAAATATCTTACATGAAACCTTTAAATCAAATATTTACAAATTACATTCAAATCAAAGAAAAAATAAGGTTAAAACTTATCATCAATTACTGAGTAAAATAGATAAAATCAAACTAATTAAAATTAAAAATTCAGAATTTCAAAATTTTCTTGAATTTCCAATATTAGTAAAAAATAAACACTTATTATCAAGATATTTATTTAGTAAGGGAATAGAAACTAAAGAATACTATTATAAAAATTGTGAAGACCTTATTTTTAAAAGACATAATTTTAAAAATAAAAATTCAACAATGTATGAAAAAAATTTAATGTGTTTGCCTTGCCATCCAGAGATAACAATAAAACAAATTAATAAAATTTGTGATAATATAAAAAATTATTATAATTAGTTCTATAGTGCCAAATTTTATCTATTTTTTAATATCATTTACATCTTTTTGTGGAATCTCACTTCTTTTAAAGAGAAAGTTAAGGATTAAACTTAGTTTTAGCTTTATTTTTGGTATATCAATAATTGTATTTTCACTTTTTATTTTTGGAGTCCTTGACTTACTAAGTGAAGGTGTAATTTTACTGAATTTATCAGGCATAATTTTTTTTTTTTATTTTATCCTAAAAGATCGAAAAAAAATAAGCAGCATTGATTTAAAACTATATTTATTACCAATTTTTTTAATCTTGTTGTGGTTTACAATATCAAATTTTCTGTTCATTAAAGAGTGGGATGAGTTTTACTGGGGTCAATTTGTTAAGGCTATTTTTTATGAAAAAGAATTATGGAATATTAATAGTTCAGTAATTAATATTAGGTGGTTACCAGGTATTAGTTTATTCCAAACATACTTCATTTATTTTAATGAAACATATAGTGAAAATACAGTCATATTTGCTAGTGGCTTAATATTTTTCATTTCTATTTTTTGCTTGTTCAACTTAAGAAGTTACCACTCAAATATTTTAATTTTAATATTAGCACTATTAACCGTATTATTTTTAGACAGAATGCCAGGTACACTTTACATGGAAGTTTACTTAGCTACTTTATTTTTTATTTATTTTTATTACTTAGTTTTTTTTTTAAAAAGAAATACTGAGTATTATTTATTTCCAGTATTACTTTTTGCATTAACTTTACTAAAAATACATGGATTATTTCTCTCAGCAATAATTTTAGTAATTTTCTATTTTAAAATGATTAACCATAGAAATCTTTTTTTTAAAATGTTTCCAGAAATTTTTTTTATTTTAATTTTAATTGGGATTTTTTCACTTAATAATCTTTGGTCTTATCATTTAGGAAAAAATTATTTCAATGATCTTACAGATTTTCATAATTATTCAACTATCATTGAATTATTATATAAAGACTTTTTTGAAAATAATTTTTATATTCTAAAAAAATTAACTTATGGTTTGAGTTCAGCTGATTTACTTAATAATAAGGGTAGACAATTATTTTCTGAAATAGATAATTTTATACCTTCCCCTTTAATTTATTTTTTTTCAATTTTTTTATTAAATTTTTATTTAAGTTTTAATAAAAATAAACATCAGAGTTTTTTAAAACTTTTATTTTATTTGGGTTTTTTTGGATTTTTATTTCTTCCATATATTTTTATGCTTTATATGGATGATAATCATGGAATGGGTTCAGATGATGGTTTTTCTGGTGCTCTCAGATATTCTAAATTATATTTATTATCTCTTACGTTCTTTTTACTTTTTGAATTAATTACATTTTTTAAGGAAAAGAAAGTTCTGAAATATTTTTCATATTTATTATGTTTATTCTCAATTATTTTTATTAGTTTTTTTTATGGAAAAATAAATTATTACTCAAAAATTGTTACAATGAGAATAAGTGAGCAAAAACATTTTAATACAAATCATAAAAAAATATCAAAAAACTTAAAAAAATTACTTAACCAAAATGATAGAGTTTTTTATATAAACTATGGCACTGATGGGTATGAGGCAATGTCTTTTAGATATCACTTAGCGCCATTTTTATCTAACAATTTTAATTTTTCAATAGGGCCAAAAGTCGACGAAGATGATATCTGGACTCATCCATATAATAATCTAGATTTAATTGAAGCATTAAATCTAGATTTTATTTATGAGGCAAAGTTAGATTTTATAAAAAAAAAAAATTTAGATTTAGAAGATCAGATATCCAAAAAATATTTCACTTATATATTTGTTGAAAATACGTATGATAAATTTTACCAAGATTATAATATACTATTTGAAAATAAAAATTTTAAAACAAAAAATGCTTTATTTAAAATACTAAGAGAAAATGATATAATTATAGGTGTTGTTGAAATTAATTTTAATTAATGAATAATTATTCAATGTTTTTATTTTTTTTTTAGAGAATATATATATAAATCCCTTATGAAAAATAAGTTTGTTCAAGAATATTTCTCAAATATTAATACATTAACTTCAAAAATTGATCTTAATAAGATTAACAAGATAATTGATGATTTAAAAAAATTAAAAAAAAGAAAAGGTAGACTATTTATTTTGGGAATTGGTGGAAGTGCATCTAATGCATCGCATGCTGTAAATGACTTTAGAAAACTTTGTGAAATTGAAACATATGCACCAACAGATAATGTGGGTGAACTAACAGCAAGAACAAATGACGAGGGTTTTGAAACTATTTTCAGTAATTGGCTCAAAGTTTCTAGATTGTCAAAAAATGATGCAATATTTATTTTTTCTGTTGGTGGTGGGAATGTAAAAAAAAATGTAAGTATTAATTTAATTAATGCAATTAAATTAGCAAAAAAAGTAAAAGCAGATATCTTTAGCATTGTTGGCAAAAAAGATGGGTATGCTTATAAACAAAGCAACGTTTCAGTTTGTGTGCCATTTGTTAGAAGGGATTTAATCACCCCTTACTCTGAGGCGTTTCAGGCAGTAATTTGGCATTGCTTAGTAAGCGACCCAAGATTAAAAAAAAATAAAACAAAATGGTAAAAAAAACGTGTATCGTAACTGGAGCTGCTGGCTTTATTGGAAGTCATATGGTCGATTTTTTATTAGAAAAAAATTTTTATGTAATTGGAATTGACAACTTTAGTAATGGTTCTATTCAAAATCTTAAATCTGCAAAAAAAAATAAAAAATTTAAATTAATAAAAAAAGATTTTTCTAAGTTAAATAAAAAACAAATTCCAAAAAATATTTATTATATTTTTCATTTTGCTGGTATTGGAAGCATTGTTCCATCTATAGAAAATCCACTTAAATATTTTCAAAATAATGCTGTAAAAACTATTGAATTTTTAGAACTCTTAAGAAATAACAATATTGATTTAAAAAAACTTGTTTATGCTGCTTCTTCTAGTTGTTACGGTTTATTCAGTAAAAAAACGAATGAAAATACTAAAATTTCTATTCAACATCCATATGCATATAGTAAATATATAGGTGAACAGTCATGTTTGTTATGGTCAAAAATTTATAATTTGCCAATAGTATCAATAAGAATATTTAATGCCTATGGCGTAAGATTCAAAACTACAGGTGCATATGGTTCTGTTATTGGTGTTTTTCTAAGACAGAAATTATCAAATTATCCACTAACAATATGTGGAGATGGCAAACAAAAGAGAGATTATATATATGTAAGTGATGTTGTTAAAGCTTTTTATGCAGCTGCTGAATCGAAGTATATAAATAGGGTTTACAATCTTGGCTATGGAAGGCCAAACTCTATTAAAAAAATGTCAAAATTAATTAGTAATGATTTTCAAAAAATACCATATAGAAAAGGAGAACCATTTGCTACTCATGCTGATATTTCAAGGATTAAAAAAGATTTAAAATGGAAACCAGAGGTTTCCTTTAAGAGTGGTATGAAAATAATAATGAAAAATATTAACGAATGGAAAACTGCACCTTTATGGACAACTAAAGGAATAAAAAATTATACAAAGAATTGGACTAGATATATAAAATAATGAAGTTTAACTTTGAAAGTAAAAAAATAATCAATGAAAAAAATGCAAAAAAATTTTTTTCAAAAGTTAAGAAATCAAAAAAAATAATACATTGCCATGGTGTTTTTGATCTTGTTCATCCAGGTCATATTAGACATTTTTTATACTGTAAATCTAAAGCAGATATTCTTGTTGTATCTTTAACATCAGACTCATTTATAAAGAAGGGAATTTATAGACCTTTTGTTCCAGAAAAATTGAGAGCCATGAACTTAGCAGCTCTAGAAATGGTTGACTATGTTGTGATTAACAGAAGTAATAGACCTTACGATCTAATAAAGATTATAAAACCTAATTTTTTTGCAAAGGGGCTTGAGTATTCATTTAGTGGTTCTACAAATAGCAATTTGACCAATAAAGAAAAAAGTATAGTTGAAAAGTTTGGAGGAAAACTCATATTTACTCCTGGTGATTTTGTAAAATCATCCTCTCAAATAATAAGTTCAAATCCACCTGATTTAAAATTTGAAAAATTAAAATTATTAATGGATACAGAAAAACTTGAGTTTATTGATTTGTTAAAATGTATTAAAAATTTAAAAAAATTAAAAGTAACAGTAATTGGAGATATAATTGTTGATAGTATTTCAAGTTGTAAAGTAATTGGTGGGCTACACAAGACTCCAACTTTAAGTGTGCAGACATATGATAAGAAAAATTTTTTGGGTGGAGCTGGTATTGTGGCTGCACATTTTAAAAGTTTAACTAAAAATGTGAAAATAATATCTGTAATTGGTCAAGATAAATTGGGAAGTTTTGCGACTAAAGAACTAAATAAACTTAAAGTTAAACATGATTTGTTTAAAGAAAATAACCGTCCGACAGTAAATAAAAATTCACTCTATGCCCAAAATCATAAATTAATCAAAATTGACACTGTAGACAACTCTTATATTAATGACGAAACAACAAATAAAATAGTTAAGATTTTGGCTAAAGATAAATCTGATATTGTTGTTTTCTCTGACTTTAGGCATGGTTTGTTTAATAAACAGTCATTAAGTAAAATTCTAGAGATTAAAAATTTAAAAAATAAATTTTTAGTTGCTGATAGTCAAGTAGCTAGTAGATGGGGAAATATTCTAGATTTTAAAAAATTTGATTTAGTTACCCCTACTGAAAATGAAGCTAGATTAGCATTATTTGAGCAAGATTTAGGGATTAGACCTCTTGCTACAAAATTATTAAAGAAATCTAATTCAAAAAATTTAATTTTAAAACTTGGAGAAAAAGGTTTGATTGCTTTATCAAGAAAAAATAGAAGTGATTATGTTTCCCTCGATCCTTTTGTAAAAAATTTAGTCGACGCTAACGGAGCAGGGGATGCTTTGTTAGCTTATTCTTCTGCAACCTTATATAGTACAAAATCAATTATTTTATCTTCTATTGTTGGAACTTTAGCAGCAGCATGTAAATGTGAAATTGAAGGAAATAAGCCTGTAACAATTGATATGTTAGATAAGAAAATCCAAGAAGTTTCAAGTTTTTTTAAATAAATTTTATTTTTTATAAATTTTATTTAAAACTTTTATGTTGTAAAAGTTATCGTTTTCAAAAGTTCTGGTAAGTTTTTTTTTTTCAAATGCAATACAAAGTTCCTTCACCGCATCTTCAATTCCATACATTGGTTTAAAGTTAAGTACTTTTTTTATTTTATCTGAATTTATATGGTAAGATCTTTGGTCGTTAGAGGGCGTGAATGTAAGTTTAATTTTTTCTTTACTTTTTCTTTTTTTAAAATGATCCTGAACATTTTTTTGAACAATTTTTGCAATTTGTTTTATTTTTAAATTTCTAAAACCAATGTTAAAACATTCTTTTTGTACTTTTGATTTTTTAGCTGAAATGAGAAGCATATAAGCTCTACACATATCTTTTATATGAAGATTTGGTCTTTTTTGGTTTCCACCAAAAATTAAAATTTCTTTATTGTGATAAGCGTGATTGGTTAAAATGTTTACACTTAAATCAAGTCTACATCTTGGAGAGTATCCACATAGAGTTGCTGGTCTAGCTACAACAGTTGTAAAATTTTCATCTGCATATTTAAATAATATAGGTTCACATAAACCTTTGTATTTATTGTAATCTGAAATTGGTTTAAATGGATGATCTTCTTTAATGTTTTTTTTTCTAGAAATTCCATACACTGAACTTGTTGAAACATATATGAATCTCTTGACACCATTTTTTTTTGCACTTATTACCAAATCTTCAAAACAATCAAAATTAATTTTTTTACTTAATCCTGGTTTTAAATCAAAAGTTGGATCATTCGAAATGCACGCTAAGTGAAGAACAATATCAATATTTTTACAAGCTTTAAAGAATGCTTTGGAATTAGTTATATCGTTTTTAATTAATTTTAAATTTTTTCTTTTCTTGTGGTAGTTCCCATATAAAAAATTATCATAAATTGTTACTTTATATTTTGCTTTTAACAAATAATCAGTCAATAATGTGCCTGCATATCCTGCACCACCAGTAATTAATATATTTTTCATAAAAAGCTTATATTTAATTTTATATTAAAAATCAAATATTAGATTATAGTAATAAAATGAAAAAATTTAAAATTAAAATTTTTGCTGATGGGGCTAATCTAGACTCTATAATTCGAGACAATAAAAAAAAATTCATAAGTGGTTTTACAACAAATCCTTCTTTGATGGCAAAAGCTAAGATAGGTGACTACAAAAAATTTGGTTATAAGATTTGCCAAAAAGTTAGGAAAAAACATCTCTCATTTGAGGTTATTTCAGATAACCATCAAGACATAATAAAAGAAGCAAAGATAATTTCTAATTTTGGAAAGAATGCCTTTGTAAAAATTCCAATCGTTAATAGCAAGGGAAAATCTAATTTAAAAGCTATAGCCAGTTGTTGTGAGTTAGGAATTAATTTAAATATTACAGCAGTTTTTACATTTGAGCAGGTAGTATCAATATTCAGTAGCACAAAAAAAAATAAATCAAAAATTATAATCTCTATATTTGCTGGACGGATTGCTGATACAGGAAAAGACCCATGTCATATTATATCTAAAGCTATTAAATTGGTTAAAACTCAAAAAAGATATGAAGTTTTGTGGGCTAGTACCCGTGAAGTTTTTAACATATATCAAGCCGAAAAACTTGGGTGTCATATTATAACTGTAACTTCAGATGTCTTGAATAAATTGAAACTTTACAATAAGGATCTTTTGAAATATTCGATAGAAACATCCAAATCTTTTTTTGATGATGCAAAAAAATCAAAAATAAGTCTTTTGTAACCAACTATTATAGATAGTTATCTAATTATAATTTAAATATTATATTTATTTGCATCATATTTTTTTAGGTTTTCTTCTTTATTGAACCATTCAATAGTTTTTTTCAAACCTTCTATTATGGGGATTTTCTTTATCTTTATGTGTTTATTTAATTTTTTATAACTACCTAATAAATTATCTACTTCAGAATTTTTTGGCCTTATTCTGGATTTATCTATAACCATATTAACTTTTTTATCCATTAGTTTAGAAATTAAATGAATAAGCTCTCTTACAGATATTGATTTTCCAGAACAAATATTTACTTCTTCACCTTTAAGTTTATTTGATACTAAAATTTTTTCAAATGTTTCGGCTACATTTTCAACATAATTTAAATCTCTTTTTGGAGATAAAGAGCCTATCATTAACTTTTTATTTTTAAGAATTTGTGTAATAATTGTAGGTATAATGGCTCTATTAGATTGTCTAGGACCATAAGTGTTAAATGGTCTTACAATCGTGGCATTTAAATCAAAACTCTTGCAATACGACTCTGTTAATTTATCAGCTGCTATTTTTGTAGCCGAGTATGGTGATTGTGCTTGTAGAATATGATTTTCATCTATTGGAATTTTTTTTGCTGAACCATAAACCTCTGAAGTAGAGGTAACTAAAGTTTTTTTAATTTTGTTTTTTAAACTTGATTCTAATACATTGTAAGTTCCCAATATATTTGTTTCTATATATGATTTTGGAGAATTATATGAATAAGGAATACCTATTAAAGCTGCTAAATGAACAACATAATCAATATTTTTAAATGCAGACATGACATTTTTTTCATCTCTAATATCTCCTAAATGAATATCAATTTTTTTTAAAAGTTTTGGATCTAAAGAACTCAGCCAACCTATATTATTAAAAGAATTGTAATAAACAAAAGCTCTAACTTTATAATCTTTTTTTAATAAAGTCTCCACTATATGGCTACCAATAAAACCTTCAGATCCTGTTATTAATACATTTTTTTTCATAATTTTTTAAAAATTATTATATCTTTATATTGTCATCAATTTTATAACATTATTATAAATATAAAATGATATATACATTAGAACCAAATTTAGGCAAATTAGAAAAAAAATTTTTATTAGATAGTATCAATAAAAATATTGTTTCTACATATGGCAATACTATAGATGAGTTTGAAAAAAACTTTTCTAGATTTGTGGGCTTTAAATATTCGGCTGCATTAAACTCTGGAACTTCAGCGCTACATTTGGGTATGTTGGCAAACAAGGTATGTAGAAATGATCTTGTTATTGTACCTTCATATACATTTGCTGCCTCGGTAAACTCTATTTTGTATTGTGGAGCGGAACCCTGGTTTCACGATATTGACCCAAATAATATGATGTTAGATTTAACCCAATTATATTTATCTTTAAAAAAGAAAACTATAAAAAAAGGAAATAATTATTATCATTATAAAACCAAACAAAAAGTGAGTTGTATTTTGCCAGTTATGACTTTTGGAAACTCAATGAATTTGAAGCATCTTAAAAAAATTAAAAAGGAATTTAATATTAATATTTTAATTGATGCTGCTGCAGGGCATTTCTCAAAGTATAATGATAAAAAAATAGGCTTTTATGGTTTTGATTGTTGTTATTCCTTCAATGGTAATAAGAATATCACAACTTCTAGTGGAGGAGCATTTTGCACAAATAATAAAACAAAAAATAAATATGTTAAAGATCTAAGTAAGGTGGGAAGAGTCTCAAAATACAGCTATAAGTATGTAGGCTTCAATTATAGAATGAGTAGCTTGCAGGCAACGCTTGGTAATGCACAGTTAAAAAATGCAGAAAAATTTATGAAAAATAAGAATAACCTTTTTTTCATTTATTCAAGATATTTCGAAAAAAATAAATTTTTTAATCAAATAAAGAGTGATCATTTTCAAAATTTAGCTGGATGGATATTTGCAATAAAAACAAATCCAAAAATTCTGAATAAAATTATAAAATTTTTGAGTAAAAAAAAGATAATTCTAAGTAAATTTTGGCAACCTATACATAGACAAAAACCTTATACTAAATTTTTATCTGAGGATTTGAAATTTACTATGTCGGAAAGTAAAAGAATATTATGTTTACCTTCATCAACATTTTTAAAAAAAAAAGATGCTGAATATATATTGTCTTCTCTGGAAAGTTTTGTGAGATTAATTAAATAAAATATTTAGAATAAAATTTATTTAGATCTAATAAGTTTTCTTTTGTTCCAATATCTTTCCAGTATTCATGAAGCATATAGGGGGTAATTTTTAATTTCTTTTTTAAACTTTTTTTAATCAATTCTGGCATATCAATTTTTTTATTTTTAGTTAATTGGCTAATAATTTTTTGATTGATCACATAAATTCCACAACAAAAATCATAGTATACAATTGGTTTTTCTTTAATGTTTATAATTTTATTGTTATTGATTTCTAGAACACCAAATTGAATTTTATTTTCATAACTTTTTGTACAAATAGTGAAGTCTGAATCTTTATTTTCATGGAAGAAAATTAAATTTTTATAATTAAGATTTGTTACAATATCAGAATTAATGATTAGATAATTCTTGTATTTTTTCTTTATTAAACTTATTGGGCCTGCTGTACCTAAAAATTCTTTTTCTTTTAAAAAATTAACTTCTAAGTCATTTTCATTAGAAAATCTTTTAACTGGATCAATTATTTTTTTTTGCAGGTAATTTACACTTATGTAAAAGTTTTTAAAGTTTTGTAATTTTAGATTTAATAAAAGGTTAATTAATAATGGTTTTTCATTTATTATTAGCATTGGTTTTGGAAGTGTTTTCGTTATAGGATTTAATCGCTCTCCTTTGCCACCAGCTAATATTATTACCGCTGTATCATTTAATTCAGTTGGTTTA
>Ga0209533_1003774_pt1 | contig 13316 bp, 9 predicted proteins | sample COG_04_FD_184748 | JGI IMG/M metagenome (GOLD analysis project Ga0209533, IMG submission 184748) | Pelagic Microbial community sample from North Sea - COGITO 998_met_04 (SPAdes) (version 2) | ecosystem: Environmental > Aquatic > Marine > Neritic zone/Coastal water | place: Helgoland, sampling... | reverse complement strand
AGAGACTTCTTCCAACGCTCTTCATCTGGCTCCATGCCAGCATGCTTGCCGAAGAAATTATTCTCCTGGGCAGTCGCTAGACCGGTGTGACTATCCGTCGATCCAATCATGCCGAATTTATAAGGATTGACACCTAATTTTTCTTCAAGTTTTAAACCGTTTTTTAAGGCCTCACGCGCGTATTCGTATTGCAGCATATGCGGTTGTTTCAACCGTGCAAAGCTACCCTTATCCCATGTTTCATAGTCGGCAAACTCATCGCGGGTAGAGAGGTAGGGGTGAGTCTCTCCATCGCCTTTGATCTGCGTGACCTCGTACACCGGCTCCCAGCGGGCTCGCTCGCTGGCATAGGCTGCACTGACCGGGCTATTGGTTTCTGGGTTGATCAAAGGAAACATCAAACCGTTACTCATATTGCCATTGTGAGCAATGGCCAAGACCTCGCCACCTGTTTGTCGCTCATAGCCTTGCATCCAAGCCCACAAATCCTGCGGATCATCACTCTGCATGCTGGTAAAGGGCAGGACCTTCGCCGCTTTTTCGGCGCCATCACGATAGAGAATATTGCGATGCAGGTTGTTGCCCTCAGGCACTGATGTCCACTCGTAGCCGATAATGGCACTAAAGCTTCCCGGTACATTGTACTGATCGGCGTAGGTGACATAGTCATCCCAGATCGTTTGGGCAAAGCCCTTATCCAGAAAGACCTCGGGCACACTACCATTGACAACACTGTTAATCACCTCCATTGTGGCGGCAAAAGCAGACTCACCTCCTCGTCGGATGCGTTGATGCCAGTCTTTGACACGAGGGTCGCTCAACAGGCGCGGATTGCCAGCAATTACTTCATTCATCGCCCCCAGACCATCGGAGTGATCGGCCACCACCAGCCAGTCCAGCGGGCGCGATAATTTTACTCGCTCGCCTCGACTGCTGGTTATGGTTTCGCCGCGGGCAAATCGATACGCCTGCCCTGGCGATAGCGTAGCGCCAAAAGCGCGGGCATCCAATGATAGTCCCGTATGCAAATGTGTATCGCCCCATAATAGCCGCATAGGTGCATCCGTTGACACATAAGGCGAGTAGCTTGAGGCCATAACGAGACTGGCGATGCCCGTCAGTGGCACAGCCAGCAGGCCTAACAAACATTGACTGAGATATGATTTCATATGCCCCTACCCTCTTGCCATCAACACAGGCTCTAGCGCCTTCAATTTTCTTGACTCATCATAAAGCCGGATAGAACTCCGCCATCCACCTGATGAGAGGTTCCGGTGACATAGGACGCTTTGTCAGAGGCTAACCAGAGCACCAGATTGGCCACTTCTTCGGGGCCAGCGGCACGCCCCATGGGTACAGCCGCGGTAACGGCCTCAACCTCTTCGGGCTTGTAAGTGTCACGTGTCATATCGGTTGCAATATAGCCCGGACAGACTGCCACACAGCGGATGTTGTCTCGCGCGTATTCTAAGGCACTGGCCTTAGTCAAACCGATGACACCGTGTTTAGCGGCACTGTAGTGAGGAATCTGCGCCATACCCACCAACCCATCAACCGAGGCGGTATTAACAATAACCCCCCCGCCTGTTTTTATCATATGGGGAATAGCGGCCCGAGTGCCATAGAAGACACCATTCAAGTTAATATCGATCACCCGCTGCCAGTCGGCGGTCTGTTGTTCACCGGTGCGGGCTCGCTTACCGGCAATACCGGCATTGTTGAAGATCACATCCAGACGACCAAACTTTTCCACCGCCAGATCTACCATCGACTGTACGGAGTGCTCATCGGCCACATCAACCTCAACGGCAAGGGCTTTGTCGCCAATAATGGCAGCGGTTTCGCGAACACGCCCCCCGTCGATGTCAGCCACTACTACACTGGCACCTTCTTGAGCAAATGCAATTGCTGCCGCACGACCAATACCACCGGCAGCACCCGTCACCACTACGACCTTGCTTTCAAAGTCACTCATTATCTGTTCCTCTCATCTTTTTTAAAGAATGCGCTAAACCTATTAACAGCGCTGTAATATATTGACAAAACCAGCACTACCCAGGCCGCCATTGTGTTGCAGCGCTGTGCGCGCGCCCTCCACCTGGCGATCACCGGCCTGCCCGCGAAGGTGCCAAACCAGTTCGGTAATTTGCGCCAGGCCTGTTGCACCCAGGGGGTGACCTTTGGCCAAGAGCCCGCCGGAGGGGCAGACCACCACCTTGCCACCGTAACTGTTTTGCCTTTCGCAGATAAACTGCTCCATATCACTGTCTTCACAGAGCCCCAGCGCGGAATAAGTCAGTACTTCGTTACTGGTAAAACAGTCATGGAGTTCAATCACATCGATATCCTCGGGCCCGATTCCCGCCTGTTCGTAAGCCTGATTGGCAGCATCGCGACTGAGGGCACGAAACATAATATCCAGCGGATCTGCTTCGAAATACTCTTGCTTATCGCTGCAGTTTCCCTGACCAATCACCTGCACGCTGTAATCCAGTCCATTACGCTTGGCAAAGTTCTCGGTACAAACGATCACTGCTGCAGCCCCACAACTGGGGGGACAGGCATAGAGCTTACGTAAGCCACGGAACACTGGCTTGCTGGCCAGAATCTCTTCCACCGTCAGCGGCTCACGGAAAATAGCAAAGGGATTGTTGGCCGCATGGCGGCGCGCCTTGATAGTGATTTCAGCCAGGGTCCCGTCATCGATACCGTAGAGTTCCTTGGTCAAGTCCACCTGGCAACCAAACAACTGTACCGCCGGCGGTAGCTTCCGTTCCGCCTCGCTCAGGCCAAGCAGATCGGCAGCGGCCTTATTGTGGCGCGCAATCGGGCTAGGGCGGTCGGGAAACACCATATCGACCGCACCAGGCTGCATCTGCTCAAAGCCCACCGCCAGGGCACACTCGTGGATACCATGCTTGATCGCCTGGGTGGCCAGTGAAAACGCCGTCGAGCCACTAGCACAGTTATTGTTGACGTTCACGATGGGGATACCGGTGATCCCCACCCGATAGAGGGCCGCCTGACCGGCACAGCTGTCGCCGTAGACATAGCTTGCGTAGGCCGACTGTACTTGGTCATAACCAATACCTGCATCAGTCAGCGCTTTACGCACCGCAGCGGCGCCCATCACATCGTAGCTGTCACTCTGGCCCGGCTTTTTAAAGGGGATCATACCCACCCCGGCAATGACGATTTTTTCGCTCATAGCAAGTCCTCAGTTAACCGCGCGCGCCTGGCCCTGCCAGTAGCGCTTGCGCAATTCAGTTTTTAAGACCTTGCCCACCGGGCTGCGTGGCAGATCTGCAATAAAATCGATGCTCTTGGGCGCCTTAACACTGCCGAGTTTCTGCTTGGCCAGGACAATCAGCTCTTCACTCGAGGCTTCGGCGCCCGCTTTCAACTGTACAATAGCCTTAACCGACTCACCCCACTTGAGATCGGGCACACCGATTACTGCACAGTCCTGTACCGCCGGGTGCTGGGTTAGCACCTGCTCCACCTCATTGGGGAATACATTAAAGCCACCGGAGATAATCATGTCCTTCTTACGATCAACGATGGTGATATAGCCATCCTCGCTCATCACGCCGATATCACCAGTGTGGTGCCAACCGTGCTCGCGCACCTCGGCGGTGGCCTCCGGGTTTTTGTAGTAGCCAGGTGTGACCAGATTGCCGCGCACGCAGATCTCGCCCGACTCGCCCCGCGGCTGCTCCACACCCTTCTCATCGAGAATGGCAACGCGATTAAAGACGCAGGGGCGGCCGATACTGTGCAGGCGGCTCTCGTTAATGGATCCATCGGCATTGAGGTAGTCCCAGGGCGCCTTGGCGGTAATCGAGGCCGGCGCCTCGGTCTGACCAAAAGCCTCGCTCATTACCGGGCCGAAGACCTCAATGGCCTGCTTGAGTTTTTCCAGTGAGCTGGGCGCCGCGCCGATAAAAATATGCTGTAAGGATGAATAGTCGTAGTCGCGCACCTCGGGCAGAGCCAACATCATATAGAGCACCGTCGGCGGCACAAAAAAGTGGGTGATTTTATGCTCGGCTATCGCCGCCACAATCCCTGAGGGATCCGGCATAGCCATCATGACATTAGTGCCGCCACGCGCAAAATGGGCGCAACCTAAAATACCAGCTGTATGGGTCATCGGCGCCACAACCAGGTGGCGACTATCATCATGATAATTAAAATGTGACCAGTAATTAGCGTACATAGCCTCGAAATTTTTATGCGCAATCATCACGCCCTTAGGCTTGCCGGTGGTGCCACCGGTGGGAAATAGCGCGGCAATATCCTCGGGGTTTTCCTCGCCCATCTCAAAGGGGCTTCGATAGTCCTGTGTCCAGCGCTCTAGCAATACTCCCTCTCCATCGCTGCTATCCAAACAGACGATCTCTTTAATCCCGCTCACCTGCTCGCGTATCGCTACCGCTTCTTTCTCAAAGCTACTATGATAAAACAGCAAGTCACCGCCAAAGCGATCCAACAAGTCAATATTGGCCTCCAGGGCATTGCGTGGATTGATTGGTAGCCAGCAGGCCTCGGCGCGAAACAGCCCCAGCAAGGCTAAGAAGGCCAGGTTGCTATTGGGCGCCAAAACCCCTACCTTGCAGCCCTTGGCATAACCGCGTCCGCGGATTGCCGAGGCGATAAAGTGAGACTCTTTTTCCGCTTCGCGATACGTGTATTGAGAGCCGGGCTCGACAAAGGCCCGGTTATCGGGATAGAGCGCGGCACCCTGGTCAAAAAAATCGATAATGCGCATTAGATAACTCCAGTAGCACCGCTAGAGCCGATAAGCGCTCTAGCGGTGTTCAAACAGCACATGATTTATGCGATGACTTCAAGCTTCATGGTGACAAAGCCGTAGCTTTGCAGGGCAGCAAATAACTCTCGGTGACCTACCGCGGCACAGGGCGACTGAAAGCCGACCGCTTTCGGCCTACCGCGCACCAATTGAGCTGCCACATAGCCCTGCACCAGGCCGGTTTGCAAATAGGCGCTGTTGCCAATAATGCTGCACTTGACCTGTTTGTTGTTACCAGCGCCGTAGCAGATATCGACGGTACGGTGGATATTGCGGTTTTCGCGTGGCGGCATGCCTGGTGTAACATCGTCGGCCAGAGCATTTAGCGCGGCTTCCTGCTGATCATTGGGCAGGTCTTTCAGGTTCTCGTGATAGTGATTGGCAATCTGAACAACCCCTTCCATTAAGGGACGGTTGGTGAAACCGGTGATCGATTTACAGTCGCGTACCCGCGCATCCTCGGCATACCACAAGGGCAAACTGCCGCCCCCCCAAGGCAGTGCCAACACCGTTGAATTCATACCCGGAACAACCACCTCGGAACGCATCGCCATCGGGTCCTCTAGCTCAACTAGCTGTCCATTCTCCAGCCAATGCTGTTTATTACGCACCAGATCCATCACCGTTCGGATCGATCCCACGGTGGGCACTCCGGTGGGAATACAAGCAGCATCCAGTGTATCGATGCCGGGCTCATCCAGGCAGAACTCCGCGGCAATATTGCCCAGCGCATGCATATAGGCCGTTGAAGGTGCCAGCAACAGACCTTTTTCCGCGTAGGCGGCGCCAAACTCGTCGCGCATATCCAACATCCACTCTTGCTCACCGGTGGTGTCGATATAGTGACAACCGGCTTCCAGAGCAGCTTGCACTGTGACGGTGCCAAAGCGAGCAAAAGGTCCAACGGTATTACAGATGACTTTAGCGCCTTTAAACAACTCGACCAGCGACTCCAGCGAATGATCGACCTTGCGCACTTCGTACTCAGCGGTTTCAATGCCTGGCACCTTGTCCATGGCGGCTTGAATGGCCTCGGGATTGCGCCCAGCGGCGATAAACGGCAGCTGGTATTCACGTAAATACTCGGCAACAAGACGTCCTGTGTAGCCGCTGGCTCCGTAAATAACAACAGGTTTTTTACTCATCATTTATTCTCCAAAAAAATTCTAATTAAAGGCCCGCTCGGACTACAATGTAATGCTGCACTCATATATATTTGCAATGGTGTCGGGTAAATTTAGCTCTGTATCACGAGTTCCACTATTTTCCGCCAACTTACGAATGCTTGCGTTCACCACTGGATCAGAAAGACACTGACCCATTGATACGTTCTCCTGAGTCATTCCTGCGAGCATGCCATCTTTCATCAGGGCAAAGGTTTCCTTTGGCACAGATTTAACCGCCTGAATGGCGCTACTACTATTGGCACACATTTGCTTAACAACGCTAGCAACATAATCGTTGAGCTCCTCTGCCGTTGCAAACGACCGGTTAACGATGTTGTATCGCTCGGCTTCCGCACCTGAGTAATCCCGGCCAGTCAACATGACCTCTAATGCGCGTTGGTTTCCCGCTCTTATGGGCAGCAATGTACTGCCACCACCGGCTGGCAGAAAACCGGCAGATGCCTCAGGAAAGCAGAATTTAGATTGCTCTGAAGCGAAGCACATATCCATTGCCAGCATAAATTCAAAGCCGCCCCCGCGACAGATGCCATCGACCTTAGCTACGGTTACTTGGGGCAAATCTTGAATAGATAACACCAGTGCTTGCAGTATATTCAGGCCTGGGATATTACCTGTTGGAATGGACTCATCGCCATCGATCATTTTAACAATATCGCTAATATCAAAATGAGCAATAAAAAACTCTGCATTTGCGCTATCAAATACAACGACCTTTGTTTCGCTGTCTTCTGCAAGTTGTTCCACCAACTCCAACAACTCTGCTGCCATGGTGGCAGACATAACATTGACATCTCCATTGTCAATGGTCACCGAAAGAACGTCGTCATTTTTTTTAGTAGTAAATGTCGAATAATTCATTAGTTTGCCTCTTCTTTTCGTAAGAAATTAATGTGCTCAGTGTCTACCTAGAACAATCAAATTAGTTGCTAGTTAATCAGGCGGCATCTCTAAAAATTGCCCTCACCTAAATAGAAAGGGCAAGGGATAAGGAAATGCGCTAAGTTACTGATTTAGGCCAACGGTTCTTTCAGCGCGCCCTAAAAGGAGAGATCGCTTCAATTTTTAGAAGTGTCCCCAGGAAAAACCACCACCTTGCACTCTGCGTTTGGCGACAACATGCGTTCAAAAATAGCCGGCAACTCATCGAGACTACTGCGACTACTCAACATAGGGGAGGGATCGATGCTGCCGTTCACAATTTTTTCGAAAACATAGGAAATATCGGCATCGTCGTAGCCATAGGTAAACTGAATATCGAGGTGTTTTAGCGCGGCCTGAACCACAGTAAAGTTTTCACTCTCCATACAGGTGCCCGCCATAACCACACGCGACCGCAAAGGTGCCATATTAATCACCCGCTGGAACATCCCCGGTAAACCCACGCATTCAAAAATTACTGCGGGCTGTACGCCAGTTTGCTCAGCAAACGTCGCTACCGGATCGCTCGTCTGACTAGCATCTATTATTACATTGGCGCCACATTGGCCGGCCAGGTTTAACCTCTCGGGCTGCATTTCACTAAGGCCGACAAATTTTACTCCAAAATGCTTTGCCAGCATGGCTAGCGACAGACCAATAGGCCCACCACCAATAATCAGCACATTATCGGCTTCGCCAATATTGCCGCGCCTAAACGCCTGTAAAGCCACCGACAGAGGCTCATACAATACCGCCATCTCGTCGCTGAGGTGATCGGGAATGCTAATGGCTGCAGCAGCCTTGATACGCACATACTCGGCATAGGCGCCGTCTAGGTCGATGCCTATGGTTTGTAGGTTTTGGCATTGAAACGGCTTTCCTTGTCGGCAGCTATCACACTTATCACAAAACCAGACGGGCACACCTAATGCGCGATCACCGAGCGACCATCCTTCGACACCAGCACCAATCTCGGCCACCTCGCCGCAGAACTCATGCCCCATAACCACGCCATCGCGATATGTGTTGGCATTTACAGCACTGACTGCGTGCAGATCTGAACCACAAATGCCACAAGCCTTTACTCGCAGGACCAGCTCACCGCGCCCAGCGGTAGGTTTCTCCCGGTCTTCCACTAACAGCGACTCACCAGTACCAGCAAAAACAACAGCTTTCATCATTGATTCTCCACTGAGGGGTTCATTACGCCCAGTATTTTGCCATGCCGCTTCAAGGATCGTAGCGGCATGGCGATTCAGGCGAACAACTAATTAACGCTAGAAGTTATAACGGACTGTAGCCCCGTAAGCGCGTGGGGCATTCATGAATGCTTGTTGATCCCCAGCGAGAGAGCTCAGTACAGAGGCGGGGGCTGCTTGGTTCATCCAGTCTTGATCGGTGACATTTTTACCCCACACAGAAACATCTAAACTGTCATTGCGCCAGCCCAACTTTAGATTGCCGTAGGCATAGTCGTTTTGTTCATTTCTGGGGTCCAAATTAGAGTCAACATTACTATCGTCGACCCAAGAGATGTCGACGCGGGCGTAGAAATCGCCAGAAGCCAGTGGTTTCTCATATTGCAGGCCAGCACTTGCTTTCCAGCGCGGCGCAAAAGGCAGATCAGCTCCCTCTAGTTCTGGCCTTTGTTCAAATTTATCATATTGCGCCTTTGCGTATGAGGCGGAGTAGTTCAACGTCAATGCATCATTTATTAGATAGATTCCATCAAACTCGATTCCGTCAACTGTAACCATATCCACATTTGTCACCAGAAATGACAACCCTAGAAAAGCTGCTGACTGAAAATCATTGTACTCCGTATGAAACATTGCGCCGTTAAATTGCAGCCGATCTTCAAACAGATGAGTTTTCCAGCCCAACTCATAGGCATCTACCTTTTCTTCATCAAATGGGCGAACCTCCGCCGGGTCAGAACCGAAACCTAGGTTATAACCACCTGATTTGAAACCGCGCGCATACGAAGCATAAACCATAATGTCGTCGGTGATATGATATTCACTGGATAGGTTACCGGTTACGGCACTCCAATCGTCACTGGGTTCATAAACAAAGCCATTTGGTGCCAGGCCTGACACAACATTCGCACCGTACGTGTTAGCTGCATTGTTCGAAGAGCGCATTTCGGCATCTTTTTCCTCGTAGCCGTAGCGCAAGCCTCCGCTAACAGACCATGTATCGCTCAAGTTCCAGGTAGCTGAGACAAAGATGCCGTAGGTGTCGGTATCCTGCTCGTTATACATATCGCCAGTGTCACCTGGTAGACCTAAAGCTGGAACTCCAAAGAGCAAACTTCCCAGGTTACCGATATCATCTCCCAGAACAAAATCGCTATGGGTACCATCGCCACGGGTAAAGTTATTGTGGTAATAGAAAAGACCTGTCAGCCAATCAACAGTCTCACCACCGGGCGAACTCAGACGTAGCTCTTGACTGTAAGAGTAGCCTTCCGAGGTATCAACAAACTGTATGATATTCAGCGGCGATACGGTGACATTTTGAGAATCACGCGCTACATCATAGGTATCGTAGCTGGTAATTGATGTTAGCGTTAAGTCGTCTATGTCGTAGTTAACGATAGCGGTAAACTCGTAGCTGTCTTGGTTAAAGCGATCTGCGCCTCGCGGCTGCTCCACTTTCCGATTACCAGCAACAACATCTTGCGCCGGCTTGCCTAAAGCAGCAAAAACCCCCTGCATGGTGGGGCCCCAGCCTACGTCACCTGACTGGGCGGTCATGTCACGCTTAACCGCACCGCCAATCAATCGGATACTCAGATCATCGCTGGGTTCAAATAGCAGCTGGCCACGCAGAGATTGACTATCCAGACTGTCTGGATCACGGCCGAAGCTTACGTTCTCTATCAGTCCGTCACGGCGTGAGGAAGAGAGTGATACGCGACCACTAACTGTATCGGTCAACCCACCGCTGACATAACCTTTAACATTGCTATAGCCGTCTTCACCCAAACTGACCTCGGCCATGGCTTGAAACTCTTGAGAGGGTGCGGCGGTAGTCACTCCAATAACGCCCGCTGTCACATTCTTGCCATACAGCGTGCTTTGAGGGCCTTTTAAAACCTCGATGCGCTCGACGTCGACCAAGTCACCCAAACCGAGACTTGACCTTGAACGAAAGGCGCCATCGATAAAGAGGCCGGTATCAGGTTCGAATGTGAGAATGTTTCCCTCGTGACCGATTCGGCGAATCCGAAAGCTGGTATTCCAGGGGCTTGAATTGGTGGTGACAGTCAAGGCAGGCACATGCTGAGCTATATCCACCATGTCGCTAATTCCCGCATCCTGCATAAAATCGGCACCTACCGCCGAGACCGAAACAGATACATCCTGCAGGCTCTCAGCGCGTTTGGTGGCAGTAACCACCACTTCCTCAAGGGCAAGCTTTTCATCGGCATTTACTGTCAGGGCATAGCCACTCACAGGCGCCACAATAGCTGCCCAAAGTAGCAAGGGGGATTTACAGAAAGGGGGCTTGTTCTTCATAGAGATCTCCTCATAATGTGCTTATTTTTATTGACTGCGTTGTATGAGCCTCTACTTTTACAAAAATAGTGGCGCAACACTTGATATTTAGCGCCACAAACTTGACATTGGGCGCCAGCAGCCTTTTAATACCCTAAACAACGGACCCTCTATCGAGCTTTTCACCCATGTCATTTTTCGTTCGCGCAGGCGTACTCTCAGGTTTTTCCGCGCTGATGGTAGAGCTGGGTGCCAATCCTGGGCCTATCTTTCATCAGCTGGGCCTCGCCACGGACGTCTTGAACGATGAAGAAGACCTAATAACGTTAGAAACCGTAACCGCGCTGCTTGACGCTGCCGTTAAATCTACGAAATGCGACTACTTTTCACTGATGTTAGCAAACAGACAAGACGTGTCTTTTGTGGGTGTTGTCGGCCTCGCACTTAAAGCAGCGCCGGATATCAGAACCATACTACATGAGGTCATTCATTATCTCTCCCTTCACGTACAAGGCGCTGAGTGGCACATAAAAGTTGACGGCGAGCTTACCCATTGTAACTGGACACACCGCTGGGCAAACCGCTCACCCGGTGGTTCCGGTTGGAAAAACGCTGTTTGCCTTGCCGTCGCTCAATTATTCTGCGTTCTTCGCAAACTCAGCGGTGAAAGATGGAGCCCTACCTGCATCAACTTCCACTATGACCAACCGAAACAGCAATGGTTTTATAAAACATTTTTTCATGCCCCTACTGTATTTAGCAGTGATTTTGACGGCTTCGTATTCAAGTCTTGTGATTTAGACATGGTCATATCTGAAAGACAGGATAAGTTACTGTCCGTATTAGATGACTATATGGAGGGGTTAAAAAAAGATGCCACCGAAGACCTGTCTCAGCAGGTTACACATGTAATCAGACAAACGATCATTCATGGAAAATGTGATATCGACCAAATAGCCTCTGTTTTTAATTATAGTAAGCGGACGCTACAACGAAAACTCAAAGAGCATGACACTAGCTTCCAACACTTGCGCGAAGAGGTCAGATTTGAGATCGCGACGCAATACCTTACGGAGACGACGATGCCTATTAGCAATATATCTGAACTAATAGGTTATGCAGAGCTAAGTGTTTTCTCCAGGAACTTCAAGAAGAGGTTTGGCGTGTCGCCCAGAAAATGGCGAGCAGATCTCACCGATAGATCAAAGGTATGATATCAGCAACGAGGCTCTAAAAAGCCGCCGGAATAAATAGAGCTGATTGGCACTTTCGATTAATAAACCTGTGAGGTTTTTGCCCAATATTTAAAAGTCCTACATTTTATATTCATCTGCATTTTGAAGTGTTAAGTTTATGGTACTAGATTAACACTCGATACAAATGGAGGGGACTATTGGGGGGGCAATCAACAGCGATGCCACCAGATCAACTTCTCACTGGGCGCTGTACCCCAGGGAGATAACCCCATCGACACATTCATTCCTGTAGCTCGCATCTCCGATATGCTGCTCAACCCTGGCACCCGCTATGACTTCAACGGCGAGTCTCTGACCTACCCGGATATTCGACTGATTTACTGGGCCGGCGGTAACCCCTTCCACCACCAGGATCTCAACCGGCTGCGTAAAGCCTGGGCCAAACCGGAGACCATTATCGTCAATGAATCCGTGTGGACAGCGACTGCACGCCATGCGGACATCGTGTTTCCGGCCACCACCTCTCTTGAGCGCAATGACCTCGGTGGCGGCAGTTGGGACACATACCTGTCTCCCATGCATAAGGTCGTCGAACCCTATGCGCAGTCCCGCGATGATTATGCGATCTGTTCGGGCCTGGCAGAGCGTCTCGGCCTTAAGGAGGAATTCACCGAAGGCCTGGACGAAATGGACTGGGTGAAACGCCTGTATGAAGAAACCAGAAGCAACGCCGCAGAAGTTGACGTGCAGCTACCTGATTTCGATGCATTCTGGTCCGGCCAACAAATCAACACCCAGGATCAATTGCCGGAAAAGGTCTGGTACGTCGAAGAGTTCAGGGCAGATCCCGTAGGGCACCCATTGACCACCCCTTCGGGAAAAATCGAGATATTCTCCGCAGATATCGACAGTTTCAACTATGCAGACTGTCCCGGGCACGCGACCTGGCTGGACAAGGACGAATGGCTGGGTTCAGAGCTGGCTAAGACCTATCCCCTGCATCTGCTGTCGAATCAACCGAAAAAGAAATTGCACAGCCAACTTGATTTCGGTCGCAACAGTCGCGATGCCAAAGCACAGGGCAGAGAGATTATTCGCTTGCACCCTGAAGATGCCGCCACGCGCAACATCAGCGACGGAGATATCGTTCGGGTGTTCAACAGCAGGGGTAGCTGTCTGGCCAGTGCCGAGTTGACCGACTGCGTGATACCCCGTGTGGTGGAACTCCCCCACAGGTTCCTGGTATTATCCGGAAGATCCCCAGGTTGATGGCAGTCTTGAGGTTCATGGTAACCCCAATGTGCTAACCCGGGACAAGGGTTCATCGAGTCTGGGTCAGGGTCCATCGGCCCATAGCTGCCTGGTGGATGTGGAGCTCTACCAAAAGCCACTGCCGCCGATAAAGATATTCAGTCAACCAGCGATTGAGCCACTTACGTCATGACCACACAAGGCCAGTGAATAAAGTTTCCGTAACCAAACTATCGGAATCGAAAAATAGATTCACTCATTCTAAAACAAGCATTAGCTAACGGAGTTCCACCATGTTCACTTTCGAAAAACTTGAGAACCCCATCCTGGGCATTCGTGGCCTCGAGGCCGACTTGACCGAGGAAGAGCAGGCGATACAGGAAGTTGCCCATCGCTTTGCCGCCGATGTTATGCGCCCCATTGGGGAGAAGCTGGACAAGATATCCCC
>Ga0209533_1003771_pt1 | contig 13322 bp, 10 predicted proteins | sample COG_04_FD_184748 | JGI IMG/M metagenome (GOLD analysis project Ga0209533, IMG submission 184748) | Pelagic Microbial community sample from North Sea - COGITO 998_met_04 (SPAdes) (version 2) | ecosystem: Environmental > Aquatic > Marine > Neritic zone/Coastal water | place: Helgoland, sampling... | reverse complement strand
TTGTTACTTCCTGAGAAGGATGTTTCTTTACATTCCATTGATTAACGTTAGCACTATCAATATTTCCAGAAATATGGATTAAGGTGATATCGTGGTCAGAGAGTACTTTTGCTGAAATTCCTCCATCGTCTCCTATCGCTTGTTCCCAAGTACGATGCTCCGCAACCACTATTGCATCCAGGCATGTGTCTAATGGTTTACTGGAAATGGGTAATTTAATTCTTTCTACTATTGCGCCACTCATTTGCAGTCTTAATGTTATTGAGCTGCCAAAAGGATCGGATCCTATTACACCAATTTTAGAACCAAACACCTCAATTCCCGACTCTAAAAGTAATTTCAAAGCCGTCATGCCGACATATTCGAATGTTTGTAAAAATTCATGGTGCTCATTCGTACCTATTACAGGAATTCCTTTCTTCTTACATGCAGAAAATGCGATATCTTCCTCTCTTACCTCCCAAGGTGCCCACATTAAACTTATAACCGCATGCTGCGGCAACAACCCTACGAACTCCTCATTAATAGGCCTGACGAAACCGAGATTGGTCACCAAGTCTACTTTGTTTGCGAAATTTATAGGTAAATCGTCAGTGAATTGGATAGATGAGAATACCCCAAAAGATTTAGCCAGATCACAACCATAAGATATGATGTCGTTTGATTTTCCATATTGGCTTGATTTCGTAACTGCAATTACCTTAGCGCCTGCAGCGGCAGCCAGCAATGGAGTGCAAATAAACGAACCTGAAGCCGCCTCGGTTAAAACAGTCAGCCCACTTAAATCTAGCTCCATTCGTTCAATAGCCTCATTTAAAAGCCTGAAAAATCTATGCCTTCTTTGAATTTTTTGCAACGCTAGATCCTTTTAATTCATAGTTTTTAATACTTGTTAGGCAAGTGACCTTAATTACCAGCAAACAAAGTCTGTTTTACAGAACAAAAGCTCAAAGTGAATCTTGCTCCAAATAAGTTTGTACACTTAGAAGTGACCATATCAGAAGCCTACGGTTTTTATCTCCATGGAGGTGTTCATTGATTAATTTTTTAACCGCACCATATTCAAGAACGTCATATAGTGCAGCTTCTGGGTCAAATAATTTCGCCTTAATAAAATCAATGCTCTCTCCCTTAAACCAACTCGCATCTGGAGATGAAAAACCTTTTTTCGGTGCTTTGATAATGTCAGCGGGTATATGCCGAGCCATCATGTTCCTTAGGATTTGCTTTCCATCACTGGTTTTTTGAAAATACGCTGAACTTTTATTTCCCGAGACATTTTCATCTAAATTAATTACGTTTTGTAAGTTATTTAACTTTAAGCTAACGGGGCAATTCATAGCAAAATCTACTAAATCGTTATCCATAAAAGGAACGCGGGTCTCCAGTCCATGGGCCATAGATATCTTGTCTTCAACTACAAAAAGGCCATGCAAAAACGTTTTTGCCTCAAGATGTAAGGAATGATTAATATAATCTTCTGGGCGAGTTAATTTGATATTGTTTTTCGGAAATATGTCACGAAAAATCTCTCGAGTATATGATCCGTCATAATCATTCGGCAAAATGGCAGAGAAAACATTTTTAAATTCTGAAGTACTTAATAATCGCTGCCAATAATCGTAATAATTGTCAGCATAAGAATCAAAGTTGTCATTCTTTACACTTCTATAGTATCTCCACGGATATCCAGCAAAAAGCTCATCACCGCCTGCCCCTGAAAGAACAACTTTAACAAACTTGCTTGCTAACTTAGCTGCATAATAATTAGGGTAACTTTGCCCCACTCTTGGCTCTTCAAGAGTGCAGACAAGATCATGCATACATCTTTCCATATCTCCAGATTTCAAAACAATACTATAGTGCTCTGTTTTAAATTTTGCTGACATCGCTTCAGCTTTTTCCCTTTCATCGAAAGCTAATTCAACTCCTGAAGCAGAGCTAAGATCAAATCCACAGGTAAAGGATTTTAAATTTGGTATTTTTCCCGCAGCTATAGCAGTTATTGCGCCGCTATCCATACCTCCACTCAGATATGCACCGATCTCAACATCACTAACCAACTGTCGTTCGACAGCATTTACAAACAACCTATCAAGCTCCTCAACATACTCTCTACTATCGACTACATTACTAGGTTCTTGAAAACTATAGTCCCAGTATTTTTCGATTTTTAATTTATTAACTACTCCTTGCATAGAAATATTTGCATAATGGCCAGCCGGCAATAATTTTATATCTTCCCTTAATGTTCTATCCGAAAAAATATTCTGAAACGTGAAGTATTCAATAAGACCGGCATGGTCAATGTTACTTTGAATCGCAGGATTTTTTAAAACTGCCTTTTGTTCAGATCCAAAGCAGAAAACCCCATTTTTTTCAGCATAATAAAGAGGCTTGATGCCATATCTATCTCGAGCAATAAGTAGGTTTTTACGCTCAGTATCCCAAAGAGCAAGTGCAAACATTCCATTAAAACGCAATAAGGCCTTTTCTCCCCAATAAGCAAGAGCATAAAGCACTACCTCAGAGTCCGTATTAGACCTAAAGCGATATCCTAGCCTTTCAAGTTCTAGCCTAATCTCCTTGTAATTATAAATTTCGCCATTGTATGAAAGTACTAACCGCTCATCAGCACTGACCATTGGCTGATGCCCATCTGATGACAGATCAATGATTGATAACCTTCGATGCCCTATTGCGACATTATCGCGAACCCAGTGACCTTCGCCATCCGGACCACGATGAGAGATGGCATCAGTCATAGCCTTCAGAATACTAAAGTTGGCTGGCTCGGTTTTTAGATTTATAAATCCAGTTATTCCGCACATATTAACAAATCAACCCTTAGTAAATCTGCCGCTATGACAGGCCTCTTCCGTATGAAAATCCCTTTCTATTAGACCAGCCTTTTTCACCATCTTCATAAATTGGTCTTTAGAGTAGCGCTCAGCATTAGAGGGCGCATACCAGTCATAATTTGTAGAAATAGAAGTCTCAACCCCGAGCTCATCATTCCAAAAGCATTTAAGAAAATTCCAATAGATAAAGCGCTGAATGTCCATTTTACCTCCAGTAATTCCAAGCAAAGGAATATCTGGAACATCAATAGAGACATTTAGCTCACTAAGTCTTTTCCCTAGCTCCGTTACTTGCTCACTCATTTTCCACATATCTTCCTTTGGAACTCGATGTGTCAAGTCACGGAAATGCTCGTCCACTAACTCTCTAGGTAGCGCCTTTTCCGCATAGACGTAAACTGCTAATTCTGCACCTGGCTGAAGTACTCGCGCCAATTCAATCATCGTAGCTTGCGGATCTTCAGTATGATGAATAACCTGATCACAACTTATATAAGAGATAACGCCATCCTTTATCTTTGTATCCGCTATATCACCAAACACAAATGCTAAGTTTTCCACGTCCTTATACGCGTCAGCCGCAACAAAGACGGCATCCGAATAGTCCATACCGATTACCAAGGTCTCTGGACTGAGATCTGCGAACCATTTGGCTTTATAGCCAAGCCCACATCCTGCATCTATAACAACACTCTGCTTTTCTAAATATTTTTTAAGTGCGTCTTCGCTAGAGAAATTGTAGAGGTCAAGGTACCAGCGCTTTTGAAACTCAAAAAACAATTTTTGATTTTTTTCATCTTCCGCACTGTATTCAGCCCATTTATCGCTAAAAACGTCATTGGTCTGAGACTGCCCTTCTAAAAGGGAAAGGTCTGAAACTATTAGTACACCCCGATTTTCAATAAAGCTCCCATCAAAAATATCTTTTATCTTTTCTTGATTTGCCACAATAACTCCTCCACCTTACTAACGATTAAATTCATAATGCAATATCCAACCGAAGATTGGAGCAAGGCTAAAGCTTATCGCCATGCTCTCATTTTCTAGCCAATTTAATTAATTACAGATCCAACTACTTTGTCGATGACGTACTGTTGTTCTAGCTCGGTCATTCCATGGAATAAGGGTAAACTAATACTACAATCGTTAGCTATATATGCATTTGGGAAATCTGTGGGTGACAAACCATACTTGTTCCGATAGAACGACAACATGTGGACCGCATGGGTAGCAGGTCGAGTTGAAATCCCATCTTGCTGTAAGGATTCCATCCAGCTATTCCTAGCTTCATTTACGGCGCTGAGTCCAGACAAGTTAGCTCCACGAGGCCTGTACATACATGCATAGCTTTGATAACCATGACTATATCCCTCTGGGCATGCTGGAGTTCTTAACCAGTCTAAACCTGCGAAGGCATGGTCATAAATTCGTGCTAATTTTTGACGCTCTTCCACAATTGCTTCAGCCCTATCCATTTGGGCCGAACCCAAAGCGCCCTGTATGTCGGTCATTCTTTGGTTATATCCCGCTTCAGGATGATCAGCTAGCAAATACGGCTTAGCGCCCAAATGTCGCTGAAGATCAGACATGGTTGCACCATGGTCTCTTAGACACCGTATTCTTTCAGCTAACTCTGAATCTGAAGTTGTTACCATCCCACCTTCACCAGTCGTTATAGCTTTACGCGGATGAAAGCTAAAACATCCTGTAGTGCCTAGAGTACCCACATGTGCGCCGTGATATCTAGCGCCAAAGCCACATGCTGCGTCCTCTATTATCCATAAATTATGCCTTTTAGCGATCTCATTAATCGGTTGCATATCAGCCGACAGGCCAAATAGATGTACTGGCAAAATAGCTTTTGTATTAGCTGTGATTTTTCCTTCGATTTGACTCACATCAATGTTAAATGTGAATGGATCAATATCACAAAAAATTACTTTGCCCCCTAAATGTTCGACTACGTTTGCTGTAGAAATCCAAGTGAAAGCAGGCACGATCGCCTCGTCACCGGGGCCAAAACCTAAGGCTGCTAGAGACAAATGCAGCGCTGTAGTACACGAGGTAACAGCCAGAGAATTCTCAGAACATGTGAACTCAGACCATTTTGACTCAAATTCCTGCACCTTAGGCCCCTGCACCAACCAACCACTCTCAAGGGGAGCAATAACACTCTGGATTTCATTCTCAAGCAAGCTAGTCCTAGCAATTGGTATCTTCATTGTAGATGCCATAGTTTAAACCCCACCGTCATCACGCCACTTAATTAATCGTAGAAGACCTTCCCGAAGGCTATATGTATAATCAAAATCAAGATCTCTAGACGCTTTCTTGGGACATCCAATACGATTCTGAACCATACGACGAGCATCGTCCTCACTGTAGGGGCGATAGGTCACTTTTAAATCTGATTCTTTCAGTTCAAGAATTAGATCGCATAATTCTTTAATACTTGTTTGAACACCAGAACCTACATTATAAAACTCGTCTGTAGTTACGGCTTTGAGTGCTAAAATATTCGATCGAGCGACATCTTCTACATAGATAAAGTCGTAGGCTTGGGTGCCATCCCCATTAATGACTGGTGGCTCATTAGCATCAATTTTATTCAACATAATGGGAACTACACCAGTGTAAGCAGCGGTTTGATCTTGATGTGGACCATAGACGTTCATGTACCGTAACCCAACGTAATCTAAACTATATCGATCATAAAAAGCTCGACACATAGCCTCACAAGCGATTTTACTGGCTCCGTAAAAATTACGGTTATTGAAAGGATGTTCCTCGGTCATCGGAACCTCAGAGGCATCGCCGTACACTGATGCAGAGGAAGAGTAAACCAAACGACTAACTTGGTTATTTACGCAAGCTTCTAAAACATTAAAAGTCCCTTGAATATTCACATCAAACGCCGTTCTCGGGTAATCTTTACAGTGTAAAAGCCACATTGCGGCCAAATGAATAACATAATCACACCCTTTCATTGCAACATTTAAAAGATCAATTTCTCTTAAATCGCCCCGAAAGTAATTACAACGGGGATCTTTAAGTTGCTCCTTAATATAAGACATATCCCCTCGAGCAAGATTATCGTAAATCACAATTTCTCCCACATCTTCCTTTAACAGTTCCGTTATTACAAAACTTCCTATGAATCCTGCTCCACCGGTTACCAAAACTTTTTTATTTGCAAGTGTGTTCATATATTCCTCAGCTACCTATGTTTAATTTGTTAGTTACCTTTTATAAAGACAACATCCGTCCAATCAACAGTCACTGTGAGCCAGTAATTGCATTTATCAATTGATCTATGATAATTCTTTGATCATAGTTGGTTAAGTATGGACCCATGGGCAAACTCATTACATGCTCAGCAGCATTTTCAGAGACTGGGAGGTATGACTGCGCATCCTCTACCGCCGGCTGCCTGTTGAGCGGAGTAGGGTAATGCACTGCGGTAGGAATATCCCTATCAGACAGATATTTTTGAACTGCATTGCGATCCTCTACTTCCACTGTAAATTGAGCCCAAGCACTTTGGTTATAAGATTTAATAACTGGGATTGATCTTAGGCCAACCTCAGAAAGCTGCGATAAGTACTCAGATGCAACCTTTTTGCGCGCCTCTAATTCATCATCAAATATAGACAATTTGGCTAAAAGTATTGCAGCCTGAATCGAATCGAGTCTACTATTTAACCCAATTATTTTATGATGATAACGCTTATCCTGCCCATGCCTGGCTATCTGCCTAATCTTTATCGCTAGATCTTCATCACTTGTAAATACAGCCCCTCCATCGCCATAGCACCCCAGAGGTTTGGTTGGAAAAAAACTGGTGGTAGCTATCGTCGTCAAACTACAGGATCTTTTACCCTTGTATACAGCACCAAAACTCTGCGCTCCATCTTCGATTACAGGAAGATCATATCTCAGAGCTATCTCATTGATTACGTCATAATCAGGACACTGTCCATACAAAGAAACAGCTATGATTGCCTTCGTGTTGTCGGTTATTGCGGCTTCCAATTGAGAGACATCTAAATTATATGTAGCCGCTGACACATCAACATACACTACCTTGCCTCCCAATATAGCCACCGCCTCAGCGGGAGCGATATAAGTGAAGCCTGGAACGATTACCTCATCTCCAGGACGAATACCCAATGCCATCAGGGCTATTTGCAGCGCATCGGTGCCATTGGCGCAACTAATACAGAATCGAGCTCCAGTATATGTGGCCAGTTTATCTTCTAATTCAGTAACCTCAGGACCCAGAATATACTTTCCATGGCCAAGTACATCACTGATACCTCTATCAATTTTGTCCTTAATAAGAGACTGTTGAATCTCTAAATTAAAAAAATTCATTTTGTTATTTACTCATTTATAAAGTATGACTACGTCACTTTACTGTTAGATTTATATTTGGAGAGATTGCCCGATTCTAGATAATACGTGTCACCAGAGTTAGTGCATATCGCTGAGCCATTACCAATGAGGGGCAGCTCTAATTGTTCTCCAAATTCACTCATCCACCCAATTTGTTTAGCTGGTACACCGACCATTAGCGCATATGGTTTAACGTCTTTATTTATGACGGCGCCAGCGCCAACAAAAGCATATTCACCAATCGTAACACCACAGACTAAAGTGCAATTGGCACCTAATGTGGCACCTTTTTTTACCAAAGTGTCACGATATTCATCTTTGCGCTCAACACCGGAGCGTGGGTTATAAACATTGGTAAATACCATGCTCGGCCCACAAAATACTTCACTTTCCAAATGAACATTGTCATAAATAGAGACATTGTTTTGAATTTTGCACCTATCACCGACAGTAACACGATTTCCGACAAAAACATTTTGTCCTAGCGAAACACCTTCACCTATTTTGGCACCGCCGCAAACATGCACAAAATGCCAAACCCGAGATTCCCTACCTATCCTAGCGCCCTTATCTACTATGGCACTAGCATGTTTGTAATAGTCAGTCATTATTAAGTAACCTTTCTAATAAATGGATGAACATCAGATGACTTTTTAACAATATCTTGATTACGGATATCGCTAACTATTTTAATGCTTTTACGAGCTTCATCTAAGCCAAAGCCATTACCAAACAAAATCTGTTTGTAACTCTCTGTATGAAGGTCAGTAAAACCTCCTGAAAATTCCATTTCATTTCTATCGACAGTTATAGAACGGTACGTACGCTGTCCAGAATCTTTAATATCGTCTGGAATATAATCGTAGTTCACAGATAAGAACCAGCGCACTTTTGCATGTTGAAATTCTAGATACCCGGCACTCGCATCCCTTTGTTTTAAATGAACTTCATTCTTTTTAATATCACCAAAAACCCAACCTAACATATCGTAAAAATGGACACCTATATTTGTCGCTATCCCTCCAGATTTATGGTCATCCCCCTTCCATGAAGTGAAATACCAATAACCACGACTAGTTAGGTAGGTTAGATCGACATCAAAAACTTTGTTTGGATTTTTAGCAACTTCGACTGCCACAAAGTCTTTTAATGCAATAATACTCGGGTGCAACCGAAGCTGTAAAATGTTGTAGACCTGCTTGCCAGTTTCTTCCTGAACTACTTGTAGCGCATCAATATTATGCGGGTTAAGTACCAGTGGTTTTTCACATATTGCATGGGCGCCTTGACGCAAGGCAAAACGAATATGTGAATCATGCAAGTAATTAGGAGAGGCTATACTGACATAATCAATATGCGTACCTCGGCGTTTCAACAAATCTATATGCCTATCGAACCGCTCATACTCAACGAAAAAATCAGCTTCGGGAAAATAACTGTCGATCACACCCACCGAATCATTCTTATCCAAAGCGGCAACAAGTTTATTACCGGTATCTTTAATTGCCTTCATGTGACGTGGCGCTATGTAACCGGCCGCTCCGATCATAGCGAAGTTCTTCATTATGTTCTCCCTAATTTTAAAGCATACCAGGGCATTGCCTTATCAATACCTTCAGAGATATTAAACATAGGCTGATAACCCAAGGCCTTTTTCGCTTTAGATATGTCTGCCTGAGAATGCCTTACATCACCTTCCCTGAAGTCTCGATAGGTTGGTTCTAGCCTGATATCCATCTGATTTTTATTTAGCGCATCTTTTATTGCACTGAATAAATTATTTAAACTTGTTCTATCCCCTACGGCGACATTGTAAATCTGATCTTTTGCTGCATCACTCGCAGTAGCGGCAAGAATATTCATCTGCACCGTATTTTCAATAAAACAAAAATCGCGACTAGTTTCGCCATCGCCATTAATAAACAACTCTTTCTGTCCAATCATCGCCGATGTCCACTTGGGAATGACCGCCGCATAAGCCCCATCAGGATCCTGCCTTTTACCAAAGACATTAAAATAACGTAATCCAATGGTTTTAAAACCATAAGTTCGCGCGTAAACCCCGGCATACAGTTCGTTAACATACTTCGTTACAGCATAAGGAGATAACGGTTTGCCAATGTTTTTTTCTACCTTTGGTAACGCTGGATGATCGCCATAGGTTGAACTACTCGCGGCATAGGTAAAGCTTTTTACATCAGCCTCTTTAGCAGCCTGCAGCATATTCAAAAACCCAGTAATATTAGCTGCATTGCTGGTTATTGGGTCCGCAATGGAACGCGGTACTGAGCCAAGTGCCGCCTGATGTAGCACATAATCCACACCCTCAAGTGCATTTTTACACATTTGATAATCGCGAATATCTCCTTCAATAAATTGAAAATTTTGCCACTGGTTGTCAGAGACTTCTGTCTTCACCTCATCCAAATTATATTGGTGGCCAGTCGCAAAATTATCCAGCCCAACCACATTCTGGTTTAATACTAGCAAGGCTTCAAGTAAGTTTGAGCCTATAAAACCAGCCGCGCCAGTTACTAACCAAGTTTTAGGTTTTTTTAGTAAACCTTGCTTTACTTGTTCGTATTTTGACATATTGAATTTACTCAATGTTCGAATTAGTGTTTGTGTTTGTGTTTGTGTTTGTGTTTGTGTTTGTGTTTGTACTAGCCTCCCATCACTTCAGACTCGAAACTACTTGTTATAGCCGGATATCTACGGAGGCTTTAGGCAAGATATATTTTAAATCGTACACTACATGATTTTCCTTACCTAACTCTCGAATTTTTTCAGCACCTAACTCTCTAAATTTAGTGTGAGCTACCGCAACAATAATTGCGTCATAGTTATTTTTCTCAGGATTTTCAATCAAAGATAAGCCGTATTCATGCTCCACTTCATCACTTGAACACCAAGGATCAGTGACATCGACGTTAATATTGTATTCTTTTAGTTCGCTGATGATATCCACTATTTTAGTATTGCGTATATCAGGGCAGTTTTCTTTAAAGGTTAACCCCATAATTAGAACATTAGATCCGTCAACTTGAATACGTTTTTTAAGCATGCTTTTTACTAATTGAGACACGACATATTCACCCATACCATCATTTAATCTGCGCCCCGCCAAGATCATTTCAGGGTGATAACCAACAGATTGAGCCTTATGAGTTAAATAATAGGGGTCAACTCCGATACAGTGGCCGCCAACTAAGCCTGGGCGAAAAGGTAAGAAATTCCATTTTGTGCCCGCCGCCTCTAACACTTCGAGAGTATCTATATCTAACTTACTAAAAATAATTGATAGCTCATTAATTAAAGCTATATTAACATCGCGCTGAGTGTTCTCTATTACCTTTGCCGCTTCAGCTACTTTAATAGAACTGGCTTTGTGGGTACCAGCAATTATGATTGACTTATAAAGTTGATCCACTGTCTCAGCTATTTCAGGGGTAGAGCCAGAGGTGACTTTTAGTATATTTGCCAATCTATGCTCTTTATCACCTGGATTGATTCGTTCAGGTGAATAACCAACATAAAAATCTTGATTAAATTTGAGACCTGAAACGAATTCAACTGCAGGGACACACTTTTCTTCTGTCGCTCCAGGGTATACGGTTGATTCATAAATTATAATATCGTCCCTACCTACAACCTTACCTAACATTTCACTCACTTTTATTAAGTGAGTCAGGTCAGGCTGTTTGTGATCGTCGATAGGGGTTGGAACAGTGACGATATAAATATTACAATTTTTAAGATCAGAAACGTTATCAGAAAAACGGAGCGAGGTCGTACTTGCTAATTCAGACACACTGACTTCTAAAGTGGAGTCTCTGCCTGCATTCAATTCACCGATTCTTTTTTGGTTTATATCAAAACCTAAAGTTTCAAATTTTTTACCAAACTCAACGGCAAGAGGTAAGCCAACATAACCTAGGCCTATGATTGCAATTTTTGAATCCATAATATTCATAGTATTTTTACCATTAACAATATCTTATTTAGTGTTTTTTGTCTTATGCAATATCAATCTGAGAGCAATACGTCAGGATTGAGTTGATTGGTATCATCCAATGATTTCTTCAAACGCGCCATCAAATTACGCTCCACCGGGTCACGCAGAGCATCTGCCAAAACCACCTTTGTCCGCCCGAGCCCATGCTCTGCAGCAAAACTACCCCCCATCATCGTCGCTAATCTACCTAATTTGATGGCAAATTCACTGTCGAGACCCGAAAAATCTCGCCGCCCTACCGGTGGCGAAAGATTATAGTGAACATTACCATCGCCTAGATGACCAAACGGATTGATTATCACCCCTTTAAGTACCTCACCACACTCTTGATTTGCGCGATCTAAAAATGCGCCTAGCTGGCCAGGAGGAACTGAAAGATCATGCTTGAGCTGAGCGCCAAGCCGACGTTGCGCCTCTGGCTGCTCTTCTCGCAAACGCCAAAAGGCTACCCTCTGGGTTTCTGACATCGCTAGAGCACCATCAGTGACGATACCCTCATCCATGCCCCACTCCATAACCCTGGTTAGAATTGAGTCAAGCGGCACTTGCATTGAACCTGAGCCGGCTTCTACGAGTAAATAAAATGATGTTCGACTCTGTAACGGAAAAACAAGCCCAGGGATATTTTCAAGGGCAATGCCCAAACCAACATCCGAGAAAAATTCCATCGCTCTTAAAAATTCGCCTCCCTCCGCTCTTAATTTCGTTGCCAGTTTAATCAACCCTGGCGCATCTCTGACCGCGAGCAAAGCAGTGAGCTGTTGTTTCGGATCAGGTGACAACTTTAGGATAGCTTGGCTTACAATCCCAAGAGTGCCCTCTGATCCACAGAAAAGTTTTCGTAGCTGATAGCCGGCATTGTCTTTCTGTACGGCGCGCATCCCGTTCCATATCGTACCGTCAGCTAGCACTACCTCCATCCCTAGCACTAACTCTTGCATCATTCCGTAACGAAAGGCATGACTGCCACCTGCGTTTGTGGCAACCAATCCACCAACCTGCGCGCTTCCCTCAGAGCCCAGATGCATTGGAAACATCAAACCCGTCCCTTCCAGAGACTGATGTAATTGCCCGAGAACAACTCCAGCCTCCACAGAGATACTGCCACCGGATAAGTCTGGAGATGAGATCGCATTCATTCGGCTAAGCGAGAGAATTACGCCTCCGGGTTCACCAAGGACTCCCGCCCCAACAAGACCAGTATTACCGCCCTGGGGAACCACTGGAACACCCTCAGCGTGACAAAGACGGAGCACATCAGCCACCTCAGCGGTTGATTTTGGCCGAGCCACACCCAAGGGAACTTCACCATACTGATCCAACCAATCCCTTTGCCACGGCAGGCAATCTTCAGAGCCGATCCAGCCCTTGGGGCCAAGCAGCGCCATAAGCTTTGTAGATAATAGATCCACTATTGGATTCCCAGATGAGTCAATTTTTGTAAAATGCAGTCACACTCGGTGATTCGATAACAACTAAGCTTAAAGAAAGGTTCACACAGGCATAACATCCGATAATAGCCTTTATCAAAGACTAGATTCCAAACTTCGCCTTGATAGAATCAAACTCTATCGAATCAAGCCTGGGACCAAACTGCCCGACCACCCTCGCTGCGGACTCATTGGCAAGCTCCGCCGCCCATTTAAAGTCACGCCCCGCAGTCAACGCATACATAAAGGCGCCTGCGAACATGTCCCCAGCGCCGTTTGTATCAACCGCATCAACAGGAACACACGGCACACTGACTGTGTCTTTGCCATCAAAGACGATAGCTCCCTGAGCGCCGTCGGTCACCGCAAATGTTTTCGCGTTTTGCTTTAACGCATCACACGCCTCACCAACAGTTTCGGTTTGGGTGAAGGCTAAAGCCTCATCCTTGTTACAGAAAACAAGATCAACACCCTCACCAATCACAGCGCGAAGGTTGTCCGCAAAGATTTGCGCCACAAAGGGATCGGAAAGGCTCAGCGCCACCTTGACGCCAGACTCTTTGGCCTTGGCCACGACATCTCTTATCAAAGCTGCTCGCGTTTCGTCAGTGAGCAAATATC
>Ga0209533_1003767_pt1 | contig 13336 bp, 13 predicted proteins | sample COG_04_FD_184748 | JGI IMG/M metagenome (GOLD analysis project Ga0209533, IMG submission 184748) | Pelagic Microbial community sample from North Sea - COGITO 998_met_04 (SPAdes) (version 2) | ecosystem: Environmental > Aquatic > Marine > Neritic zone/Coastal water | place: Helgoland, sampling... | reverse complement strand
TATCTGAGCTTGATCGTTTGCTCTGGGGACCTAGGTTTCGCGCTTAGCTAGTCCCTATAGTTCAATGGATAGAACAACTGTTTCCTAAATAGTCGATCTGGGTTCGATTCCCAGTGGGGATACCAGCTTTTAAATGCTGGTGTGAGGTGGCGCATGACCACTCGTATGCGCTATTTGGTCGAAGTTTAAAGCTAAGTTTGCCGGATAGTGTCTTTAGACCCGTCATGTTACTCGGGTGTTTACCCGACAACGCTAGAGAGTTGGAAGATTGGTAGGAACATGGCCATGACGATACCGCCGATGACAACCCCGAGAAAGCAGATTAGCAGCGGTTCCATTAGGGATGTGAGGGCGGCGACCAAGGTGTCGATTTCGTCGTCATAAAAGTCGGAGACTTTAACTAGCATGCCATCGACGTTGCCCGTTTGTTCCCCTGCGCGAGCCATGTGTTTGACCATCGGAGGGAAGTAGGGGTCGATCGCGAGCACTTCAGAGACTTGTCCGCCTTGGCTGATGTGCTTGGAGATTTCTTTACAGGCGGCCTCAATATAGGTGTTGTCGGACGCGTTGCGGACGATCTCTAAGGTACGTAGTATGGGCACTCCGGCTCGCATCAAGATGGCGTAAGTGCGGCAGAATCGTGAGAGGCTGACCTTGCGGACGAGTTCGCCGACGACAGGGATCTTGAGGAGTGATTGGTCTTTGATCCGACGCCCCTTTGGGGTCGCGATAAAGCGCTTGAGTCCCCAGATGAATGTGGCAATGCCTATGATGAGGAGGACGATGTAGGATCTGAGGAATGCGCTCAGGTCGATCAGGATCTGTGTCGGTTTGGGGAGTGCCGCTCCGAAGTCGCTAAACATTTCGGCGAAGACGGGGATGACGAAGATGAGGAGGACGTTCACCAGGCCAACTGCTAGGCAGATGACGGCGATGGGGTAGGTCATGGCGCCTTTGATTTGCCTGACGAGTTTAACGGTCTCTTCGAAATAGACGGAGGTCTTATCTAGGATCTCGGCAAGGCCACCACTGGCTTCGCCGGCTTCGACCATAGAGACGAAGAGGTTTGGAAAGGCGCGAGGGTAGACGGCGCACGATTCGGAAAAGGATTTACCCGCAGAGACTTCGGTGCGGACGTTGCGGATGATGATTTGAAAGACAGGGTTTTCGGTCTGATCTTCGAGGGCTTCGAGGGCGGTGACGAGCGGCAGGCCGGCTTCGAGCATGGCGGAGAGCTGCTGGGTGAAGACGGTGAGCTCTTGCAGTTTGATCTTTTTGCGTGGGGCTTGTTTCTCATAGGCCTTCCGCTTTGCAATTCGCTGCCCTTCGGCGAAGCTGATTTTCTTTTTCTTTGGAGCGTTGAGCGCAGAGGGGGTCAGTGTGGCCATAATGTGTTCGATCTCGAGTGGATAGTTGCGATACCTTCCTACGTATCTATGCTACTTGCAAGTATTCGGATTGGGAATATGCTCTTTTTGATGTTTTTGACAGCTTGTCGGGTCTTTACCTTATTAACATGCAGTCGTTGTGTGAAAATCTCCTAGATCATGCCTTGACAGCGACGGGATCTGAGGTTTTTCTCCTCCGCTTTTCTCCAATTTTCACAGGATAATATCATGGGACCAACATACAGACCTTCAAAACTTAGACGCGCTCGCAAATTTGGCTTTCGCGCACGTAATGCAACTCGCGGTGGCCGCAAGGTTCTTGCCGCACGCCGAGCTAAGGGCCGTCATAGCCTATCTGCTTCCGTCTAAGACGGAGCGCAACGAGGTCACGGAGCCATGGGCATCCCGACTTCTAAGCGTCTGCGCAAACCGCGCGAATTTCAAGAGGTCCGCAATGAGGGTAAACGTATCCTTTGCGGACCTTTTATTTTTCAGTGCGGTCAACTCGGCTCCGAGGAAGGGCAGTCGCGCCGATTGGGTGTGATCGCATCTCGACGGGTCGGTAATGCGGTGAAGCGCAACCTCGGCAAGCGGACCTTTCGCGAGTTGTTTCGTCTGCATGAGTCGGCGCTGCCACTTGGCTGCGATATTGTCATCGTGCTGCGTTCGAGCTTTGATCGGCACAGTTTCAGTGATTTGGAGTCTCGCTACTTGCGGGCCTGTGCCACTGTGACAAAGGAGGCTTTGGCCAATCGGCCTGCCGACAAGTAAGATGAACGACGCACAGACACAGGCTCACTCAACGCAGCTCCCGGCTGGGAGCGCTCCATCGATACTGGCTCGATTGGCCGTAGTGTTGGTGCGTATTTATCAGCTAACCCTTTCGCCGTTGAAGCAGGTCTTCTTCGGCTCCAACTGCAGCTGTCGCTTTCAGCCCACTTGCTCTTGTTATGCGCGTTCCGCTTTCTTGCAATATGGTTTTTGGCGTGGTTCGTGGTATGCATTACGGCGTATTCTGCGCTGCCATCCCTGGCACCCCGGCGGATATGATCCGCTTCCGAGCTTGAACAACTCCGATAAAGAAGACATTTCAGCACCCTTCAAATCACTTTTAGATGGATAAGAAAAATACAATTTTAGGTATCATCTGCATCGCAGCCGGCATCGGCTACATGTATAAGCAGACGAGCGATTTAAATGAACAGCGGCGTCAACAGCTACTCGAAGAGGCTAGTGTCGTCGAACAGGCGGTCGTAGCAACTCCGGAGGCGGATGTTGCGAGCGCTCCTGTCGAGGAGGGGGAGAATGCGTTGGGGCTATTGGTTCAACCCGTCGAGTCTGTTGCGGTCGTCGAGCAACCTGAGGTCGTTGCAGATGAGCAGATTGTCACGCTCTCCAACGAATATATCGAGGTTGAGTTTACGACGCTGGGCGGAGCGATTCGCACTGTCGAATTCTTGCAGTCGAAACGCGGAGAGCGCGATGATTACGTCTTTAATGCGGACGGTCGCCTGCCAGCGCTGAGTCTTAGCCTCGCTGGGCGTGATGGTGGCATGCAAGAGTTCGCGCTCCCTTATGCGATCGAGCAGCAAACCGCTGATTCGATCACATTTGTCTTTAACTCCGGTGATGGTCTTGTGTTGCGCCGCACCTACTCGCTGGCGCAGACGGGAGCCGAGCAAGATCCTTACATTATTCGTCACAGCACGACTTTTAATAATCAAGCAGCGACTCCTCAGGCGCTCTCTACGATTTATCTCAACCTCGGCACTGCGCGTGCGATTTCGGAGAAGCAACTGCCAGCTTTCTTGAATGTCGGTTATTTTGACGGTGATGATGCCGAATTCGTTGCAATTAATAAGCTGACCGGGGGCAAGGGCTTCTTGGGTATCGGCGCGAGTGAGCCGACTGAAGAGTTAGAGCGCTCGGTGAGCAGTGAATGGGTGTCGGTAAAGAATCAGTTTTTCGCAGCAGTGCTTTCCTCAGAGGCGAAGGGGCGCGATCTGTTTATCTATAAGGTCGAAGCGCCTGAGTCTGCGGATGGCACCGTTGGTCGCCCAGGTATTTCCGGTAGTGTTGGCTATGAGGTCGGCACTGTTGCTGCTGGCTCGGCAAAGACCCTCGACTTTGATTTCTTCGTTGGACCGAAGGAGTTCAAGCGCCTACAGGCACTTGGCAATCAGCAAGACGAAGTCATGCAGTTCGGCTTCTTGAGCTTTATCAGTAAGCTGCTGCTCTCATTCATGTATGGCATTCATTCGATTGTGCCGAGCTGGGGCTGGTCGATCGTGATCATGACGATCTGCATCAAGACGCTCTTTTGGCCACTCTCTGCTAAGGCGAGTCGCTCGCAGAAGCGCATGGCTAAGATCCAAGGACCGATGGCTGAGCTGAAGGAGAAGTATAAGGACAACCCTCAGAAGCTTCAGCAGGAGACGCTCAAGGTCTTTAAGGAAAATAAGGTGAACCCCGTCGCGGGCTGCTTGCCGATGATCATTCAGATGCCGATTTTCCTCGGACTCTTTTACATGCTTCGCTCTGCCTCTGAGCTGCGCCACGAGTCGTTTCTCTGGGTGAGTGACCTCTCGATGCCAGATACGTTGACGTATATTGCGGGCTATCCGTTGAACATCCTGCCGTTGATCATGGGCCTGACGATGTTCTTCCAAATGCGCATGATGCCCGTTTCGCCAACAGCGGACCCTGCTCAGCAGAAGATTTTCAAGTTCTTGCCCTTCATCTTCTTGGTCTTCCTTTACAATTTCTCTTCGGGCCTGGTCCTTTACTGGACAGTGCAAAATCTTTTGACCATTCTACAACAGAAGATCATTAATAGCCGTCCGGATGAAGAACTGACGCCCGTCGTCGCTGCCAAAGCCGCTGCGCCGACTGGTAAAGGTGGTTCGCCGAGCACGAAATCTCGTAAGAAAAAATAAATTCCCCACTTCCATAAATTACGATTCGCGCTGCGTAATTTTGGTCTTTCAGCTTTTCAGCGTTTCATAATTCAGCTTTTTTTTAGATATGTCAGGACACAGTAAATGGGCTACAATTAAACGAGCAAAGGGCGCTACAGACGCCAAGCGCGGTAAAATCTTCAGCGTGATCAGTAAGGATATCACACTCGCGGCTCGTGCCGGTGGTGGTGATCCTTCGATGAATCCACGCTTGCGCACCGTGATTGCAAAGGCGAAAGAGGCGAATATGCCCAATGATAATGTTGAGCGTGCGATTAAAAAAGGCACCGGTGAACTGCCGGGCGTCGTCTACGAAGAAATCGTTTACGAAGGCTATGCGCCCAGCGGTGTGGGGCTTATTGTAGAGATTACCACAGATAATAAAAATCGTTCCGCTTCTGAAGTGCGTAGCACGATGACTAAGAATGGGGGCAATCTCGCTGGAATCGGTGCGGTGTCGTTTCAGTTCGATCACGTCGGTCAATTTATCATCGATGCGAAGCAGGCCGATGAAGAGACGCTGATGGATGTGGCGCTCGAAGCAGGTGCCGAAGACATCAAAAACGAGGGCGATCACTTCGAGGTGATTTGCCCGATGTCCGAGTATGACTCGGTCTCACAGGCTTTGAGCGATAAGGGCATCGAATCTGAAGAGTCGGATCTCGTCTATTTGCCGAACATTCTCGTGCCAATCAGCGACAAAGAGAGCGCACGTAAAGTGCTGCACTTAATTGAGATTTTGGATGCTCTGGAGGATGTTAAAGCCGTCCACTCCAATCTCGATCTCGCCGATGGTGTGCTCGACGACAAATAATAATCTTTTTAGCGCCTTTAAAAAACCTCTTGCCAAGCCCCTTCGGGCTTTGCAGCTTCATCTTCTTAAACAATGAACCCCAAAATAAACATGCGTTGTAAAATTCTTGCTCTTCTTTCTCTTGCCGCTTCGGCACTCGTATTCACAGGTTGCTATCATGATGGTGGCAAAGCACAGCTGGAAAAAGAGGAAACCAATGTCTTTGGCTTCTATAAAAATGTGCAAGAGAGTTATGCGCCCTCTGGTCCTAATACTTTTAAGTTTAACTCCGACGAGCTCTACACACGTAAGAACTTCTCTGGTGATAAGACCACGCTTCTTTGGGGCTTTATCACGATCGAGGACTACTAGGCCGTATTCGTCCTGACTTTTTATTCTAAAGCCGCTTCCAATTGGGAGCGGCTTTTTTCTTGGCAACTTCGCCGTCCTTCCACGGGATGTTGCCTTTACCCATGCCACACAACGTCGCCTACTTTTTATCTGAACAAGCTGCTCAACATCCTGAGGCGGCTGCGGTGCGTGCGCCTGTCGGTCGTGAATCTGAGGGTGCGATTCGCTATGTGGCACGTAGTTTTTCGCAGCTCGATTCTGAGGCAGCGGCGACGGCGCATTACTTTGCCGCGAAGGGGATACAGCGAGGCACCCGCGTGTTGCTGATGGTCAAGCCGGGCTTGGACCTGATTCGTATTGTCTTTGCGTTGTTCCGCATGGGGGCCGTGCCGATCGTGATCGACCCGGGCATGGGCTTGAAGCGCTTCTTGCGTTGCGTGCGTCATTCGCAACCGGAGGCGGTGATCGGCATTCCTGCGGCGATCTGGGTGTCGCGATTTTTTCGTCCGAGCTTTCGGGGTGTATCGGTCAAGATTTCGGTTGGCTCTGGATTTGAAAAGCAAGTCGCACGATTTACCGGGCAAGGGGACTTTCCGGTGGTGGACTCTGCGGAGGATGAATTGGCGGCGGTTTTGTTTACCTCTGGCTCGACTGGGCCGGCGAAGGGCGTCTGCTATGCGCACGGCATGTTTGTGGCTCAAGTGGAAGCGATTCGCGCGCAATATGGAATCGAAGCCGGCGAGGTGGATCTGCCGATGTTGCCCGTGTTCGCCTTGTTTAATCCAGCGCTGGGAATGTGCACAGTGGTGCCGGAGATGAATCCGAGCCGACCTGCGACGGTTGATCCAGAAAAAATCGTGCGGGCGATCCAGCAAAATGCGGTGACCAATAGTTTTGGTTCGCCGGCGCTGTGGACGAAGATCGCACGTTATTGTGAGGCGCATGCGGTGACGCTGCCGAGTGTGCGTCGTATTCTCATGGCGGGTGCGCCGGTGCCGCCTGCGCTGATGCAGCAGATGGAGGCGATTATCCCTAATGGCGAGATTCATACCCCGTATGGCGCAACCGAGGCGTTGCCTGTGAGCTCAATCGCCTCGACGGAGGTGTTGAGTGAGACTGCGGTGCGCACCGCTCAGGGCGATGGCACCTGCGTGGGGAGCCCGCTCCCAGGGGTGGATGTGCGGATTGTGCAACCAGAGGATGGGGCGATTGTTACGATTGATGAGATCGTGGAACTGCCAGTCGGTGCGATTGGCGAGATTATCGTGCGTGGCCCGTCGGTCACGCGTGGCTACGATAAGCGTCCAGATGCGGATGCCGATTCAAAGATCACGGATGGCGAGCGCCATTGGCACCGCATGGGAGATCTGGGTTGGATCGGTGATGCGGGGCGCCTCTGGTTTTGTGGGCGTAAAGTCGAGCATGTGCGCACTCCTGACGGGCCGCTCTATACGGATTGTTGCGAGGCGATTTTTAATGCACATTCACAGGTGTTTCGCTCGGCTCTCATTGATGTGGGCGGCGGGCGTCCAGCGATTGTGATCGAGCCGGAGACGGGGATGTTTCCTTTGAGTTCTGCTGCGCAGAGCGAATTGATCGAAAGCTTGCGCGTGATCGCACAGAGCCATGCGATGACGAGCGGAATCGATACATTTTTCTTTGAAAAGTCGTTTCCTGTGGATGTGCGGCATAATGCGAAGATTCACCGTTTGTCACTTGCGAGGAAGTTTGCTGATGCGTAGGTCTGCCCGTAGATGAAGATTTTGGTGACAGGTGGAGGCGGCTTTGTTGGCGGCTATGTGATTGAGCGTTTATTGGCGCGCGGCTATGTGGTGCGTTCGATCGGGCGTTCGCCGCAGCCGCAGTTAGAGGCGCAAGGCGTGGAAGTGGTGTGTGGTGATTTGACGGATGCGAAAGTCGTATCGTCAGCCTGTGAGGGAATCGATGCCGTGTTTCATGTTGCCGCACGAGCGGGCGTCTGGGGCAGTTGGGAGAGTTATTATCAGCCGAATGTCGTCGGCACGCGCAATGTGGTGGCTGCGTGTCGTGAGCAGGGCGTTGGACGTTTGATCTATACCAGCACGCCGAGTGTGGTGTTTAATCGGCAGGCAATCAGTGGTGGTGATGAGTCGCTGCCCTATGGGCGTGACTGGCTGTGCCACTACGCGCATACCAAGGCGATTGCAGAACGCGAGGCACTGGCGGCGAATTCTGAGTCTTTAAAAATCGTAGCTTTGCGGCCGCATTTGATTTTCGGGCCAGGCGATCCTCATTTGTTGCCGCGTGTGATCGATAGTGTGAAGGCGGGGCGTTTGAAAATTGTCGGCGATGGCCGCAGTCGGGTGGATGTTTCGTATGTGGGGAACGTGGCCGATGCGCATCTGGATGCGTTTGATGCGCTGGACTCGGGTGCGGGGGCAGGGCAGGCGTATTTTATTTCGCAGGGTGAGCCGGTGGAGCTGTGGCCGTGGGTGAACTCGATTCTTGAAAGTTTGGGGCATACGCCTTTGACGAAGCAGCTTCCGTTGCCGGTGGCATATAGTGTCGGCGCGGTGTGTGAGGGTGTGTGGAAGGTGCTTGGTCGTCGCGACGAGCCGCCGATCACGCGTTTCGTCGCTGTGGAGCTGGCGAAGGATCACTATTTCGATATCAGCGCGGCGCGGCGTGATTTAGGTTATGCGGTGAAGGTGCCGATGAAAGCGGCGTTGCAGTTGACTATTAGCGATCTGCATGGTCGCGGGTTTTAGATTGTTTGAGTCCGATCGCAGTTGACGAGGGCGATGTGTGTGGGTGGATTTGGTGAGTGGAGATTGAAAATTCAAAAATTTTAGTGGTTCTCGTTCTTGTTGTCATCGTGGAGTTTGCGATTATTTGCGCGTTGATCGGCGTGGTTCTGCGTAAGCGCAAGCAGGTGAGTTCGGAAGTATCTGCACCCGTCGTAGAGCCTTTAAAGGCTGAGGCGTCTCGACTGGCTCCGGCTTCGAATGCGTTGTTTGCGACGCTCTCGCATGAGTTGCGCACGCCGCTCAACGGATTGTTGGGGCTCGCTCAGATTATGCAGGAAGAGAATCCGAGTGAGGATGGCGTGGCGATAGAGGGCTGTGCTCGGCATATGTTGGCGGTGCTCGCTACATTGGTGAATCTATCTAAGATTCAAACGGAGTGGGATGATTTGCCGGAGCACCGAGAGTGGGTGAGCCTTCACGATTTGATGGAGCAGTTGAAGCGAGATGTGGTTTTTCGTGCGGATTTACGTGGGCTTAAGCTCGAGATTCAGCATCAGGATAAGACCTTGCGCTTGCGAGGGGATGGCGACCATCTGCGGGCGATTGTTGAGAATGCATTGTTGGGCTCGATCGAGAGTGTGCCTTTAGTCGAAATTCCGACGGCAAAGGAGATCCTGCATGTATCATGGAGCACCGAGGGTTCGGATGTGAAAGTCGAAATCGTGAATCCTCGCGAGGAGTATATTGCGGAGCGTCGACAGCAAATCGAGGAAGTGTTCCGTATGACGACCGGAGAGAATCATGCGCGCATCAAGATGGAGTATTTGTATTGGGCGGTGTCGTCTGCGCTGCTGGAGCGTTATCACGGTGTGATGTATGCCGACCCGGTTGAAACGGGCGGGGTGGACACGCTCTTGTCTTTCGAGATGGAGCAAATGCAAGCCTCTGCGACTGGTGAATTGCCGCGTGGCGGGCTCCGTTTGGATCAGCCAGGGAAGGCGGCCAAGTCGCTGTTAGCGCTGCCAGTGAGTCTTTCCTTGATCGTTGCGGAGGATGATCCGATCACTCGTCGGTTCATGCAGACTGTGCTGGGCCACATGAAGCAAGAGGTTGTTTTTGCGACGAATGGTCGAGATGTGTTGGAGCTGGTTCGGGGATCTAAAGGCTGTGATTTGATCCTGATGGATATTGATATGCCGATTATGGATGGAATGGATGCTGCGCTTGCTTTGCGAGCGGGTGAGGCGGGCGAGCTCGGTAAGCATGTGCCGATCGTTGCCGTGACGGCATTCAGCACGTTGTCTGATTCTGGTAAGTTTAAGCAAGCTGGGATGGATTACTTCCTGCCCCAGCCAGTCAAATTGAGAGAGCTGCGCGAAGTCTTACTGGACGTGATTCGTCAGGAGCGTAAGAATTAATAATTCTTATGAACGCTGGCGTTTGGCTTCGTAGAGGCAGACGGCTGCTGCGGCTGCGACATTGAGCGAGTCGGCTCGGCCTTCCATTAGTATGCGGGTGCGTGTGTCGGCTTGTTTAAGCCAGTGATCGGTCAGGCCATCGCTTTCACTGCCGAAGAAGAGTGCGGTGGGCTTTGCGTAGTCGATGTCCCAGTGCAGGTTCTCGGTGTCGGGCGTGGTGGCGACGCTTTGGATCTGATTTTTCGAGAGCCACTCTGCGAGGTCGGCCTGTTCGGTGCAGACGATGGGCAGTGCAAAGACGAGCCCTTGTGAAGAACGAATCGCATTGGGATTGTAGAGATCGAGCACGCAGTCCACGAGGATCACGGCATCGGCTCCTGCGCCGTCGGCACTGCGCAGGATGGCGCCGAGGTTGCCTGGCTTTTCGATGCCTTCAAGCACCAGTAGCAGAGGTGCTGCGGGGAGGGCGAGTTCATTGAGCGAGTGGCTTTGTTGCTGGGCGATCGCGATGATGCCGTCCGGTCCTTCACGGTAGGCGGCCTTGGTGAAGGCGTCTTCGCTTATGCGCACGAGTGGCGCTCCGTCGTTGCGGCGGATATCATCAATAAATATTTTGTGCTGATCGGACGGGAAACATTCCGGGCAGTAGTAAATCGTTTCGACCTCGTAACCGGAGCCGATGGCGTGTCCGAGCTCGCGCAGGCCTTCGACCAGAAAGCGCTCTTGGCGGTCGCGGTGCTTGCGTTCGCGGAGTTTGACTAGGTTTTTTACCTGATCGTTTTGACGGCTCTGAATGTAGGATTCTTCCATATTGATTGGCTCCTATAAGGGCAAAAAGTTGACCGATGGGAAGCTTGTTATCTATTTTAAGGTTGCAGGATGTCGCTGCATTGGGGAGGGCATGGGTATGCAACCACCGAAAAATTTTGTGCCAGAGCCTTTTGAGTATCATCAAGAGGTCGAAGTGACCGTTGAGAGTTTGACCAATCTTGGGATGGGCGTGGCTCGTGTCGACGGCTGGGTCGTGATGGTGCCGTTCGTGATTCCCGGTGAGCGAGTCAAGGCACGTATCTACCGTAATTTTCAAAACTATTCCGATGCGGATCTGGTCGAAGTGCTTGAGGCATCACCGGATCGTGTCGAACCGCGTTGCCCGCTTTATCAAAAATGTGGTGGTTGTCAGTATCAACACATGACCTACGAGCGTCAGCTCAAGGAAAAGACTAAGCATGTCGAAGAGTTGATGCAGAAGCTCGGTGAAATCGATCACCCAGTGCAGCTCTCGCACGGTTCGCCGAAGGAATATAATTATCGTTCCAAGATCACGCCGCACTATGAGCGTCCCGGGAAAGATGGTTCGCAGCCAATTGGATTTTTGCAATATGGCCGCCGTAATCAGATCATTGACGTCGAGCAATGCCCGATTGCCACGGAGGCGATCAATGCCGCTCTGCCGGAAGCACGCGATGAGGCACGCCGCTCTGGAGGTAAGAAACGCCGTCAACGTGGCGGCACTATCTTAATGCGTGATGTGATCGAAGGTGTGGTGACTGACCCGCAGGAGATTGTCTCCGAGCGAGTGGGCAACCATACATTCCAGTTTAAGGCTGGGGAGTTTTTCCAGAACAATCCCTTTATTCTGCCGGAGCTGGTCGAGCACGTGGCTCGTGAGGCGTCGATGCTGGGGGCACGCTACTTGGTGGATGCGTATTGTGGGGTCGGCTTGTTTGCACTTTCGACGTCGAAATCTTTCGAGCTTTCCGCAGGCGTTGAGATCAGTGAGCCGGCAGTGCGTTGGGCGCAGGCCAATGCGACGATTTGCAATATTAAGAATGTGCGCTTCGTGATCGGTAAGGCCGAGGCGATTTTCAATGGGCTGAAGTTTTCGGGCGAAGAAACTGCGGTGGTGATTGATCCGCCGCGCAAAGGCTGCGATGCGAGCTTCCGGCAGCAGTTGATGCAGTTTCGTCCGCAGCGTATTGTCTATGTTTCCTGCGATCCAGCCACGCAGGCGCGGGATTTGAAGGAGTTTGTCGAAGCAGGCTACGATATCACTTTGATCCAACCATTCGATCTGTTCCCGCATACGCGCCACATCGAGAATGTGGTGTCCTTGACGCTCTCTTCTCGGCCGCCGCTCGTCGCGACTCCCGAGGCGGAAGATGAATTGGAGGGCGAAATTGAAAATTAGGGGTTGACGCTCCTCTGCACAGGCACATGTTTCTGCCTCTTTTCCTTAAAACCGAATTTATTTTTTTATGTCAATCGAAGTAAAAGTCCGTAAAGGCGAGCCCATCGAACGTGCGCTCCGCCGCCTCAAGAAGCGCCTCGATCGCGAAGGTGTTATCCATACTATCCGTGCGAATCGCTATTTCGTAAAGCCTGCTCAGGTGAAGCGCCGCAAGCGTAAGGAGATGGATTTCAACAATATGCTTCGCGTTCGTTACTCGAACATGTAAGTTTATCAGTGCGGGTGCCGATGGTGCTTGCTCTTGATTGAGTCCCGATCCCGCTTGTGCGTGTCGGGGCTTTTTTTTGCCTGATTATCTGTTTTTCCCCTCCCTATGAGTGATATCTTTGATCGTTTATCTCTGTCGACGTGCTGGTGCTCTGCGCGGCATACGGATGGCTATGAAATGGTTGAAGAGATGGTGGGGCTCGGATTTAAGCGGATCGAGCTCAGCCACGGCATCCGGATTTCACTGGTGCCAGGGATCTTGACGGCAGTGGAGGAGGGGCTCGTTGAGATTTCATCGGTGCATAACTTTTGCCCGCTGCCGAATAGTGTGCAGCACGCCGCTCCGAATTTGTATGAGCCGTCGACCCCAGATAAACGTGAGCTGAGGCTGTGGGATCAATATACGAAGCAGACGCTCGATTTTGCAGTGAAAGTGGGAGCCGCTCGCATCGTAATGCACTCGGGCAGCACCTGGTATTTCTTTGGTTCGCCGGAGGCAAAGCTGGAAAAGTGGATCGAGCAAAAGGAGCTCAAGGCTATCGATTTGTTGCAGAATAAGGAGTTTATGAAGCGCCGCAATCGCGCGATGAAGCGGATTAAAAAGGCATCGAAGGCTTCGATGCCGCGTATCATCGCGAGCTATGAGCGTGCGATTCCGTGGGCAAAGGAGCGCAATGTGCGTCTGTGCTTAGAAAATCGCGAAGGGATGGAGGAAATGCCAATCGACGCGAATTATGCCGATTTTCTTCAGGCATTACCCGAGCATGAGCATGTCGGTTACTGGCACGATACTGGCCATGCGCAGATTAAGCATCAGCTCGGGCTGCTCGACCATCGCGAGCATTTGACCGCTATGGCCGATCGCCTGACTGGATTTCATTTACATGATGTGTCGGAGTCGGGGCGCGATCATCAGGTGCCAGGCACGGGCACGATTGATTTTAAGATGATCGCCGAATTCGTGCGCCCCGAGCATACGCTGGTGCTGGAGCTCAGTCCGCGATTGACGACCGAGCAGGTGCTCGCGTCGCGTCAGTATATCGGCGAGGTGTTGGCTTAACCGCCTGCTTCGCACATCCGTTTGGCATCGTTTGGACATGGTGGGGAGCGTGGGCGCGTTGGCCTGTGGGATTGTGTCAAAATAGCTCGATTTCGTATCCTTTGATTGGTTGTAAGTCGTTGTTGCCGTTGTCGTTGTTTAATTATTAGCGTAATTTGACGATCTGGCATTCCGGATGCATTATA
>Ga0209533_1003761_pt1 | contig 13348 bp, 7 predicted proteins | sample COG_04_FD_184748 | JGI IMG/M metagenome (GOLD analysis project Ga0209533, IMG submission 184748) | Pelagic Microbial community sample from North Sea - COGITO 998_met_04 (SPAdes) (version 2) | ecosystem: Environmental > Aquatic > Marine > Neritic zone/Coastal water | place: Helgoland, sampling... | reverse complement strand
CCAATTGGGATGCGCTGCTCGATAGCCTCTACATAAAGGGGCATAAAGAACGAATTTTAGCCGATGTCTTTATCGATGGCATCAAGTACGATAGCGTAGGAGTTCGTTACAAAGGATACAGCTCCGCAAGTATCAATCGTGTTAAAAACCCGTTCAACATAAAATTAAATTATCGAATTAAGGGTCAAAAGCATTTAGGCATCGATAAGTTAAAGTTGAGTAATGTTATTCAAGACCCTTCTTTTGTTCGCGAATTTTTATCTTATGAAATTGCTCGAAAATACATGCCTGCTTCCGAAGCTAATTTTGCTAATCTTTACATTAACGATACACTCATTGGACTTTATACGAATGTAGAAGCTGTAAATAATGAGTTTTTAAATAAGCATTTTACATCCTCTTCGAATGTTTTAGTGAAAGGAAATCCTGAAGAGGTTGACCTGTATGGTGAAAATTCAAATTTGAGTAACACACCAGGCATAGACAGTTCAAGTTACTACTCGCTTTACGCTATGGAATCTGTTTATGGTTGGGGCGATTTTTATGGTATGATTGATACCTTAAATAATTTTAAACATGCAATTAGCGATGTGTTGAATGTAGACAGAGTTTTATGGATGCATGCGCTAAATTATACACTTGTTAACTTTGATAGTTATATTGGCTATGCTCAAAACTATTATATGTATCAAGATGATCATGGGAGGTTTAATCCAATACTTTGGGATTTAAACATGTCATTTGGTAGTTTTCGTTTAGCCGATGCCTCTTCCTATTATGATGGCTTTACCATTTCTCAAGCAAAGATAATTGACCCGTTAAGTCATTATTTTGATTATTCTGTTTACCCTCGTCCCTTACTAAGAAACCTATTTGAATACAGTCGTTACAGAAAAATGTATTTAGCACATATACGGACAATTATCGAAGAGAATTTTCTTGATGCCGATTTTGTAACGAGAGGTGAAGCTCTTGCTGAATTCATAGAAAATAGTGTTTTGGCAGATACCAATAAGTTTTATTCTAACGCTGATTTTCAAAATAATCTTTATACTACAGTAACAGATTTAGTTGAATACCCTGGACTTGTTGATCTTATGGAAGGTCGTACTGCTTATTTGTCTTCTTACCACGGGTACCAAGGAGCTCCATCTATAGATTCAATTTCTTACAATCCGCAAGTACCTGCAACTGGAGACACGCTTACCATTACAAGTAAAATAAACAACGCTTCAGATGTGCTCTTGTCTTTTAGATATGGAGGCAAGTCCTTATTTGAAACTGTATCAATGAACGACTCTGGGCTTAATGGAGATGAATTCTCTTTAGATGGTATGTATACTGCACAGGTTGTTTATCATGGAGCCGATTTGGCTTATTATATTTTTGCTGAAAATGATTCTTCTGGCGTATTTTCTCCTCCAAGAGCAGCTTACGAATTCTATACAATAGCAGGGGCTTTCACTAAAGGTGATTTGGTTATTAATGAGCTAATGGCTTCTAATAAAACAAGCCAATCAGATGATGAAAATGAGTTTGACGATTGGGTTGAATTGTACAATACTTCAGAAACACCTATTGCACTTTTAGGTTTGTTTTTAAGTGACGACCTTTCAGATCTTAACAAATGGGCCTTGCCCGATATGTTTATTCAGCCAGACGATTATTTAATCGTTTGGGCAGATTCAGAAACGAGTCAATTGGGTGTTCACTCAAATTTTAAATTAAACGCTACTGGAGAACAACTATTTCTTTCTGATGCTGGTTCAACGATTCTAGACTCTTTAACTTTTCTCCAACAATTGGATGATGTTTCTTATGCTAGAAAACCCAATGGAACTGGTTCTTTCACTTTTTTATCTGCTACTTTTAACACCTCAAATGACAGTGCTACAATAATACCCAAAAAGGCCAGTTTAGTGTTGGATGTGCACCCAAACCCCGTTAATGAAACTCTATTTATTACGATTGAATCTCAAGCCAAATCAATGCTAAGTTTTTACGATGCAGTAGGGCGATTGCTTTATTCAAAATTGTTTACTGCTGGTATACTGGAAACCACTATTTCAACTAAAGGGCTTAAACCTGGAGTGTATTTTAGTGTTTTAAGATCAAACGATTCTCTTGCCACTAAAAAAGTTATTAAATTTTAAATGTATTCTATGAAATTTCTCAATTTACTTCTCTTTATTGTTTCTTCTGTACCCTTAATGGGTCAACAATTTACTCATTATACAGAGTCTGATGGCTTGGTGAATAATTTTGTTAACTGCCTATCTATCGATGACAATCAGTCTGTTTGGTTTGGAACCAATAGAGGTTTAGCCATGTTTAATGGTGAGGATTGGATGTCAGACACCACTCATTTAATTAACAATTATGTTACTTCAGTATATGCGGCAAGTTCTGGAGATATTTGGGTTGGAACAGATGATGGTATTAGTGTTCTATCTGGATCTACTTGGTCATCTTTTACAGAAAATGATGGCTTGGGAGACAATCGAATTAGTTCTATAAATGAAGATGAAAATGGCCTTATTTGGGTTGGAGAAAGAGCAGGTGTATCCGTTTATAATGGTACTTCTTGGACTTCCTACGGAACGTCAGATGGTTTACCATTCGGTGGAATTAAGTATGTAACATTTGACTCTAATAATGATGCTTGGCTTGCGAGCAGCCTTAAAGGTTTAATTCATTTTAACGGTGTTGATTTTACTATTTACGATACCTCTTCTGGTTTGATAAGTAAAAATATAACGTCTATTGCCATCGATGAAAATGATACAAAGTGGGTGGGAACCTCGAAAGGTATCTCTGTATTAGATCAAAATAATGAAGTGTTAGCTCAACATACTATTTTACTTACTTTACCTGAACCAGATACTTTAAATCCTGTAGTTGATGTTAAATTAGATTCTCAAGGCAATGTTTGGGCTGGTATATATGTTGATTATTTGGTTTCTGTTGGTGGAGTTGTTGCTTGGGATGGTTCTCTATGGACAGAATTTACAGATGAAAATGCTCTTGTAGGCCCTGGAGTAAGAGCACTAGCTGTAGACGTAGATGATAATATTTGGGTGGCCACGAGTACTGGAGTTACCAAAATGACTAATCCAACTTTAACTGTAAGTACGCTAGAGACAAATTTAGAAAGTGTGCTTTATCCTAACCCATCGTATAACTCAATAAATTTAGAATTAGCAGCGAGTTGTTCGCTAGGTATTTTCAATTCTTTAGGTCAATTGGTTCTCGATCTTGATCTCGAGAAAGGAAACAATACTATTGATGTTTCTTCTTTAGTTGAAGGTATTTACTTTGTGAGTATTGAAAACCTATATTCACAGAAACTGATCATAAAGCATTGATTTTAAATTTTTTACTAAGTGAAAATGTTCGTTGTCCTTTTTACTGTATTTGTTGAGTCTTATTACCGTCTACAAAATCTTTTAGGTAATAGGGTTCAAAGTAGGCAACATCTTCAAATTCTTTGCTTTGGTATTTTAGTTCAACTAACTCAGCTACAGCTTTTGATGAAGGGTATATTTCTGGATAAAAAAACTGATGTTCACCTTGGTATAAATTAGATGATTTTTCTGCCCCGTCACCTATAAAATGACAAGCAGAAGTTCTCAGAAACTGATCAAATGATGTGGGTTCAAGAATGAGTGCTTTTGTTTCTTCAAGTTTGGTAAAACGAGTGTTAAAAATTGCTGTATAAACTTCCATTCTTCGGGCATCTATCATCGGAATAAGAATGTCATTTTCATTAACGGAATGTTCTGAAAGAAACGTTCTGGAAAGTACCTCTAGTGTTTCTACGCTAATTAATGGTATATCTAGACCGAAGCACAATCCTTTTGCTGAAGATACGCCTATACGAAGTCCTGTATAAGAGCCAGGACCTTTGCTCACAGCAACAGCATCAAGTTCACTTAGCTTCTTTCCTGTGTTCGTAAAGAGTTCTTCTATAAAAATATGCAGTTTTTCAGAATGAGAAAAACTACCCTTATTGTGATCTATAGATTCTAATATTATTCCATTATCACATAAAGCTAAAGAGCAGTTTTTGGTTGCTGTATCTAAGGTGAGAATAAGAGCCATTTTTATTGTTTCTTTTGTTTGCAATTTAAGACTATTTAAAAAGCGGAGTTTGCATTCGTTTAAATTTATTTAGTCCAACTTGCATTTTTCATTATCAAGTATTCAATGCTCTTTATTCGCTCTTTTAGTTCATCGGATATTCCCCCTTTGTGTTTAATTTCAATGGTACTTGTATTGCTGTGAATTGATAGACTGGTCAATGGGAGATCTTGAGCTCTCATATTATATTCCCTAGACGATTTTAGTTCCTTGGTTTGAAGTAATTTAGTTACTTTATCAAAATCAGACCTATCCATATACCACTCAAAAGTTCCTTGCGATTCTACAAAGCGAATCCCATTGTATTTTACAGAACGATCTTCGAACAAACGAATTTGATAAATTGGACATGTCCCAAAGCAAGCCCCTTTTTTTAACGCTATTTTTAGCGCAGCGTTTGCTGTTAATTTATTGTTTTCTTTTACACTGCTACAAGAAATAAGTAGTGTAATTAGCATGACCATAATTTTTTTCATTGCAAAACGATTTATTATCTTTCCTTTTTACAAATATAACACATGAAAGTACATTTTATTGCAATTGGAGGTGCGGCTATGCATAATTTAGCGCTTGCGCTAATGGAAAAGGGGTATCATATCTCTGGATCTGATGATGCTATTTTTAATCCCTCAAAATCGAGGTTAGAAAATGCAGGCATTTGTCCCGATACAATGGGCTGGTTTCCAGCTAAAATTACAACAGATCTTGATGCTGTTATCATAGGGATGCATGCTCGATCCGATAATCCTGAATTACTAAAAGCACAACAACTAAATTTACCTCTTTTCTCTTACCCAGAGTATTTATACGAACAATCTAAAGATAAAATAAGAATAGTTATTGGCGGTAGTCATGGTAAAACTACTATAACCTCTATGATTTTACATGTACTACAAAATGTTGGTATTGATTGTGATTATATGGTAGGTGCTCAACTTAAAGGTTTTAAAACCATGGTTAGGCTTTCTGATGCTCCAATAATTGTATTGGAAGGTGATGAGTATCTGTCTTCTCCGCTAGATTTAAGGCCTAAATTTCATCTTTACAAGCCACATATAGCTTTATTAAGTGGAATTGCCTGGGATCATATAAATGTTTTCCCAACATTTGAAAATTACATTGAGCAGTTCAAAATTTTTATTGACAAAATCCAACCCAAAGGTTATCTAACTTACGCTTCCTCTGACGAGAATCTTAAGAATTTAGTTCATAATAATGATTCAGTAAATTTTGAATCTTATCAGTTGCCTGATCATAAAATTACAGAGGGTATAACTTATATCAAATCTGAAAATTCCTTACTTCCACTTGAGATTTTTGGAGATCACAATTTGATGAACATGATGGGCGCACTAAATATATGTAAACAACTAAAAGTTTCAGACCAGCAGTTTTATAATGCGATGTCTACTTTTATGGGTGCATCTATGCGCTTAGAAAAGGTTTATCAACGAAAAGGTTTACAGGTCTTTAAAGATTTTGCGCATTCCCCTTCTAAAGTTAAAGCAACGGTTAAGGCGGTTAAAACTCAATTTGAAGATTCAAAGGTAATTGCCGTTTTAGAATTGCATACTTTTAGTAGTTTAAATAAATCTTTTTTGACCGAATATAAAAACGCTATGAATGGAGTAGAGGTAGCTTTGGTTTATTTTGACCCTAATGCCGTTGTCCATAAAAAACTAGAGGATTTATCCACAGCATTGGTTTTTAACTCCTTTAATAGGGCAGATTTAAAAGTGTTGACTACTCGAAATCAAATTTCCGAATCAATTGAGCGTGAAATTACAGCTAATACAATTGTTCTATTTATGAGTTCAGGTAATTTTGGCGGGTTAAATCTAGAAGTTTTCTCCAAGCAATTATAAGTTATTTACGAGCTGTTCAAGCTTCATACCTCTTGATCCTTTTATTAAAATAAAGGCGTCTTTTATTTGAACTACATTTAAAGTTGCAAACAGTTCTTTTGTTGTTCGATAAGACTTGTAGCTTGTTTTATTTACCGCGCTAAATAGTTCACCTACTAATATAACATTAGAGAAGCCATGACTTAAACATAAGTTTATAATCTTTATATGTTCTTTTTTTGACTCATGACCAAGCTCAAACATGTCTCCAAGAATGATCATTTTATTCTCATGTTCAAGATTACTCATAGTTAGTATAGCCTTTTCTACACTCATAGGGTTCGCATTGTAGGCGTCTAGAAGTATAGTGTTTGATGCTGTGTTTACTATTTGTGATCTGTTATTTGTTGGGACGTATAATTCTAAGGCATTTTTTATATGCTCTTTATCCACTTTAAAATGAAGCCCAATAGCTATGCTTAAAGCGATATTATCGTAGTTGTAGTCTCCAATAAGCTGACTATTGATAAGTTTATTTTCATAGGAAACAACCACTTTTGGTTGCGCTTCAATAAATTTAATTTTGTAAGTACTCTTCTCTAAAGAACCGTAGGTAAAGAATTTTGTACCCTCTGTTCTTTTTTCAAGTAGATTATTTTGATTGTCTTTAATAAATAGTACGCCATTTCTTTTATCAATGTATCTGTAAAGCTCTGTCTTTGCTTCTAAGACGCCTTCTAATGAACCAAAACCTTCCAGATGAGCTTTGCCTACGTTTGTAATTACGCCGTATTCTGGCATCGCTATATTACACAAAAAATCTATTTCACCTATGTGGTTTGCCCCCATTTCGATAATCGCAAACTCTGTATGAGCAGGTATAGAAAGTACCGATAGGGGAACCCCTATATGGTTGTTGTAGTTGCCTTTTGTAGCTGTAGTTATATGTTTTTGTTGAAGGACTCTGTATAAGAGTTCTTTACTTGTTGTTTTTCCATTAGACCCTGTAATGGCAAGTACAGGACATTTTATTCTTCTTCTGTGGTGTCTTGCTAATTCTTGTAATGTTTCTAATACATTATCAACTAAAATGCACCTTTCATCTAAAACAAACTTTTCCTCATCTACAATTGCATAGGCAGCTCCATTGCCAAGTGCGGTATGCGCAAATTCATTCGCGTTAAAATTATCTCCTTTTAACGCAAAGAAAATACAATGTTTAGAAATAGACCTTGTATCAATACTTATCTGTGGGTGCTTTAAGTATAATGAGTAAAGAGCTTCAATCATTTTTATCTCATATTTTGCATAAAAAAAGCCTCTACTAAGAGAGGCTTTTTGTTATCTATTTATTTTTCTTGCTTTCTTTTTATTGGGTTTTATTTTTTGAGAACCCATACGATCCATAACACATCTGAAACCGATATAGTCTGTCCCAATCTCACTATTCATATATCTTTTTGTGCCAGGGTTTAACCAGTACGAACGATCTTTCCATGAACCACCTTTGTAAACGTGTACATTGTCGTTTATTAATGTTGTTTTACCATAATCGTATACAGCTGCTTCACCTTGTGAGTCTCCTTTTGAGTAGTATATACTAGATTCGATGTCACCATCGTATCTATCCGAGTTTTTTGCTGTTTGATAGTTTCGTCTTAATTTATCTGCTTCAGCTTCAACCGTCTTTATTTTCCCTAAAGAATCTGCTTCAAGATAATAACCTTCCTCATCTTTTGCCTTATCTGTAAATACATTACCTCTGAATGGCATAAAGTCATCTTGGTTGTCTGCATCATCTCTATATACATCTAAAACCCACTCCGCTACATTTCCACTCATGTCAAACAAGCCGTAGTCATTTGGAGGGAATGATTTGATTTCTGTTGTACGTGAACCTGCATCATTTAAAGAACCCGCAATTCCCATATTATCTCCAGCTCCTCGCTTAAAGTTTGCTAAAATTTCGCCTGCAAATTTCTTTCTATTGTCTCTTAATGAGTTTCTATCCCATGGGTAATATCTACCGTCTGAAATATTTCCTTCAATTGAGTTTCCGATCAATCCCCATGCAGCAAATTCCCACTCAGCCTCTGTTGGTAATCTGAAACCCGGAGTTAATATCCCGTCTTCTTGAGTACCTCTTCTTCCAATTTTATCTTTTGGATTTCTTAAATTCTTGTATCCATTTCTTTTTCTTACTGCACCTGTATACTGTCCGGCTCTGTAAGTTTCTGTGTTAAAGTTGTCGTCGTCAAATTGTTCTGAATTGTGTTTCAGAGATTTCACTCCAATAAGAGCCAATTCATTTACTCGATCTGTTCTCCAAGCACAATAATCTTGTACTTGATCCCATGAAACGCCTACAACTGGGTAATGACTAAAACCTGCATGTCTTAAGTAATTATTTACCATTGGGTCATTAAAGCCCATTTCACTTCTCCATGCATTTGTATCTGGTAAGGAGTTCCAGTAAACTTCCGGATAACTTTCTCCAAAAACACGACTCAACCAAAACAAATACTCTCTGTAAGATACATTAGTTACTTCTGTTTCATCCATGTAAAATGAAGATACTGAAACCTGTCGTGAGTTTGCATTTTGATCCATCATTACATCTTCTTCTGTCTGACCCATGATAAAAGTTCCACCTTCTACAAAAACCATCCCTACTGGAAGATCTTGTTTGTAGTTAAGCTCAGCTTCAAACCCACCATTAGATGAAGTGTTTACTTTCCATCCTGTTGTTTGAGATATACTTTTGTATTTATTTCCTCCACAAGATGAAATAAACAGTGCAAGTCCTACAAATACTAATCTAGTTAAAGAATTCCTCATTTTAAAAGTATGTAACGTGTTCATATTGTTAAAGCTCTAAGAGTTGTCAAAAATACCTAAAATTTAGGGCATTTAATCGCTTTTAATTTTTTTCTTTTATTTCTGCAAGCTAGTTGTATAGTAACAGATATTTCATGTGATCCACCTGATGCACCAGAAAGTTTTGAAACTGTGTAGTCATAGCTATACCCAAGACGAATTCCATTTTTTTCTACACCAACAACAGCTAAAATTGCATCAGGATTCGAGAAATTACTTCTGTAGTATAATCCACCAGATAAACTTTCGTTTGTTAAAGATAGACCTAAGTTAAGTTGTTCAGCTCCGGCTTGTTTTAAGTACATTAAGTTAGGTGTTATAAAGGGGCCATCCATGGCTATTCCCAATCGCTTGCTTCTACCCACTGCTATATTTGCACCAGTATGAATGGTGAATCGACTTGGTAAAAAACTTTTAGCAATGTAAGAGTCGTCTGGTTGCGTTATGTGATGTAATGCTAATCCAAAGAAATACTTTTTGGTGAATGCCATCATCCCAAGAGAAATATCGGAGTAACCAACGTTGTCTGCTATAAGATCAGGGTTTTCTTGAGTTTCGTATATAAAACCGTAATTGGGATCAATTTGATCTCCAAAAAAGAGTTTCGATTTGTCTAATGTTTTTTGATGGTAACTGGCTTGAATACCGGTGAGAACCGTTATTTTTCTGGATACTTGAAGTTGGTATGAGTATATAGCGTTTACCTGTGTTCCCTTTATTACTCCTTCTCCTTGTACATCGTTTATAATCTGTAATCCAAGTCCTCCATTTAATGCTTCAACATTTCTGTCTATGGATATACTGTTGGTTATAAATGACCCTCTTAAGTTTGGCCATTGGTTTCTGTGGTTTAAAGATATTCGGGGGCAGTTAGCCGAACCCGCCATGGCTGGGTTTAGGTACATCGGGTTTGCATAAAATTGAGTAAATGCAGGATCCTGTGCTAACGCATCCGTTGTTATTCCTAAAGTTACAGCTGCCAATAAGGCAAACAATCTGGTTCTAATCATATTCATTTTTGCGTTTCAAGACACAATAATACAATAATTTTTGAAATTGTAAACGTTCGATTTGCTTCAAAAGTTAATTCATTAAGGTTTTACAAAATAATTAGACCAATTCTTAGTATTTTTGACAATAGAATTAATTGTTTGACGTTATTTGTGATGTAAATCTAAACTGTTGGTTGATGCGTATTTATTTATCTATTTGTACTATTTTATTTTTTCTAACTTTTGCTAAAATTCATGCCCAAAAGTCATACGATGTTGATGTTCTGTGGACTGGTGCACACGCTTACTTAGCCCAAGATACTCTTTCGCAAGCCTTGTCCTTCAGAGGAGCTTATTACTCATTTGAAACCCATAATTTACCTGTTTTTAAAAAGAAAATTAGACTCCCCGAAAATGTTTCATCTTTAGAATTAACTGTTAGATCTTTGGACAGTACTTTTTTAGAGTTAAATGAATTTGATTTAATTTCTTCAGATCAGTATTTTGAAAAATTAGAATGGCACATTTCATACGAGCGAAAGCAACCTTTTTTAGTGCTCTCCTACATTCCTCTCACATCTTCTCATAAGATCACAAAGTTTAGCTTTTCTTTACATCTGTCATACACTGATTTTGATATAGATTTTAAGCAATCTTCTAATACTAATTCTGTACTAGATACGGGTGACTGGTTCCGTTTTAAAGTAACTGATGACGGACTTTACAGAATTGACAAATCGATTCTTGAAGACCTCGGTTTATCTCTTGAGTCAATAGATCCTCGTAAAATTCAAATTTATGGAAATGGTGGTGCAATGCTTCCAGAGTTTAATGGAACTTTTAGACATGAGGATTTGGTAGAAAATGCCATTTATGTTTCCGGTGAACAAGACGGAAGTTTTGATTCAAATGATTTTGCTGTATTCTTTGCTCAATCTCCACACAGATGGGTATACGATACACTTGATTTAGCTTTCAAGCATCAATTAAATATTTACGATAACAACAATTATTACTACCTTCATATAGGTTCGGAAGACGGTAAAAGAATACAAACGATTGCCCAAGATGAAGAGCCAAATTTTGAAGTCGATTTTTACACCAAACCCCTTTTCTACGAATGGGAAAATGTTAATCTAAAAAGTACTGGTAGAAAATGGTACGGAGAGTATTTTAGTTTTAATGAGCAATACAATTTAAATTTTAATTTCCCTTCTAGATTAAAAAGTGAACCTGTTAGAATAAATGCTCAAGGGGTTGCTAGATCTAATGTTTCTACAAGTTTATTGTTTACTCTAAGCGGTGCAGAAGTACTTAATGTACCCATTGGCAATGCTGTAAATTCTCAAGTTTATGTTGATGATGGTATTGCTTCATCAGATTTTTTATCAAATCAAAATTCAATTAGTTTAAATGTGTCTTACCGTAAAAATGGAGATGCAGCTGCTTTTGCTTATCTTGATTTTATTGAGCTTCAAGCGAAATGTGAATTAAGCTATTCAGGAGGTCAAATGCTTTTTAAAGAACCCGCTACTGTTGCCAAAAATAGAACTACAAAATTTCTAATCAATTCTAACACGCAAGACTTTACTGTTTGGGATGTTACGGATCCAATGAATTGTAAAAACATCAGTCTTACTAGTTATGATAGCTTTAATATACAGACAGATACTTTAAAAGAGTTTGTAATTCACGATTTAAACAAGTCTTCTTACAACAAGCCTTTGTTTGATAAACAAGTTGTTAATCAAAATTTACACGGTCAAGCATCGGCAGATTTGTTAATTATTACGGCAGAAGAGTTCTTAGAGGCTGCAGAACGTTTGGCTGAGTTTCATGTTCAACAAGACGCTATGACGGTAAATATTGCTACTACCGAACAGATTTACAATGAATTTAGTTCAGGTAAGCAAGATTTGATGGCGCTACGTGCTTATGTGAAAATGTTTTACGACAGAGCTCAAACTGAAAGTGATGTTCCTGAAAATGTTCTTCTATTTGGAGATGCGAGTTATGATTATAAAGGAATTACTTCTGCCAATGGTTTGTATGATGATGTTAATTTTGTGCCCACTTTTCAGTCGGAATATTCATTTAAAATTGGACCCTCGTTTTGTACAGACGATTTTATTGCTTTTTTAGATGAGAGCGAAGGAGCTCAAAATACGATGAGTACAGATGGGATGGACCTAGGGGTTGGAAGAATTGTTTGTCAAACTGTAAATGAAGCTCAAGCAGTAGTAGACAAAATAATAAACTACAATTCAATAAATTCATTGGGAGATTGGAGGTCTAATATATGCTTTGTTGCAGACGATGTGGACGATGAGAGTTGGGAGTTTAGGCTTCAGCAAAATATTGATAAAATTGCAAGTACTCTCGATACTTCCTATTCTAATTACAACATAAATAAAATATATTTAGATGCTTACCAGCAAAGTGCTTCTTCAGGAGGTCAGAGATATCCTGATGCGCGGCAAGCAATTATTGATCAGGTAAATAAAGGTACGCTTATGATGCATTATTACGGTCATGGTGGAGAAGTGGGTTGGGCAGAAGAACGTGTTTTGGAGTTAATTGATATTAATAATTGGACGAACATAGATAATTTAGCTGTTTTTATAACGGCTACATGTGAGTTTTCTAGATACGATGATGCCAAGAGAGTTTCCGCGGGGGAACAAATACTCTTAAATCCTAACGGAGCTGGGATTGCCTTATTTACCACCACCAGAACGATCACAGAAAGTGATGCTGAGAATTTATCCGAAACGTTTTATAAATATGCAATCCCAGAAAGCGCTGGAGAAACACTCAGTTTTGGCGCTATCATGAGAGCAATGAAGAACGATCTTAATTCATCTGGAATTTCTTCCACCAACAAAATGAAGTTTACACTTTTAGGCGACCCATCTTTAAAATTCCCAATCCCTGAAACTAAAATTAGTGTTTTAGAAATTTTAGATGCAGAAACTTTCGAGCCTATTGATTCGGTAAAAGCGCTTTCTCGCGTTATTGTTAGAGGTGCAGTTGTAAATCAAGACGAATCTGTTAATACATCATTTAATGGGGCTGTTAATTCGAAAGTTTTCGACAAGCCTTCTCGACTTCAAACTCTTAATAACGACTACGAATTCTTAGACCCTTTTTATTTTGACCTTCAGCAAAACGTTCTTTATGCCGGAAATGCATCTGTAGATAGCGGTTTGTTTGAGTTTGAATTTGTTGTGCCCAAAGACATCTCATATGCTTATGGCCTAGGTAAAATTTCCTTTTATGCCCAAGACAGTATATACGACGCAATTGGTGCAGACGCAGGTGTATTGATTGGTGGTTTCGATGAAAATGCCTCGTCTGATGATTTTGGGCCTGAAATTCAGTTGTTTATGAATAGTAATAGCTTTAGGTCTGGAGGAATTACAAACTCCAATCCGAGCCTGTACGCTCAGGTTACCGATGATTCTGGTATCAATACTACCGGCAACGGAATCGGTC
>Ga0209533_1003758_pt1 | contig 13356 bp, 16 predicted proteins | sample COG_04_FD_184748 | JGI IMG/M metagenome (GOLD analysis project Ga0209533, IMG submission 184748) | Pelagic Microbial community sample from North Sea - COGITO 998_met_04 (SPAdes) (version 2) | ecosystem: Environmental > Aquatic > Marine > Neritic zone/Coastal water | place: Helgoland, sampling... | reverse complement strand
CCCTTTCATTTGAACTATATCTTTAGTTTTTCCACATAAGTCACACTCGGCTTCTTGATTATTTGGCTCTTCTTGTATGTATAAAATATCCCAACCTCCATCGTTGTTATAATACCCCTCACATTGGTTACATTTTAGCCACGGATCCTCTTGATACGTCTCCTCAGTGTCTCGTTCGGCGTCCCAGTCAGGTGGATATCTTACACAATCCATATTCACACACAATTTAACAAGTTCTTCATTATCTTTACCATTTACGCTTTTCAAGTATTCGCTACCATCTTCGCTATTTTTCCATTTTTCAAAACATTCTTCACATCGATCTGGTTCACCTAAATCTCTATAAATATCTATTTCGTCCTTGGATATACCAAGATGTTCAAAACAATTTATATCCTTTACATTACAATCATCACATTCAAATGCATTAGCATTTTCTTCTTCGTCTGCCGACGGCTCATTTTCTTCTTCGTCTGCCGACGGCTCATTTTCTTCTTCGTCTGCCGACGGCTCTTTTTCTTCCTTGTCTACCGACGGCTCATTTTCTTCCTTGTCTACCGACGGCTCATTTTCTTCCTTGTCTGCCGACGGCTCATTTTCTTCCTCTTCTTCCTCTTCTTCCTCTTCTTCGTCCTCTTCATCCTCATCTTCTTCCTGGATAATTTCATGACCATCAGTAACAATTTTATTTTCATTATGGATATCTATATTAAATTTTTCAACATCTTCAGAACATGTAGTATCATTATCTACAATATTTAAATTAATATTTTGTTTATTATTTTTGTTAATAAAATAATCAAGTTCCGATTTCAATCTTTCATTTTCTTCCAAAACTTCTTTATAACGCTCTTTTAAATTTACATTTGTTTGATATAATTCTTTAACAATAGGAATTTCATATAATTGTTGCGCTAATAAATTTGTTTGCTCAAATAATTTCAACTTTTTATTAATAGTTTCAAATTTAGATTCAAAATGTTTTTGAAAAGAATTTTTCATATCCTCAACAATACAATCCAGATTAAGTTCAACATGCGACATTTTTATATATTATTATAATGCGAATATTTACGTTTAATATTGTTTCAATTTTATATTTATTAATATTATAATGGATATTGAAAATAATATTAATATTGTTTGCAGACAAACTGATTATGATTATGATAAAGCAAAGGAAAAATTACAATTATATGATAATTGTATAGAAAATGTAATAAATGACTATTTAGGTATTAATGCGAAAAAAAATGAGCCTGTAAAAAAATCATCGATAAATCAAATGATATACTCTGAAATTCGTACATTAATGGATGATAGTATAAAAAATTATGAAAAAAATAAAGCTAAATAATTATTCCTTTGAAAACATTTTTTTTAAAGAGTTGTGATTTTTATTAGCATTATCGCTATTCGTTTTTATTTTATAATTATTATTAGGAATAATTTTTTTATTCAAAAGAAAATTATTATTTTCTTCATATAATTCTGGAAAAACATGGGTTAATGGTTTTTCAACAACTAACAATAACTGCTCGTTATTTAATATTTTTCTATATTCTTCTATTGTTAGTGTACCATAAAATTTGTCTAATAAATAATATGGATTCGGTGCAGGTTTTATATTATTATTGAAATTATATATTTTACCATAAATATTATTAATATATTGATAACGTTCAAATTTTACAGAAGAATCTAGGTTTTCATTCATTAAATGTGATACAGCGCATTGGGGTGAACAAAAACAACCATATACATCATATTTTTCTTTTAATTTGCATTTGGGTATATGTATAGAAGGATTATCAAAATCATAAGAACACCAAAAACATGCACTATTTTTATCATACACATTATTTTTATGAAAAATTTGTTTTAATTTAGATATTTTTTTCCATATATTTTTTATACTAATATTATCATTTATTATAGATTCATTATTAATGTTAGTATCATCGTAAGTTTCATCTGATTCACTATGATCATTATTTTCCGCATCAGAAAAATTAATATTACTCATAGTATTATTATATAATGTATTATATTCATTATTATTAATATCACAATAAATAAGATCTTTTTTTTGATTATCTTTTTTTTCATTTACATCGTCGTCTGAATTATTATTTTCCTCGTTTTCTAAGTCTTTTAAATTACATTTTAAATGTAATATAATACTATTTTGTTCATTATAATCATTGATAATCTTTACTTTGTTTTCAATTATTTTACCACCTTTTGGTTTTCTACCTCGTTTCTTTGGAGGAGGTTTTTCAATAACAATATTTTCAGAGGAATTCGCTAATTTTAAAGCGGCTTCTATTTCAGATTTTTTCTTTCTACCTCTCTTTTTTTTTACAGGTTCTATATTTTCAATTGAAGACATTTATAATTAAAGTAAAAATTTTAATTTAAATACTTTTAAAATAATCATTAATGAAAATTATGCATTTATATAACAATTTCTACAAAGGGAAATATATTCATTATCTGAACCAATCAATTTTTGGTCATCATTATTTATTATACGATGACTAAATAATCCTCGTCCTTTACATTTACCACATATAGAATGCAATTTTGTAATTTTATCACAATAAGGTATTAAATCTAATATTTTTCCAAATTTTTTTCTATTATAATCACCATCTAATCCAAATACATATACGTGTTTTTTAAATACATCAACTAAATCTATGATTAAGTTTAAATCATCGAAAAATTGCCCCTCATCTATTAAAATATTTTGAAATTTTTCTAGATTAATATCTTTATTATACATCAAACTACTAATATTTTTATATTTAAAACAAGTAATCATTTTTTTATTATGAGTGGACAATTTATCAATAGAATATCTAACATCATCACTATGCGTTAGTGCGATTGTAGAAATATTATTTTTTTCAAAATATGCAGAATATTCTAGTAATTTTGAAGTTTTACCTGCATACATAGGACCAATAATCAATTCCAAATATCCTGAATTATAATTCATAATACAATTAATATAAATATAATTTTAAATAATTTTATATTCAATTTTAATAACAATATAAATACTTAATTATATATATTTTAATATAAATGAATTGTATACCATGGGTTGAAAAATATAGACCTGATAAATTTGATGATATTGTATTAGATAATTATAATAAAGAAATATTACAAAATATTATAAAATCAAAATATTTTCCAAATTTATTGTTCTACGGTCCACCAGGTACAGGAAAAACTACAACAATGATTAATTTAATTAAAGAATATGAAAATAAAATCAATAAAAAAGTATCAATGATACATTTAAATGCATCTGACGAAAGAGGAATAGATATAATAAGAAATCAAATTAACTCATTTGTGAGTTCAAAAAGTATTTTTTCATCAGATATTAAATTTGTTATATTAGATGAAGTAGATTATATGACTAAAAATGCACAATCTGCATTACGATATTTATTACAAAAATATAACAATGTTTGTTTTTGTTTAATTTGTAATTACATTAGTAAAATAGATGAATCGTTACAAAATGAATTTGTTAGATTAAGATTTAACCAATTACCAATAGATAAAATTTTTACTTTTTTGAAAAAAATAAATAGTTGTGAAAAGTTAAATTATTCACAAGAAAAAATTTATTCATTACAAGATGTATTTAATTCGGATTTAAGAAGTATGATTAATTATATGCAAACAAATCAAGATAATAGTGATAGTAAATTAATAAATAATGAATTATGGGAAAATACATATATATCAATTAAAACGGATAGTAATGAAGTAATAAAAAAAAAAATATATGAAATCATTAAAACATACAACATAGAAGTTACTAATTTTTTTAAATTATTTTTAAATTATGTGATAGAAAATAAAAGTTTTAATAAAAAATTTTTATTTTTTTGTGAACATTTAATTCATACATCTGATTGTGAAGAAGAGATAGCTATTAATTATTTTATATGTAAAAAAAAATTATTCTGATGTATAATAGTTTTTAATTCTATTTTGAAGTTTTTCCATAAAAAAGTTAGGAGGACTACCGCAATTAGGGTCTATGAAATTTTTATTAAGACTATATTCATGTATATCATTATTTTCTTTGTTTAAAATTTTTTTTGGAGAATTTAAAGAATTGTTTTTTTTGTGGTAAGTCGGTAAATCATTTTTAATTGCATAGGTTAATAATGAACCTTTATTCATTTTAATTTATATTAAGAAAATAATTGAAACAAATTAAATATAATTTAATTAATTATATAATATGAATAATGAATTAGAAAATGATTGGGAAAATTTCTTAAATAATAACGATGATGAAAATAACCTAAATATCCCATTAATTCCGGATAAAGGTAGAGAAATTCCTAAATGTTCTGATATTTATATATCTACAAGAACCAAAATAGCATATTTGAATATTAATGAAATAGATATAAAAGATATTTTTTGGAAATTAGAAATAATTCCGTACTATGAAGCAAAAGAAGGTATTATAAAAAAGCAAATAAAATACGCATCTAACAATATGGAGGAAGTAGAAGAAATTAAAGAAAAATTGAAAGATATTGACTATTATGATGAACAACTAATAGAACATATTAATAATCCTAATGCTCAACGAGTTAAATTTAAAGATCAGCGTAAAATAAGTATAGGTATCTGTAAGAAAGATATTTTAAGTTATAGAAGTAAAAAAAAACGCGCGTTCTTTAATTGTTTTGTCTTAATTATACGTATAAAATATAATGATATATTTAGAGAAATGCATGTAAAGGTGTTTAACACTGGTAAAATGGAAATTCCAGGTATTCAACATGAAGATATGTTAGAAAAGGTATTAGATATTCTAATCAATCATTTAAATAAACATTCAACACATGATATAAAATTTAATTATAGAAAAGACAACGATACTGTGTTAATAAATTCAAATTTTAATTGTGGTTTTTATATAAATCGTGAAAAATTATATGACTTATTGAAATATAAATATAGAATTAATAGTAATTATGATTCTTGTTCATACCCTGGTATTCAATGTAAATTCTATTACATTGAAGATGAAGACATTCAAAGTGGACAACAACCAGATCATAAAAATTATACAGAAGTTAGTTTTATGATTTTTAGAACAGGAAGTGTTTTAATAGTAGGGAAATGTGATGAAAATATTTTAACAACTATATATGAATTTATCAAAGATATTTTAAAAACAGAATATGATACAATTGGTATACTAATAGATGCTAACAATAATAAACTAGAAAAAAAGAAAAAAATAAAAAAGAAGACAGTAATTTGCACAAAATAATTTATTAAAAAATTATAATATTTTTAATAAATTATTTTCATTATATCATGTAATCATGTAATCATGTAATCATATATTGTACAAATTTAGTAGGAGTCATATCTTTATAATACTGTTCAATTAATTCATGATTACCATTTTTTTTAATGGTTTCAATAGCAATAGATGTTTTTTTATTATATTTTTTTAAAAAAATTTCTATATAAGGTAAATTATATTTATAGTTTAATATAAATTGAATAAAATATTCAATAGATTCATTGTGATTATTATAGTTTTTAATTTGAATAACCAATTCTGAAATTTTATATAATTTTTTTGTTATTAATTTTAATAATTCAATATTAGTATCATCGTTATATTTAAGATCATAGTTATCAATAATATTAAATAATATATTATTGTACATGTGTATATAATTATCTTTTATATCGTTTATTTTTGTAGATTTTTCATTTTCTACAAAATTTTTTCTATGATCATCGTTCAAATCAAAAATGGTTTTTTTTAAAATAAATAAATATGCGTCTTTAGAATTTAATTTTAGAAATGCATTTCCATCATCCCCTATTTGACTAATGAATTCGATATAATAACATAAAGATTTTGAACAATGATAATATGTAGCATCTAAATTATTTGTATATAACAAAATAATATTGAAAATCTTATTTAACATTTTTATACCATTTATAATAATATATTTATAATAATTAATATTTTTTATGTAAATATTTTCTAAACAACTTTGTATAAAATCTTGTATGATATTAATATATTTAAAAAAAATAATTTTTTCATTTTCATCTAAATCATTTTTATAATTATCTATTGAATTAATAGAATTATTATTTTTCATTATAATTATTATAATTATTATAAATTTAAATATTTATCTAATAAGTATTTAAAGATTTTAAGTATTGATATATATATATTAAAATGGCGTCAGCAACAACTTCTGAATCAAATTATACGTTACCTGGTAATTTAACTTTACAACATGCTTCTAAATTAGGTATTGTAGAAGATAAACCAATTATGTTAGATTATTGGTCAAGTTCTTTAGAAAAAACAGTAATAATTGGTGTTAGAGAAAACGATGAAAAACTCTTAGTTAAAAGTGAAGATGAATATACTAGCCCTATTTGTAAAATTTATCAAGTTGATAAAGAATTTTTAATTTTAACTGAAAATTCAATCTATATAGTTTCTAGTAGTATTTCAACAAAAAAAATTTCTTAAATATATAATTATTAATTTATAAAATAATATATTGTATTATTATATAAATGACTATTAAAAATATTAAAGGTCGTAATCATGGTGTTAGATATGGTGCCGGAACTAGTAAAACAATATCTGGAGGTGTAAAACGTTTAATTTTTACAAATACTGGAAAAACATCTTTATTTAATACCTATGTTGCTGGTTCAAATGTCGGTGCTTTAAATTCTTCTGTTAGAAGAGCATTAAATCGTAGAGCTATGCCTTGTAACAATTGTAAATTATAAATCGTAGATTAATACTATTAAAAATATTTTCTAATAATTTCAATTTGTTCATCTGTTATTTTTTCAGGATATATTATGTGAAATTTAATTATTAAATTTCCTATATTATCTTCTCTAATCATACCTAGTTTAGGTATAACTTTATTAGAATCTGGTTTAATTATATTACCTGATTTGTTATTTAATTTATATAATTTTCCATTAATATGATTTATTGAAAAATTAAATCCACAAAAAGTATCCTTGAAGTTTACATTTTTTGTAATTAATAAATTTAGTCCATCTCTCTTGAAATCAGTTTCATTCGTTATTTTAATTATAATATTTAGATCTCCCTTTTTATCATTTATAATATTACCTTTTTCTTTTATATAAATTATTTCATCATTATCTATTCCTTTTTGAATATTGATATAAATCGTTTCATTTTCAAGTCTAGTTCTATTATTTTCATTAATATATCTTTCTATTTTAATTGGTATATTATCACCAGTATATGATTGATCTAATGTTATTGATAAATCTTTGATTATAGGCTCAATATTTATTTCATTATTGTATTTATTTTTCAAATTTGATGATTGTACCTTAGAATTTAAATTAGGTTTTAATTTTGAAAATATATTAGGCATATGCATAGGCATAGGCATAGGCATAGAAAAATTATTTATATTATTAAACATATCTTCATTATCTAATGATGTAGTGAACATTTGCATATTTATATCCTCAGCTATATGTTTAAAAAACGTATTTATTAAATCATCAGCAGCATTATTAGCATTCATTGCTGATTTATCGAATATATTATTGGTATTAAATGTATTCACTGGATTAGATAAAGCAGTAAAAGCTTCATTTATTTCTTGAAATTTTTTTGTAGCACCTGGATCGCTATTTCTATCTGGATGATATTTCATAGATAATTTTCTATACTGCTTTTTTATTTCGTCGCTATTAGCATTTCGTGATACACCTAAAATTTCATAATTATTCATAATATATATAATATATAATATGTATTAGCTTAAATACTTATTATAGTATATTATTAATGAATAAAACACTAACATATAAATATAAACCAAAAACTATACATAAATTTGAAATTGGTGATGATATAAAACATATATTAACAACTTTATTGAAAATGAATAATTTAAATATCTTAATATTGGGTGATTCTGGTACTGGTAAATCTGCGTTATTAGATGCTATAGTAAACGAATATTATGAAGATAATTTTCAACAACAAAACGTTTTGTATATTAATAATTTAAAAGAACAAGGAATACAATATTATCGTAACGAGGTAAAAACTTTTAGTCAAACTTATTCAAATATAATTAATAAAAAAAAATGTATAATATTGGATGATATTGATAATATTAATGAACAAAGTCAACAAGTTTTTAGAAATTGCATTGATAAATATAGTAATAACGTAAATTTTATATGTTCGTGCACTAATATTCAAAAAGTAATAGATAGCATACAATCACGAATGATAATTATAAAATTAAAACCTGTAAATAATAATAATTTAACGAATATTTTAAATTCTATAGTTATAAATGAAAATATAAATATTGATATAGATGCTAGAGATTTTTTAATAAATTTATCTAATAATTCAATTAGAATTATGATTAATTATCTCGAAAAATTCAAAATTTTAAATAAAAGAATAACAATAAATATTGCGAAACAACTATGTAGTAATATTAGTTTTTTAGAATTTGAAAAATATACAACAAATTTAATAGAAAATAAATTAAAAGAAGGTATTAGAATATTTTATAATTTATATCATAATGGTTATTCAGTTATAGATATACTAGACAATTATTTTATTTATGTGAAATTATATGATTTTAAAAATGATAATATTAAATACGAAATTATAAAATTGCTTTGTAAATATATAACAATATTTCATAATTTACATGAAGATGAGATTGAATTAGCATTATTTTCTAATAATTTACATGATATAATATTACAAAAATAATATATTTAATTTAACAATATATATATATAATGCAAATATTTAAAAATATAATTCCTCAGCAACATTTATTTGATTATTTAAATATAAATTGTGTTAAGCAAAAATCATGTTATGAATTTAACGAATATTCGTTTAAAAAAAGTATATTAAATAACAGTTTATTTGTATTTTTAGACGTTATTAAAGATTATTATCATGAATCGAAAAAAAATACTTACATTAATGTAGATAATATAAAATATAAAAATATAACAACTATTATTCGTCAAATTTGTAATACAAATAAAATGTCCTTTTGTTCAAAAATTAAATATATAAAAAATTCATATGATATAATTTATTATATCTATTTCTAAAATTAATATATTATTATAATAAATAAAATAATATATTAATTATCAATTAATTCAACTGTTCCGTCTAGTAAATCAGTAATTATTTTCTTTTCTGTTGTTATACCATTTTTTGTTTCAGTTATTGTTTCTATTTTTTTTGTGTTAGTATGTAATGTATTTACTTTTTTAGAATAACTACACGAGGCAGCTGCATTGTTTTTAAAATTAGAATTACTAAATAATTTTATATTAATGCTATTGTTATTAGTATTATTATCTGAAAAAAATGCATTATTTAAATTATCATCCATTTTGTTATCAAAAATCCATGAAAAATCATGATTTTTGAAAAAATGTTTAAATAAATCTTCAGGTTTAACAAAATTTTTTTTATAATTATTAAAATTTTCGAAATGAGGAGTGGATGAATTAGGATTCTCTGTTAGAAATTGATAAGCTTCTGAAATTTCTTTAAATTTTTCAGTAGCATCTGGGCTTTTATTTCTATCTGGGTGAAATTTCAATGCTTGTTTCTTGTAAGCCTTTTTTATTTCTTCTTCGCTAGCTCCTTCTTGAATATTTAAAATATCATAATATGTTTTACTCATATAGATTATTATTATATATTCTATCATTATAATATTTTTAAATCAAAACTTTAGGATTTTAATTATATTATAATAATAATATATATGACTGAATCGCAAAATATAAATTACGAAGAAAAATTAAAAAATTTATCTGAGTTACCTGATTTAACAGTATTTCTTACCACAGGTAAAGAATCGTCGGAAAAAAATAAACAAAATTTAAATAAAAAAATTAACGATAGTATGATATTAATTAGTGGAATTACTAGTGAAATTGAAAATTTAACAAAAAATACTCAAGGAGAAATTAATAAAATAAATCAAGCTATATCAGAGGCATCACAAAAACAAGAACCAATATTAAATGAAATGAAAACTATGTTAACAGAAATGTTAAATTTAGATAGTTTTGATAAATCATTATCGGAAATTAATAAAAAGATGAATGAAGTAAAAGCCACCATAAATAATGAATCAGATGATTCTTCTGCTCCGGTACCTGCACCTATTGCTTCTTCTACACCTGAACCTATTGCTTCTTCTACACCTGAATCTACATCTGAACCTGCTTCTATCGCTTCTTCTACACCTGAACCTACATCAGAAACTAGTAGTGATCAAGGGGCAACTACAAATGAAAGTGTATCGGATAGTGATAATAATGATGATCCTTTTACAAATACAGGCGGTGAAAGCACTATGGAAAAACGTAATGAATTAATGTCTAATATTAAAAATGAATGGAAAGGTTATAAAGGGGATGAAAAAGATATTACAAAATGGGAGGATAAAACAAATCAGTTAGCACAAAAATTAAAAGATTTTGATGAACAAAATAAAAATAATGATGGAAAATATGGTCCTACTGATCAAACACCTGATTTAAAAAAATATATCAATGAATTAGGAGGGTTAAAAGGAGGTAAAAAGAGAAAAGGTAAAAATAAAAAAACAAATAAACGTAAAAAAAGTATGAAAAAAATCAAAAAGACAAAAAAACGATATTCAAAAAAATCAAAAAAATAAAATATTAATTACTATTTTAATTACTATTTTAATTAATATTATATATTTCTTTATCTAATTCCATACAAGTATCGTCTATTTTATCAACGATTTCTACGTATATATTTTCAGGTATATTATTTAAATCTAAAAATCGCACAACATCTTTTAAAATATGTAATTTAAATGTAAAATCTACATTATCCACTATACATTTTCCAGTCCATCTATCTAATATCAAAATTTCATTTAAAGAACTTATACGTCCACCTACGCCTTTATATTTAGATTCCCTCTTTCCAGGTTTACCTGATGGACATTTCATACGCCATTCACATGATAGTGCATTAATATGGTTTGGAAATCCTGATAACATTGCACAATATTCCCATTGACCACCCTTTCCATGTGTAGCTTTTGCTCCACCTTTAATTTCCTCATTATGTTGTCGTAAACGTCTTATTGGATTGTTAGTAGAGCCATTATACGTATTATTTTGATATTGTGGTAGTTTATTTCTCAAAATATAACAATACCACATACTATTATGTTTTATTTTGTTTTTGAGTTTTAAACATTTATGATAATAATTCATTGAAATCATAAATGTTATGGAATTTTATAGTATGATGTTAATAATTTAATTCATAGGTGGAAGAGGACTGAGACAAAGTTTAATTTCTCCTAGAGAAGCAACATAGTATTTAACTACTAATGGTAAATCATTTTCAAGATACATTTCAATTTGACTACAAAGATTTGTACATTTGATAAAATATCCTAAATTTTTCAATGAGAATTCTCCTTGAATAATTTTATTTTCCCCTTGTTTTTTTACAAATTCCATACCTCCATCCGTTTCGGCTCTTCTTACTTCTGCTGTTGCGAATTGACCAGCACATTTAAATATTAATTCATTACCAACAGATTTAATTTCTAATCTATCTGAAATGCAAGATAAATCGCGAATAATTTTTTGAAAATCAGTAGAAGGAAGATTAATTACTGATGAAAATTTAACGTCAGGTTCTTCAAATTCATCTGTATCAGGTTCAATTAAACGTAGTTTTTGTGTTTTGCATTGTTTTATATCACCATTCTCAAATTTCAATCCTAAATATGAAACGATACCATCATAATAATCTGATTTTTCTATATAAATTGTTAATGTATCATCGTTATCAATTGAATTTATCAATTTAAATAAATGAAACATATTTACTCCTATAATGATTTTGTCTTCATTACATTCATATTGTTCAAAATTATCGGCACCTAAAAATAGATGTGCTAACATAGTATGTGATTTATCCATATTTATAATTCTGATTCCATCTTTACGAAATGATATATTTGTTTCAACTAATATGTCCTTTAATGCAGTCATTAAAATTCTAAAAGGTGCTATTTGCACAGTTTTAATTGTTAATACGTTGTTAGAATTACTCATGTTTAATATAATTAAAATTACGTTGAAAATCTTTAAATACTTATGATTAATTAATAATTAATATGAATTAATAATTATTAATTAGATATTTAGTAAAAACAATGTTATAGTAGTTACACTATAAAAGTTATTAATAACTATAATTTTTATACTTCATTATCACCACCATAATAGCTGTTATATTTTTCAATAGAAATAAATTCCGGTTTATTATTTTCCTCTTTAGTATTATTTTTTTTTAGAAAGTCTTTCACTTCTTCTTAATTTAGCAACACTTTTTAAATCAGTACCTTCTAATATTATACTATTAATTTTATCTAATTCGCCCCCAGTATCACATAAACCGTTTACATCTATTTTTAAAGCACCATTTTTAAATATAAAATTCCATAGCATATCTTGGTAAGCATATATGATATCATCTTTATTAGGCAATATAGATGATTGTAGTTTTAAAATTATAAAGAAAAATACACTACATGTACCCCATATATCACAATTATGTGAATAATTATTATAATAAAAATTTACCTTGTTAAATCTATATTTGTTATTAACATATAATTGTGATGTTAAAATTGATTTTAGATAATTAATAATTAAATCTGTAAATAAATGATTGTTATTATCTGTTCTAATATTTGCAGGAAAATTATAGTTTTTAAAAATATTATATAAATTATAATGTAACCATTGTGTATGATCCCAACCGGAAAATGTAGGTAAATATTTAGTATTTAAATAATTAAAAATAACTTTTTCAATAGGTTCTTGTTTATATTTGTTCATACTGTTATAAAACCAACTTGAGAAATCAAGTGAATCGACATCATTACTTATTTTTAATAGTAATGAAGAAAATGGAGTATTAAACATTAGTGGTTTATAATCATCTATAATTGAATCTGGTAATTTTGTTTTATTTGTACCAATAGCACAAAATCCCCAATCTATTAAAACTAAATTATTTGAGTCATACATTATATTAACATCTTTTACATCACGATGTAAAACATTTTGTTTATTCATGGGTACGATTGCTCTCTTAATAAAATCACTTACTAAATTATTAACTAGTACTAGATTATCAACAGTAATATCTTTAATTAAATCTGATAAATCGAC
>Ga0209533_1003755_pt1 | contig 13364 bp, 14 predicted proteins | sample COG_04_FD_184748 | JGI IMG/M metagenome (GOLD analysis project Ga0209533, IMG submission 184748) | Pelagic Microbial community sample from North Sea - COGITO 998_met_04 (SPAdes) (version 2) | ecosystem: Environmental > Aquatic > Marine > Neritic zone/Coastal water | place: Helgoland, sampling... | reverse complement strand
GGAATGGTATGGAGCGTTTAGTTTGATAGTCACTCTAGTGTGGCTCTACCTCGAGATTTTACGCTTACTTTCTAAATTACAAAATAGAAACTAATTAGTTATCCTAATTTTTGATTTCTATAGCCACTTAAGCTTATTATAGTTTGGGTGGCTTTTTTGTGTCATTTCATCTAATATCATCTTTCATGACTGATGAGATTATAGATGAATTCCTACGCTACCTTGCGATTGACAAGGGTTTATCTGAGACTTATCAGCAATCAGTGTTGCAGAGCCTTAATCATCTAAAAAAATGGTGCGCAACTCACTCTCTGCAGGTAGGCTCTCTAACTACTGAGCACCTCAGTCAATTTATTGCCGAGCTAGATGATACGCATGATTTAGCCAGTAGTTCCAAACGCTTGTTACTGGTTCATATTAAAATATTTTTTAGGTATATTTTTCTCAAGGAAATTATTAGCAAAGATGTAGCTGAGCCGCTCATTACGCCTAAAGTGGAGAAAAAGCTGCCTGAGACTTGCTCTATTAAGCATATCGAGGATTTACTCAAGAGTCTCGATACTTCAGATAAGTTAGCTAAGCGTGATAAGGCTATTTTAGAGCTGTTTTACAGTTCTGGTTTGCGCCTCTCCGAAATTAGCAATGCCAAGCTAGAATGGGTGGATTTTGACGAGCAATGGATACGAGTTATTGGCAAAGGGTCTAAAACTAGGATGCTACCTATTGGAGGTCCAGCTTTTGCTGCTTTGAGTGATTACTTAGAAAAGGAGCGTCCACTATTACTTAAAGGCAAGCCAAACTCTGCCTACTTATTTATTTCTATTCGAGGGACTCAATTAAGCCCCCAGCGTATTCGTGATATGGTCAAGAAACGAGCCGTAAAAGCTGGCCTGAGTCAAAATATCTACCCGCACTTAATGCGTCATAGCTTTGCTACTCATCTGTTAGAAAATGGAGCTAATCTCAAGGTTATTCAAGAGTTACTTGGGCATACAGATTTAGCTACTACTCAAATTTATACTGCGGTGAATCAGAAGCATCTACAATCGATTCATCAGCAGTTCCACCCTAGGCAGAAAAAGCCTTGATTATTTAATCAATCTTTTTTTTGGCAGGCTTGGTAAATTTCTTGCGCATCTTCATCTCGCATATAATCGATGAGTGCGTACTTGCGACCTATCCCATTAAGCGAAGTGCCGATAAATGCTCCACGCTGACCATCTGCAATAATAAACCTGTCATGGAAGTCATCAGATTCTGTTAAATAGGTTTGTAATTGTGGGTTGATTTTTTTGAGTTGGATAAAAAATTCATTTTTTAATGGTCTATTAATTCCAGGTTTAGCGACGACTTTGAAATGGCTAATGCTTTTTACGGCATCTCTAAAGGTGTTTAGCAACATGGTCAGGTATGACGCTTGCTCTACCCTATCAGGGAAAAAATAAGGGTCTATAATCAGTAATTCTTGGGTCGCTTGCAGCTGGCCTAAATGACATTTGATAATAGAGGTGAGCAGTGTGGTGTCATCGCTCACTGGCAATACGGATTCACAAATCAAGCTCTGATCAAGGCATTTTGTTGCGCCTTGATTGACTATCGCTTCTTGAATTTTTTGTTGAAAATAAATATTCTCATCTATTAGGGTCACATGATAGCCTTGGTCTTTGAGCTGCTGAGTGAGTTGTAATATTTCATCTGCACTTAACTCTTTTTCATTCGTGAGGCTTATCTTGAATATTTGTGACATTTTTATGGTTCTTTATGTTTAATCTCTACTTCTAGCTTACCATGAGCTAGCTGAGTTACCAAGGTATCTCCTAATTTTACTTGTGAAATATCACTAACTACCTGTTTAGCTTGGTTGGTCGTAATTGAGAAACCTCGCTTGAGAGTCGAGTCTATACTGTACATCTCAAAGAGTTCTTTTTGTGATTTAAATTGAGCCTGCTTGCGCTCTAACTGATGCTGCATCGCTTGATTGAGTTGGGCGCGTAGCTTGACTAAATCTTCTTGATTTCTAGTTAGCCCAACTTGTGGGTGGGCTGATTTTAAGCTTTGTTTTACTAGTGTGAGTTGCTGTTTACGTAATTCAAGGTCGGCATAAATACTTGATTCCAAACGATGAGCTAAATCATCAGCACGCCATTGGTACTCTCGCAAGGCATAGTCTACAGAGAGTGATTTTAAGAATTGCCGAGCCACATCAAACTCACGCTTTGACATGGCATATTGACGCTCCACATATAGGTTCATGCGCTGTCTAAAGTAGTTGATATTACCCTGCAACTCTTGCATGTCAGGTACAGCTAATTCAGCAGCGGCACTGGGGGTAGGCGCACGTAAATCAGCTACTAAATCAGCTACAGTAAAGTCTATTTCGTGACCTACAGCTGATATAATGGGTAACTTAGAGTCATAGATTGCTCTGGCTACGATTTCCTCATTAAAGCACCATAAATCTTCGATAGAGCCGCCACCTCGTCCTATAATGAGCAACTGTATATCTAATTTGCCGTCAGCCACAAGCTGATTAATATGCCTAATAGCCTGAGCTATCTCTTCTGCTGCGCCTAGTCCTTGTACTTTGACTGGGTATATGGAACGCCTGACCCAAGGAGCTCTACGATTTAGCACATGCTCCATATCCTCTATCACAGCACCAGAGTCTGAGGTTAATAGCCCAATATGTAAGGGAAATTTAGGTATGGGCTGTTTGTGCTCTTGATCGAATAGTCCTTCTTTTTGAAGTTTTGCTTTGAGCTCTTCGAGTTGCTTTTGCAAGTCGCCTTCTCCTACTTTCTCAGCTTTCTTGACGATGATTTGAGCCTGGCCTTGTGCCTCATAAATGGTGACTTCGCCAAAGAGCTTGATTTGCTCGCCGTCTTCGAGAAGTTTCCCTAAACGTAAAGCTTGCATACGAAAGGCCGTGCATGAAATCTGAGCATTACTATCCTTGAGAGAGAAATACACATGACCACTCTTAGGACGGCGTACATTACTGACCTCTCCCTCTACCCAGCACTCACCTACCTGAGTTTGCAAGGTTTGTTTCATCTGCCTAACTAAGGCTGAAACAGAGATAGCTTTGACCTCTGATTTTACTGCTCGTGATAATTTATCTGTACTGGTGCGAGAGCTTGATGACGGAGTCTTGTCATCTGGTAAGTCCTCAAATAAATCATCAAATAACATCATCTTTATTATCTCTATCTAAACTCTTATCATTAGAGTCCTATCCAAGAGCCCAAATTACTCATTCTCATAATGAATGTTTCTTGCCAATAATAGAGGTAATCTTTGAGCTCAAATGAATCAAAAATAAAACTAAACCACGTAATTAAAATCAGTAAATTTAACACTAAAATGAGCACAAGAGAGAAAAAACTACCATTTTCTTTAATATCAGGTTGCTCTAAAGGCAAGATACGCAAGGTCCACAATAAATGAAACGTACTAGTCATACCCATAAGGCCATAGCCTACAGCATCTCCAAATCTCCAATCTACAGCTAGCATCGCTAACCACCAGACTAAACCTACAATGAGAGACCAAAAAGGCACAAAATATGGGGCTAACGCAATCCAAATATTACTTTTATCCATCACGACATAACCGCCCTGACGAGTCACTTTGAAATCTTTTATTTTAGCGCCATAGAGGGCCCAAGCCACTACTAGATGCGTTAGTTCATGACCGAGCACATAAAGCCAAAGGAACACACCTTCTAATACACGGGTAAAAAACCAAGTGCCAGCCATTACTACTCCTACCATAAAATAAAATACAGAAGGATTGAGCCATATCTCTGAGTTTTGCCAATTAAGTGAAGCTATATGCTTAAATAAGGACTCCATAAAAATCCAAACCAATGGTAACAATAGCAAGCCTATGATAAAGCGTAAGCTTGCCTGCATGACAGATAATGAACCTATGCCAAACCAGCTGTGCAAGCTCTTGTTGGGGACAGCCATCGTTGAATGATGCTTATAGGTCTCATGCTTGATGTTAAGCTTACGGTTAATTTGCTTAGTCGCACTCTGCTTGCGACTGAGCCAATCTTCCTCGGGTTTTATTCTAACATTTTTTGCCATCATCATGTCTATTAGTCATTATGGCGATAAGCGCTTGATTGTCCACGCTGAACTTTCATCTGAAGCATCTTGCTTGGTTACTTGTTCGTAAATAAGTCTATCGTGCATGCGGCCAGAACCACCCTGCCAAAATTCAATGGTTTTAGGATGTAGAATATAACCTCCCCATGAGCTTGGTTTTGGAATTTCTTGCCCTTGAAACCTAGCTTCTATTTCTTGGTATTGATCTAATAGTTGTTGTTTGTTTTTGACGACTTCACTTTGGTTGGATGCCCAAGCGCCAAGCTGGCTTTCTCGAGGTCTTTGGCTAAAATAGGATTTAGACTCTTGCTCCGAGAGCTTAGTCACCACACCTGTGATATGTACCTGCCGCTCTAAATCCAACCATAAAAATAACAGTGAGGCCAAGCTGTTGGCATTTAATTGCTGAGCTTTGCGTCCTTCGTAATTAGTAAAAAAAGCAAAGCCATGCTCATTGATATATTTTAGTAATACTGTACGCTGATAAGCTTGTTGGTTAGCTACAGTAGCTAGTATCATTGCATTAGGCTCAGTTACCTGCTCGGCAATTGCCTCATCTAGCCATTGCTGAAAAAACTTAATCGGACAAGCCAACGCTGAATCTTCGCAGAGCTCTGCTCGCTTATAGTTTTGGCGTAGGTGGCTAATATCAGACATGATTAAAAGAACTCGAGCACTACAATAGTACTAAATAGGCTGAAATTTGGCTAAAATAACAAGTTTATCAATCAAAATCGTAGATTACGACCTTGGCCCATAATCCTTTAAATTCATCAAGAAAAACATCATGGTCACGATGGACTTGATAGCGATCGTGATGAGCTATAGATTCAAACTCTAGAGCTAATGCATAATCATAACTATCATCAATAACAGGACGAGGCTCTGTAGCTGCGGGTGTCCCCCATGATCCCGCTTGAATTTCATCGTTTTTAAGTAAAGCTTCAATACCTTGCTCAAAATCTTCTCTTTGCTCAGCAGTTACATCCTCGTTCAACCAGAAAAATACAGTATGTTTCATGGCCACAACCTAGCGCTATTAGCTCAACTTTTCAAGTAAAGACTTGGCTTTGCTCGCAATATCCTTGGATAGTAATAAATCTGAGACAATCACCACTCGATTAGCTCCACTATCTAATACTGAGCTTAATGTTTTACCATTAACTCCTCCTATACAAAATACTGGATACTCCAATCCTAGTTCAGCTCTAACCTGCTCAATCTCGTTTAGGCCAATTGCAGCACGACCAGGTTTGGTTTGTGTAGCAAACAATGGGCCGAATCCTATATAATCAGCTCTGTCTTGCTTGGCTTTTATTGCTTGTTGGTAACTGTGTGTTGAATGACCGATAATTAGATCTTTACCTATATTGGCTCTAACCACATCTAAATTTGTGGCGCTTGCATCTTGTAACTCTTGCCCAACATGAACACCGTCAGCTCCCACTTTGACAGCCAGCTCTGGGTAATCGTTGAGAATAAAAATAGCTGAGTAACTAGCAACTAGCTCCACTAATTGAATTGCTAAGTCCTCAACTATATCCAGTGCAATATTCTTGGCACGCAACTGCAATACGGACATTCCTGCATTCAAGAGCTCCTCTGCTACACTCAAAGCGTCACTCTGGGATACATAGCCTAAATCTATAATTCCATAGAGTCTGCAATTTTGCAAAATAGTGAGCCTTTCTTGTCTTGTTTTCATCACCACTATCAAACAAGAATTAACATCACTTATAAAGCTAAAAGTCATTAACCGTGAAGTCCATCTCTAACTATATAGTTGCAAAATAGATGACATACCTTTATTTAATCTTAGTATTATAACTTGCAGCGCTTCCTTATTAGAGTTGGGTTTATAATTAAAATCAACTATTAACAACTAAAGATCATGGGAAAAGGACAAGACGCAAAAAAAAGTTTAAAGAAAGAACCTGCTAAAACCGCAAAAGAAAAAAAAGCAGAGAAAAAACTCAAACAAGCCAATAAGGATTATTAATTTTTTCCACCTTCTCCTGTTTGAAGAAGGTAAACTAGTTGAAATTTTTTAACTACGGTTTTGATTTATAAAAGTCTGCGCAGGACTACGACTCTTCCTCATAATGGAGTTATGCTATTCGCAGAGCGTAGAACTTAGCGACAGGATAATATTTTAAGGGAGTCGTGTAGACAAACCTACTCGATCCTGAAAAAATATGAGTTAGCTGGCTTTTATGGTCAAAATCAGCCTTTAGGATCCTATAGAGATGGATTCTCCGAGGAATTTAGGCTGCTTGTTAAATATAAGGTCGCCTAACATTTTCATTCTGGCGAATTTTTCTCTGATTTTGGTGCGCCATGAGTAGGTGCCGCTTACTGCTTGGGCATTATAACCTACAGCTTCTATGCCTTTGTATTTGGCTATAAATACGGCTCTTTGGTTGTGAAAAGGCTGTGAGATGATGGTGATGCTATTCTGACCAAAAACACGTTGACTCCTCACGACGGAGTCAAGGGTGCGAAAGCCTGCGTAATCGAGATGTATTTTCTCTCTTGGAACTCCTGCTTTGACTAAGTCATTTTGCATTTCTATAGGTTCATTGTAATTGTATTTACTGTTATCACCACTAGCTAAAATATACTCTATTTTTCCTTGTTTATAGAGCTTCACAGCTGCCTGGATACGATATTTATAATAGAGGTTAATTCCACCCTCTCTGCTGTACTTAGCTGTACCTAGCAGTAAACCTACTTTATTGTTAGGTAAGCTATTTGTGTCACTATAAAGTTGTGATTTAGTTTGCTTTTTTACTGCTATATCTAATGCTACTAATACAACTAGTATTAGCAAAAGAATACCAACTATGAGAGTGATGATAACTCGTATTAGCTTAAACATTAAGATTATACTAATCTAAAATTTAACTGGTTAGCAAGCCGAGAAAAACACTAATCATGCTCCACTCGTGCCTTGTTTGACTCTCTCTTATTCTTTTTTTAATAGCCATTGAGAGTTATTGATATTATCTAATGGCAAGTTATAGCTTAGTTGATAGGTATTAGTGGCTGCATCATAGTCAGTTTGCCAGTAATCATTGCCATGTACTTCTGGATTAAATTTAAGCCATGTATTATCAATCAACTGGTAGAGAGAATAATCCGTGGCGCTGTCTAAGCCTTTAAATGATATTGGAACAACTCCTATTGCCTGAGCTATTGTGACTTGTACTTCTGCTGCGTTGGTTTGAATAACAATAGGGTAATTATTTTCTACAATACCTCCTTGGACCTCTAAATTCAGGTCGTTTATCACAGCTTCTCTGTGAGTCGTTTGCCATGCATTTGGATATTTAGATAAATGAGATTTAAAGCTCTCATTATCACCATAATAATCATCTATGTGGCGAGGTAACGTAATTAGCTCTAAATCAAGCTCTATAGTATCACCTGCTTTAAACATCGTGATTTCCTTAGGAGCCAATAATTCAAAACCTAGATTAGGTTTTGTGTGTTGCTCATGTGGGGCATGATTAGTACTGTTAAAGTGTGGCTGATTGTAAGTTTTACCATTTGCTACGACTTTGTAATCTCTAATAATTAATGATTTATAGCCATTCCCCATAGTTTCATTGTTCGTTCGCTCAATATTTTGTCCTCGAGGAAATCCAATCCACCATGGTGCCACCCCTGTGAATGGGGTGTCTTCTAAAAACAGCTCTTGATGCTGTAGCTTTTTGGAGACTTGATGTTCTTTGATTAAACCTTGCTTATTGCCATAGGCTATCGCGGGTGTTTGATACCGGTGAGCTCGACCTAATTGAAAGAGAGTTATGGACTTTGGTTTTACATCTTGAGTAAACGTGTAATAGAATTTTTGAAATACTCTATTATAATCATTAGTGCGCAAGGTTTGTATCTGAGCCTTGAATTTAACCTCACGATTCATCCCATAGTAACCTGAATATTTAACGTCGGTAACACAAGGACCGTGAGATAAGTAGGCTGTTTTTAGATTTTTTGGATAATACTTATCTTGATTTTCGTCTTTAATATTTAACCAGTCTCCTCCCCAGCCAGCATTTGTCCAATTCCATTTTCTACCATCTTTGCCATCTCTGAACATCAAGCCTCTAATGTCGGTAATCATCTGACTTGTACAGCTCATATCAACATCAAAACAAATAGTTTCACCAAAACTTCCAATAGCTAATTGATCCCAACGTCCGTTACCCCCTTTTTTAGTATAGCCTACTAAACTTAACTGTGAATGACTAGCCGAAGGCAAATTACCATAAAAACTATAAGGGATTCGTAAGGTGTAATATTGCGTTTGTTTATGCGCTGGCAAATTAATGTAAGCCATCAGATATGAGCCCATCGAGCGCTCATGCCAATTTTTGCTAAGCTGTATTGGTATCCCTGTAGGCTTACCGTCGCTATCACAAAGAATAGGGCAAAGCCCTGTAATATTTGCTACATGATCTAATCTAAATAAAAAGGGAATCGACTGCTTATGATGGCTCCCTGGTACTTTTATGGTAAACTCATCATACTCACGTATATCAGTATAGCCTGTTTTCCAGTCTCTTTCTACATATTCAACATGGGCGACGTAAGCGTTTTTTTGCTTATTAAACTGTACAGGAAAAATTTGCCCCTTGTCATTATTTACTTTTATGTTTGGAGTTTCTTGATGCTTTTGATCTAACAAACAAGTGAGTGTGAATTTTTTCTTATTTTGATTTTGAGCCGAATAACTATCTGAATAAGCCCAATTACCCAAGTCACTGTTTAGACTCAATTTAATTTCGGCTCCTTCTAGCTTAACTTCCTCTACTGGGCTTAAAGCTTTTACATCTAGAGTAAAGCTAAGGCTATTGTGCCATGCCACTATATGTAAATCTACTAAAGCGGATAGTTTCTCACCTGCATCACTTTTAAACTCTAAATCAATTAATTCATAATGCTGAGCAACACGAGCAGACTCCCATAGCATAGCTGAAGCTAGCCTTTTTTTATCTTCTCTTAAGCCTGCTTGGCTAGTATTTGACTTATAACTTACTCCATCAACTGTGATTTGTAGTACTAACTGCGCTTTAGGTAATGATTTTAAATCTAATGAATTATTTTCTAAAGCCTGCTCATAACTCAATGCGTGATTTAAAGCTCCTAAACCAGGCTCTGCTAAATTATCCATATCAAGAGCTAGCGCATAACGATTTGTCTCTAAAACTAGTATATCTGAGCTCTTATCCTTGTCTAACTTATGCCAACCATTGAGCCAGTAACCGTAACTGTACTCATCAACAGCTTGAATTAAGCCATATATACAGATAATTGCAGAAAAAAATATACTTTTAATCATAAAGAAATAAACGACTCTAGTAGGTATTTATGTTTTTTATTGAAAAAATAAAAGCCACAGAAGAAAACTTCTATGGCTTTTATATTTTAACAAGAATTAGTTTTAGTATTGTTTTTCTTCGATATAGCGAGCTACCCAGCCTATATCGTAATCACCTTTAACAAAGTCAGGTTGACTCATAATCTCTTGTTGGAAAGGAATTGTGGTTTTGATACCCTCAATCATAAATTCAGAAAGAGCTCTTTTCATCCTTTCAATCGCAATCTCTCGAGTTGATGCTGTTACAATAAGCTTGGCAATCATTGAGTCATAGTAAGGTGGAACTTGATAGCCTGAATAAACATGTGAATCCACACGCACACCTTTACCACCTGGTGTATACCAAAGAGTGATTAACCCAGGACTAGGGCGAAAATCATTATAAGGATCTTCTGCATTAATACGGCACTCTATACTATGTCCACGAGGTACTTTATTAAGAACATTATGTGAGAGTTTTTCTCCTGCTGCAATACGAATTTGTTCTTTGACAAGATCACAACCCATAACTTCTTCAGTAACTGGATGCTCCACTTGAATACGAGTGTTCATCTCCATGAAGTAGAAATTTTCTGACTTCTCATCCACTAGATACTCAATAGTACCTGCATTTCTATAGCCTATTCTTTCGATAAGAGCGACGGATGCAGCGTGCATTTCCTTACGCAATTTATCAGTGATAAACGGGCTTGGGCATTCTTCAATGATTTTTTGGTTACGGCGTTGCATTGAGCAATCACGCTCACCAAGATGAGTGTAATTACCATGTTCATCACCTATTACCTGTACTTCTACATGGTGAGGGTTGAGTACTAATTTTTCAATGTAACAAGCTCCATTACCAAAACAAGCAATAGCTTCTGAGCTAGCTGCATGGTATTGCTCTGCAAATTCGCTTTCATTCATCGCTGGGCGCATTCCTCGACCGCCACCACCAGCAGTGGCTTTAATCATTACTGGAAAACCAATTTCCGTAGCCCATTTTAAACCTGTTTCAACATCAGGAATAACGTCATCAGAACCTGGAGTCACTGGAACTCCACTGGCAATAGATGTTTGACGTGCTGTATTCTTGTCCCCCATCGTGCGAATAGTCTCTGCACTTGGCCCAATAAATTTAATCCCGCTAGTTTCACAAATTTCTGCAAAACGTGCATTTTCAGAAAGGAACCCATAACCTGGGTGTATAGCGTCAGCATGAGTGATTTCTGCTGCAGCTAAGATGCGATCTGCTTTTAAATAGCTCTCTGAGCTAGGGCCTGCACCTATACAAACTGCTTCATCCGCAAGCTGTACATGCATAGAGTCTACATCAGCTTCAGAGTAAACAGCGACTGATGTCACTCCTAATTCACGGCAAGCACGAACTACTTTGAGTGCAATTTCGCCACGATTGGCAATAAGAACCTTTTTAAACATAGTGTTAAAAGTGAAATTAAATTTAAACTTTAAAAGCTTAAATTATATAATTAAGAAATATTAAAAAGTGGGTCACCAAATTGTACTGGTTTGCCCTCTTCGGCTACGATAGCTGTAATTGTACCGCTTGTTTCAGCCTTAATCTCGTTCATTACCTTCATGGCCTCAATAATACAGATGACTTGACCTTCTGAAACGCTATCACCCACATTCACGAAATTATCAGCATCTGGTGCAGGTTTCACATAAAAAGTACCTACCATTGGTGAGTCTATCGTTTTACCTGAAGCAGCTGGAACAGTGACAGCTGAGGCTTCTATAGGTGATGAGGCAACTGGAGCAGGTGCTGGCGCCGCGGTTGGTAATGCTGCAGGAATAGCGCTAATCACAGGTTGTCCACCGCGCTTTAGCTTGATGCTATCTCCTTCAGCTTGTTCTAATGAAAATTCAGAGAGCTCGTAAGTCTCCATGAGTTCGACAATTTTTTTGATATCTTTAAAATCCACGGTAATTAATTGATTAAGTAGTCAAAGATTATAGAGCCACATCTAAATCGTCAAGCAAGAATGACGAGCAAAGCATCTTTAAATACTTATCTATTAGTAGCTATTATATGAGTGTAAAAAGAACTATACCAACACAAGGTTCTTAATAAAAAAAGCCTAGTAGAAATAAATCTACTAGGCTTTTTTAATCAATTGACTTTCAAATTTAACCCACTTTGGCAACTAAGATATTAACTGTGTCCTCTGATACTTCGATAATCCCTGAGCCAATCTCAATTGAGATTTCAACTCCTGCTTTATCATAAGTGAGCACACCTCCTTGGGTTAAAGTAACTAAAGCAGCATGTTGAGGCAAAATGCCCATTTCCCCACCTTGGTTATCAGGAACAATTAAGCTAGATACTTCTTCTGAGAGAACTTTTTTCTCAGGAGTGATAATTTCTAATTTTAACATGATATTTCTTTAGTTAGAGAATAGTTTCTTAATGTAGTTAAAGCTACTTAGCTACGCTCTACAGTGTCTAAGCCACCTTTCATGTAGAAGTTGTTTTCTGGCACGTCATCGAGCTTGCCATCAAGAATTTCAGCAAAACCTGCTACTGTATCTTTAACAGAAACAAGTTGACCAGAAATACCTGTGAAAATCTCTGCTACGTGGAATGGCTGAGAAAGGAATTTCTCAATCTTACGCGCACGATCTACAGCAAGTCTGTCTTCGTCAGAAAGCTCATCCATACCTAAGATAGCAATAATATCTTGCAAGTCTTTATAACGTTGGAGGATAGACTGCACACCACGTGCTACACGGTAATGCTCTTCACCTACAATCTCAGGAGTAAGGGCTTTTGATACTGAAGCAAGAGGATCAACTGCTGGGTAAATACCTTTTTCAGAAAGAGCACGCTCAAGAACCACTGTTGAGTCCAAGTGAGCAAATGTGTTAGCTGGAGCTGGATCAGTCAAGTCATCCGCTGGTACGTATACCGCTTGGAAAGAAGTAATTGAACCTTTGTTAGTTGAAGTAATACGCTCTTGAAGCACTGCCATTTCCTCAGCCAATGTTGGTTGGTAACCCACAGCTGATGGAGTACGACCAAGAAGTGCTGATACTTCTGAACCTGCTTGTGAATAACGGAATACATTATCAACGAAAAGCAATACGTCTTGATTCTCTTCATCACGGAAGTACTCCGCCATTGAAAGAGCTGAAAGAGCGACACGAAGACGAGCACCTGGAGGTTCGTTCATCTGACCATATACCAAGGCTACTTTAGATTCTGAAAGATTATCAGCGTTAATAACACCTGCTTCTTTCATTTCCTCGTACAAATCATTACCCTCACGAGTACGTTCACCTACACCTGCAAAAATTGAATAACCACCATGAGCTTTAGCAATGTTGTTAATAAGCTCCATGATAACTACTGTTTTACCAACACCTGCACCACCAAAGGCACCTACTTTACCACCCTTTGTGAATGGGCAAATCAAATCAATAACTTTGATGCCTGTTTCAAGTAGCTCAGCTGAAGCAGCTTGATCAACAAGAGCTGGAGCTGGACGGTGAATTGGGTAGTATTTATCAGTTTTTACTTCGCCTTGCTCGTCAACCGGGTCACCAGTTACATTAAAGATACGACCAAGTACTGATGGTCCAACAGGCACAGAAATAGGAGCTCCTGTATCAGTAATATCCATACCTCTTTGAAGACCTTCTGAAGTACTCATAGCAATAGCTCTTACCCAACCATCACCTAAATGCTGCTGCACTTCTAAAGTGAGTGTTGTAGTTTCACCATAGATTTCGTAGTCAATAGTCAACGCATTGTAGATAGCTGGTATTTGCTCTGCATTAGAAAAGTCGGCATCGATAACAGCACCGATAACTTGAACGATAGTTCCCTTGTTACTCATAATTTTAATGATAGTTTAGTTTTTAATAAA
>Ga0209533_1003751_pt1 | contig 13369 bp, 15 predicted proteins | sample COG_04_FD_184748 | JGI IMG/M metagenome (GOLD analysis project Ga0209533, IMG submission 184748) | Pelagic Microbial community sample from North Sea - COGITO 998_met_04 (SPAdes) (version 2) | ecosystem: Environmental > Aquatic > Marine > Neritic zone/Coastal water | place: Helgoland, sampling... | reverse complement strand
ATGTTCCATCATAAACATAATCGGTTGAAATATGTATTAACTTACAATTATTTTTTTTGCTCCATTGCGCTATTAACTCTACTGCTTTATGGTTTATAGTATTTGCTTTTTCAAAATCAACCTCGGCATTATCCACCGCAGTATATGCAGCACAATTAATAATAACATCAGGATTGCATTTATCTAAAAAAAAATTAATATTTATTAAATCAGATATATCAAAGATATCAGTATCTGTAAATAACCAATCGTAATTATAGTTGGATGATAATTGATTTATTTCACAGCCTAATTGACCATTTCCACCTGTAACTAAGATTTTCATTAAAATGGATTAATTATTTCATTAAAAGTAGGTAGATTTTTGTCTTTTTTAGAAACAATAATTTCATTTTTATTAATTTTCCAGTCAATATTTAGATCCAAATCACTCCACAAAACTCCACTTTCCGAGTCCGAATTATAATAATTATCTACTTTATAAGAAAAAATTGCAGATTTACTAAGCACAATAAAACCATGAGCAAAGCCTTTGGGGATAAATAGTTGGTTTTTATTTTCTTCTGTTAGTGAAATAGTCTCAAATATACCATAAGTTTTAGAGTCCTTTCTGAGATCTAAAGCAACATCTAACACACTACCTTTTAAACATCTGACTAATTTAGCTTGGGTATATGGTGGCTTTTGAAAATGCAAACCTCTTAAAACACCTCGAGAAGACTCTGATTCGTTATCTTGAACAAAATTTACATTACCAAGTAACTTATTTATGTTTTTTTGATTGTAGGACTCCATAAAATAACCTCTGTTATCTTTAAATACAGTTGGCTTTAATACTACTAAACCATCAAGCTTTGTTTTAATTAAATTCATTTGACTTTAAGATTTAATAAATACTGGCCATATTCACTTGCTTGTAAAGTTTGAGCTAACATCTTTAATTCTTCTGAATTTATATAACCCTTATTAAAAGCTATTTCTTCAATACATGCAACTTTTTTTCCTTGTCGTTTTTCTATAGTTTGTATAAAATTTGAAGCCTCTAAAAGCGAGTCTGGAGTTCCTGTATCAAGCCAAGTATAACCACTACTCAAAAGTTGAACATTTAGATTGTTATTTTCTAAATATGTATTATTAACAGATGTTATCTCTAACTCTCCACGTTTACTAGGTTTAATATTTTTAGCTGTTTTAACCACAGAGTTTGGGTAAAAGTATAAACCAATAACAGCATAATTACTCTTTGGATCCAATGGTTTTTCATCAATTGAAGTAATTTTTTTGGATTCATCAAAACCTAAAACTCCATATCTATTAGGATCATTTACATAATACCCAAAAACAGTTGCCTTTTTGGATTGTTTAACTTGCATAACAGAATTAACTAACAATTCATTAAAGCCATTTCCATGAAAAATATTATCTCCAAGAACCATACAAACGTCTTCAGAGCCGATAAAATCTTCAGCTATAATAAAAGCTTGAGCTAAACCCTCTGGTTTAAGTTGTTCTATATAAGAGATCTTAATACCCAACTGATTCCCAGATCCTAATAATTTAATATAGCTAGGCAAGTCCTGAGGGCTGGAAATAATAAGAATATCTTTAATTCCAGCTAAAAGTAAAGTAGCGAGCGGATAATAAACCATGGGTTTATCATAAACACACAATAGTTGTTTTGAAACACTTTTTGTGATTGGGTGGTACATTCTAGTACCATTACCTCCCGCAAGTATAATTCCTTTCATATTCCAAAGTTAGTAATTCTTTCTAAAGAAAATCTAGTTTAGAAAATGAAATTTTTTAAATGTATGTTGATTGATATCTTTAATTGGAAAGTATATGTTTGTAATTAATAATAACAAGACTGAAGAAAACTAATGAAAAAATATTTTTAAAATTTAACTAAAAAAAATTATAACTTTATTTTATTATAATATCAATATTAAGTGTACCGTCAAAGATAGCTCCAGACTTTAGTATTTTAGGCTTAGAGGCTATAACAGGCTCTATACATATAAAATTTTCCCAATCGTTATTTGGCAAATCGGGGATGGATTTTGCAAGAGTCTGCCCAGGGTTCCAAATCATCCATTCATCAAATCCTTTTTGATTGAGTTCCAGTGCTACATTGTCGTATGTAAGCTTTATAGGTTTATTTTCATGGTATAAGCGTTCAAATTCTGTAGTTGTAAACTTTAAAATACCTTCGCTATAAGTCGCTTTATGCTTGTCGGTAAAAGATACTGATTTTAAACCTTCTACACTACATTTTAAAATTGATGGCACATAAAAGTAAGGGTGTAAACCTCCTGTAAAGCTAAAACTAGTGCTACCAGTATTTTCTATTTTCAAAATTAAACTGAGGCTGTTTTTTAGTTGTATTACCTCGTATGATAATTTAGCACTGTGAGGCCAGTTTTTTGTAGAATCTAATTGTAATGAAAACGTAAGTAGGTGACTGTTTTTATCTTTCTCATCTTTAAGCAATAGCCATTCAATATCACGTACCCAGCCGTGTTTTTTATATCTCCCAACACTTGCAAACTGAGGGAAGAGTATGGGCACACCTCCGCGTTTTGTATGATTATACTGTGCTATGGATGATTTATAAAATAAAGAGGTATTTTGTATTTGACTTTCTAATACTTGTGCGCCTAGAATATCATAGCTTAAGTTCATAATGAGAGTGAATTCAAATTTAACTAAAAAGTTTACTTTTTTAGCAACCAACTGCTAGACTGTATTTTATCACCCAATCCATCCACTAAAGTAATTCCCATTTGATCACAAATGGGTCTTTCTGGTATTGTATTGTTATTTTGATCTCCTCCATTGGCAAAACTCAAATCATAGTCAGCACCAAAGTCTATCGCAATTTTTTCAATAGTTTTACATACCGTTCTGTCTTGATCTATAGACAAAACACAATGGTCTACAGATTTTATATTAGAGACAATAAAAACCCGCTCTTGTTCTTGTTGAAACTCTTTTGACCCTTTTAAAGCTCTTTGATGATCACTATTTACAATTACAAATAATTCATCTGCCAATTCTTTCGCATTATTAAAATACTCGATATGTCCTTTATGTATTGGGTTAAAATAACCAGATACAATGATTCCTTTTTTCTTACTCATCTTATTTATTTTTTTTATCTTCCAAAATCATCTTGTACTCTTATAATATCTTCTTCATCTGAAGGGTTACCTACATCTGTATGTTGCCAGATTTCAGCCACCACACAATAGTCATCTAAACCAATTAAGCGATGCCTTTCGCCTTGTTTCAAAACAATTTGATCTCCTTCTATATAAGTTTTCATCTCATTTTCTATATCAGAATCGCTTCTAACAATACCAGCAGAACCTTTATATACTTGCCAGATTTCCGCACGTCTTTTATGGTATTGCCAAGAGAGTCTTGCTTCTGGTTTTACGATTAAAATTTTAGGGCTTAATTTCCCTCCAATTTTTAAAGTATTCACATCTAAACCTTTAAAGAATTTATTTGAAAACTCTTGAGCTTGCTCTTCATCAATAACGAGGAAACCTCCCCAAGGCCTTTCAAAATCATGAGATTTGATTGTAAAACCAAATGATTTTATCTTTTCTTCAATTTTCGTGAAGTAGTTATGCATTTTTTAATATTATTTATTTATTAGAAATTCCTTTTTGGTAAATCTTTAAACCATTTCTCATAAAGTTTTGAAGTAGGTACTAAAATCACCCAAGCTGTCATGATGATTAATTGCAAATCTAAAAAAAAGGAATTATGTTCTTGATACCATATCTCTAACTCGCCCTTATAAGGTGCTATTACTCGTTTATAAAACTCATGAGGACTCTCATCAGTAACAGCTGAAATAATTGATTCTTCGTCTCTAAATATAATAGAACCTATACCCGTAAGACCAGGCTTTACATTGTATATTTTTGATTGTACATCTACATTGTATGCAGTAAAAGTTTTAGTTACTAGGGGTCTAGGACCGACTAAACTAATATCTCCCTTTAATATATTGATGATTTGTGGGAGTTCATTTATCTTTGTTCTTCTTAAAAAAGATCCAATTTTTGTAACTCTTGGATCATTTTTAAGCGTAATACTCCCGGTACCTATATCCATGGAATTTTTTAGCATGGTTGCGAACTTCCATATTTGGAATCTTGAATTATAAATTCCATAACGTTCTTGGAAATAGAAAACTTCTCCTTCTGCAGAAAATCTAAGAATTATAATAACGGGAATAAAAATAGGTAGAAGAATAATTAGAGTAGTTATACTAACTGTAATATCTAATAAGCGTTTAAAAAAATTATACATAATTTACATCTTTTGATCTAAATGTTTACCAGTTTCTATGTGCATAAAATCTGGAACATATTTTTTAATAATAGTTACAATATCTGACTTATCCGAATTAAGATTACTAAAAACCTTTTCAAAATCAAACTCTACGTCTTCAAAAGATATATTAATTTCTGGAGTATTTATGAATCCTAAAGAATCGTAATTGTCAGTATTGTAATCTTCTTCTTCTGTATAAAACTCTTCATATGTTTTTTCACCAGAAGTATCTGTCTTGAAAAAATAAATAGGGTATTTTGATGGATTGCTATCAAAATCAAATTCTTTCGCTTCTTTTTCTGATTTGACCAATTCAGGCTCAAATCCGTTCTCCTTTAAAAAGTCTAAAGCAATCTCCTTAAAATAAATTTGATGTTTATGAAAATCTAATTTAGGAAAGAAAATATTTCCAGTATCTCCCAAGAACGTAGCTAACAAGCAAATTTGTCCCGATTGTTCTGGAGTCACAAAAAATCTCTTAATATCAGACGGACAAGAAAGTGGTTGTTTTTTATTAAGCCTATAAATAAATCCATCTAACAAACTTCCATTAGAAAAAGCGACATTGGCAAACCGAGCCGTTGAAACTCTAAAATTATTTTTTTTGGAAAGAATCAATTTTTCCATTAAGCTTTTTGAGGCGCCCATAATATTTACTGGATTCGCAGCTTTATCAGTAGAAACACTGAAAAAATATTTAGGAGGGTTTTGATCGCATAAATTTAAAAGTTTTATGGCACCATAGACATTGTTTTTAATTAGAGCTTCTACTGAAATTTTATCTTTTTCCGAACGTACATGCTTATGAGCTGAAAAATTTGCAACAACTTGCCACGATTCAGAATTAAATATTTTATCAAATGTATCGCTTAATAAATTTACTGGATACGTTATATATTCAGGGTTATAATCTAATAAGTCAGAACTTCTTAGATCTCTCGTTAATTCAGTTAAACCATTCTCATTAATATCTACTACGGTTATTTTTGAAGGTTTGTATTTTAATATTTGTTTAATATAACTAGAACCTATTGTTCCTGCACCACCAATAATAAGCATATTGGTATTATTAATATTTTCGCGAAGTGAATTACGGAATTTTTCTAAATCGTAATCAAAATTAATATGTTTTTTTATTATTGTTTCTTTGAGCATTTTATCAAATTTATTTTTATTTTCTAAATGACTTAATAGTCTTCATCAATCCATCCTCTGCTGATATTGGTAAGGATTTGCCGATAGCTTTTACTATCTTAAAATTACTCACAACGTAACTCTCAGTTAATTTTTGCAATCGTTCTGAATTCAAGGGCAAAGGCAAAACATCACCTACTTTTGCCAAGGAACGTATCACATTTTCTGACCAGTTCCAAATTTTAGTGGGCTTACCCAAACTTTCCCCTAACAATTGAATCAATTCATTAGTAGACAATGCATCATCATCTGCAACATTGTAAACTCCCGAGGGTATAGATTCATTTTCTAATAACTCTTTAATAACAAAACAAAGATTTTCAATACTCAAAAAAGAACGCTGATTCTCAAAAGTACCTAGTGGCCAAGGCAATCCTTTAACAACCAATTGATACAACAAGTTCAAATTTCCTTTATTACCTGGACCATGAATCATACAAGGTCTAAGAATATAAACTCTTTTACCTTTGGGTAATTCCTGATTTAGGATATATTGCTCCGCTTGATGTTTGGCAATACCATAATGAGTTTTAGGGTTTGCTGTTTCATCTTCGCTCAAAACTCTTTTTACCTCATCGGCCACAGCTTTTACCGTACTCATGAAAATAAAAACAATAGCTTCAGAACTTAAAAAAGCATCAAACAGTTGCTTGGTTAACTCAAAATTAGCATCGTAATAATCCTGTGGTTTGGAAACTTTTTTTAAATCGTGTGCTTTACCTGCAAGATGAATTGTAGCATTACCTTTTATCACCAATTGTTGTTTGGCTAGGTAACGAACACTCATAGGTTCTATTTCATGTGAAGTACTCAAATAATCTTGAAGATTCGCACCTACAAATCCAGTAACTCCTGTTATGGTGATTTTCATTTAAATATTTAATTTTTCAGCTATTAAATCCCATATCTTAGTTTGTTCAAAATTTTGTTGTACAAACACCCTGCCTTGTTTCCCATGATGTTGCGCTTCCTTTTCGTCCATTAAATAAAATAAAATTTTATCTGCAATATCTTTTGGTTCATTTGAAATAAAAAGGCCGGTTTTGTTTTCTAAAATAGATTCTATACATCCCGTAGCTTTAGTGATGAGTACAGGTAAATTCATTGATGATGCCTCCAAAGTTACTGTTGGAAAACCTTCCCTATAGGTTGGCAATACAAAAACATTCATTAACGAAAAATAAGGCGAAGCATCAACAACGAAATCAGTAAAAATAATAGACGCATCTCCTAAAATTTTATTTTTAGAATAATCAGATATTGAATCTCTTTTTTCTATTGGACCTACCAATAATAACTTAGATTTAGGAAATTTTTTTTTCACTAATTCCCAGGCCATAATTAAGTCATCAATCCCTTTATCTTTTACCAATCGTCCTACATAACCGATAACTTTATTCTCTGAAGTAATTCCATATTTATTTCTTAATTCATTTATAAATGCTTTATCCTTTTTATTAGGATTAAACCTGTCTTCTGTATCAATCCCGTTACAAGTACCTAAACCTAAAATTAAATTTTTATTAGGATTGTTTAGCTTGTCCTTTATACTTATTTCTTTAACTGAATTACTTACACAAACCACTTTAGTTGCAAAGAAACCAGTCAATCGATCAAGCCCCTTTAATATAACTCTTTTAAAACCTATACTAGTCTCATAAATAATTCCATGTCTAAAATAAACTCTTTCTGGAATATTGCCAAAAAAAGAAGCAATCATAGCAACCATTCCTCCCTTTGGAGTGTGTCCAACAACTTTGTCTATTCTGTTTTTCTTGATATATTGATAAATCTTGATAATCGCTTTAAAATCTTTCAAAGGACTAATAAACCTGGTTATTTCAACTTCAAAAGGAATATATCCTAGTTCATTAGATAATCTCACAAAATCCTTAGAAGAAGTGCAACCTAAATGATATTCATTCCCCGATTTTTCTTTTAGATATGAAAACTGTTTACCAAAAAAATGATTTATTACAAACGATACCGTTATTATATGTAGTATTTTTTTTCTTTCCAAAACACTTAAATTTTACTAGTTTAATATATCCAAATAATCTTTCAATTAATAAATTACTTTACAAATCGAGCACAACATAAAGAACCAAGTTAGAAAGCTCTTTTTAAAAACTTTATAAAACTTAAAGTATATAATACTTGCAACATAATAAAACTAATTCTTCTTTTATCAAACTGCATTTTATAATTTAACATCTCTCCCTTCATCATTAAAAAAGAATTGTTAGAAAGTCTATCTTCTTCAAAAACATTATAAAGCAATAATTTTTTATTCAAAACAACACAACTGTTCTCGCAAAACAATATTTCCAACCAAAGTCCATAATCTTCAGAGTATTTTTGACTTTCATCAAATCCTTTTGAGTGAAGAAAAGATTCTTTTTTCAATAAGACAGACGAAGTAGAAAAATAATTTTTAAAAAGTAATTGCTTATATGAAACAAAAAAGAAAGTTCCTTTTTTGTTAAAATTTAATATGTTAGAACAAGTACCACAAACATTAATATTTTTATTGTTTTTTATTACATCTATTTGCTCTGCAATTTTGTTATAAACCCACTGATCATCTGAATCTAAAAATGCAATCCATTCATGTTTTGCAATTTTAACTCCAATATTTCTTGCAGCTGATGGGCCTTCATTTTTTTTATCTATAAGAACAATAAAGTTTGTATCTAGATATTCCTTAAAAACATCTCTAACAATATTAGATGAATTATCAATACTTCCATCATTTATCAAAACAATTTCTGAAACCTTATAACTTTGTTCTAAAACAGAGTTAATTGTAGATACTATAGTTTTTGAAGCATTATATAAAGGTATAACCACACTAATTTCTATATTCATAGGATATTTCATTGTATAACCACCCAATTTTCGGGAATTAGCGATAACATAGCATTGGTATTCATTTTTTTTTCTCTAAACCACTCTTTGGGAGATACAATAACTTTGCTCTCATTGGAATTTAACCATGCACCCCACCAACTAAATGAACTATTCGCAATAATATTATGTCTGCATTGACTCATTAAATACATATCTGAATGAGGATCGTCTTGATTATTATCAACTATAACAAAATTTACTCCAGTAAAATTTTGCTTTGCCCACAAAATATCGTCAGAAAATATATAAAAAACAGGATTTTCATATTTATTCTTAAAAATATTTATTGCATCCTGGTAATATTTTAAGCTGCAAAGACTAAAAATTTCAGCATTCGAATTTACAGAAAGATAATCACCTCTTCTGATATGTAAACTTACAGATATTGAATCAGCCATATTTCTAGCAATTCGTTTATTTTGATCGCTCAAATCAAAATTTAACTTTAAATCTGCTCTAAGTATATTTGTAATCGATTTAAAATAAAATTCAGATTGCCAATACCCTTCATAATAACAATCATCTAGTAATAGATTTTGATTTAAAATAATAAAAGGCTTTTCAACAACATATTTTTTATTTAAAAAAGGAAAACTTTGATTAAGTTTTCTTTCAATTCTTGACAAACTTCCTATTCTAAAAAACTTACAGCTTTCAATCTCCTTATTCGTTGCAAAATTCAAATCAATATTATATTTTGAAAGCCCTAACGATCTAGGGGTAAAATTAGAAGCGTTAACGTTTAACTGCATATCAAATTTTAACTCCGTATTATGTTTTAATGACAAATACCTCCCGAATGAATATTGAAACAGTTGGTTTCCTAAACCTCCTGACAATTTAACTATAATCATCCTAATCTACTTTTAATTTTCCTGGCTGGAACACCAGCAACAATAGAATATTCAACAACATCATTAACAACAACCGAACCAGCTGCAATAACTGCCCCCCTACCAATCTTTACACCGTCAACGATTACCGAATTTGCTCCAATCCAAACATCATCTTCGATAACGATACCCTTTTCATTGCTTCCTTGAAAAATCATCGGGATATTTATATCCTTAAAATTATGATTCCCTCCAGCAATCATACAGTTTGGGGCAATCATTACATTGTCTCCAATAGTAACATCACCATAAATTGCAGAACCAGGATTAATTTGACTATTACAACCTATCCCTAATTTAACCGGCCATAATACTACAAATGAATTTATTTGACAATTATTTCCTAACGAAATGTTTTTATGATTTCTAATAGAGCTTGAAGAAGAAATGTAAGTCAACAAACCGATATCTTTATAAATCAACTTTCTGAAAGGAAACAACATTAATGAAACCCAAATTCTAGTAAGATAGACTAAATAAAATATTGGGTTATTATAAAATTTATTTATCATGTTATGCATTCTTATCTTTTTCGATATTCATCATAAATTTTAAGTAAAATTCCATATATACAATTTAAAAAACCAAACTTCCAAAACGACAATGTTTCAATTGAAATATCAGAATATTTCTTAATTTCATTCTCCTCACATGGAAAAGGATATTTTGAATTAAAGACTTCAATATCTCGAATTGTAGAAGGAGAAAGCTTTGCTTTTTTAAAAACAGGTTTATGGACTAAATGATTGGCATATGAATCTTCAAGAGGGATTGTTTTCCAGCCTCTATAATTCAATCTCATTACTAGGTCCCCATCTGCACAATAGAAGTTAAAATCATTCTCTTCAATATAATTTACATCTTCTAAAGCCTCTTTATTATAAAAGCCATGATTTATATTGATATACCCTTTAGGCAAAAGTCCAACCCTATAAAAATCTTGTCTAGGATATTCACGAAAATAGAATGCTCCTCCTCCTATTTTCTCTCCCAAATTAACTTTATCAACTAATAAATCATATCCTTTTTGCAACGCTCCTTTAGCAAGAATTAAATCATCACTGACCATAACAATCCAAGGTGATTTTGCAGATTTAAAAGCAATGTTCATAAAATTACCCCACGAATGTGCTAAAACAGATAATCCTTGTTCGTCTTTTTTCTTGAAGTTTGGTTGAATAAGAGTTAATACATCTTTTTGTTTAGCAAGCCAATCACAAGTTCCATCATTCGATCCACCATCAATGACAATAATTTCAATTTGTCCTAGAAAACCATTATTTCTAATGCTTTCTATTGTTGCTTTCAGTAATTTTTTTCTATTCTTACTACCTAATACAACGGTAATATCCGTTTTTTTCATTTCCAAAATTCATTATTTTTATTTCGTGCTTTCTATAATAGCATCGAAAGATCTAGTTAACACCTATTTTTCGTTTGTCTATTGCTTTATTATTTATTTCTAAAAACATTACTATGATAATTGCCAAACAATAAGAATATGGCAATTCTAAAAAGTAAGGGCGCTGCAAAATAAGTAAACCGATACCGATCAATGAATAATTTGAAAAAGATAAAAGTGGATATAATAAGCAAAAAAAGAGAAATAAATAAAAAGGCCACGAAACCATTAAACCACCGATTGCTATAGGAGTTAATAAATTCTCTGAGTAACCCTCTGAAGTATCTCGGTTAGCGAAATCATTACCAAACCCGTAAATAAGATTATGATTACTTTCCTCAATTTTCTCATAACAATTGTTAAAGTTCCTAACTCTTACAGCTGAATCTGGGTTATCGAACCATGTTGTGGTCCTTTCGATTGCCCAAGAAAAAATATTTGATTGTACTGCTAAAAAACCAGTAAAAACAATCAATAATGTAATTATAATTCTATTAAAAAAAGAAAGGTTAACTTTTGATTCTCTTGTAAACAAAACACTAAAAAGCCATACAACAAAAAAAACAGCATGAGCGAGACTTTGGGTAACAAAACCACCAATCATTAAAAACAAACTAGTTTTAAGATCGTAACCAAGATAGGTTCTGAAAAAAACCAATAAGCAAATAAAAAAACTAAATGCACCTGGCTCATCATAAAAACCACTAGCTCTTATAGGACTATCCGTAATGGAAAAGGTAGATAAATAAAAGAAATTTTGCACCCCGTTGGGATTATTAAGAGAAAACCAAGGAGGGGCAAACAAGGAATATACATAACCAATCCACGCCAATATAATAGTATACTTGAATATAATTGTTAATAAATCTACTAACCGAAGAATCTCTTTCTTAGAGAGTTGAACAGCGGAAAAGAAAGCAATAACAAACGTAAAGGTATATACTAATGGAACAAAAGTTTCGTTAACATAAGAAGAAATTGATGAAGTAATCACAAAAATAAAAAGTAGAAAATACAGAAGAATATGTTTCCATGAAAATTTAATTAATCTATAATTTATTATAGAAACAAATAATAAACCTAAAAGAAAAATCAATTTAATTGGCAAATTATTAAATATTGGACCTATCGATGTAAATGCAATAATAGCAAACAAAACCATCACATTTTTATGCTTTATGGAAAATCTTTTAATAGGTGAATTCATTCTTCAATTTAGTATTATTTACCATAATTTCAACTTACTTTAAAAGTATAATAATTACATTCTTTAATATTATCTTCTAGTTAACAAAAATTTACTTTTCATGATAAAAAGTAAATTTTTCAAAAATAATAAAGGGCCTAAATCTTTTATTACAAGCAATAAATAATTAAAAGAAAGTATTAAACTATGAGTTTTCAAGTATTTATAATAGGACGAATAAAATATTCTTGTTAAAGTATAATCACTCACTTTATTTCGAAAATTATTATATTTAATTTCAAAACAGTTATTCTGATAAATATTATCCGTTAACGTAGCACTAGCACCTGTTTCATTATAATCTGCAACTATTAAATTTATATACTTCCATTTATCTTTATCAAGACAAAATATTCTCATATTAAAAACATAATCTGCCGCCGTTTTATAATTAATATTAAAAATACCAAATTTGTCAAAAAGTTCTTTACGATAAAAAATCGCTTGATGGCAAATACTCATTAGTGCAAGCTTATCATAATCAAATTCACCATCAAATATTTTTTTGCTTTGATTAAAAAACACATTGCCATAAACAACGTCGTACTTATCGTACTCCTTGCTGTAAAAAATTTCACTTAAAGTATTTTTTTCGTGAATGACATCATCACAACCTAAAAAATAAATCCAATCTCCTTTAGCCAAAGAAATCCCTTTATTCATAGCATCATAAATTCCTTTATCTGGTTCTGATATAAATCTTACTTTTTCAGAGTACTTTCTTAAAACATCCAATGTGCCATCGTTAGATACTCCATCAATTATAATATATTCATAATCAGTATAGTCCTGATTTATTACGCTTAAAATAGCTTGTTCAATTGTAGAAGCTCCATTTCTAACGACGGTTATTATACTTATCATTTACAACGTAGATTTAATATTTCAGTTAATGAATTCGTATCAGCCTTATTTATTGTCTGATGAAAGGCACAAAATCCTGGTTTAACCTCAGATAGATACACTGGCTCGTAACAATTAATTGATTTTAGAAATTGGCTAAAGGCAATAAAAGATGGATCTGTAAATGTATTATTGTAAAAACTATTTAAAAATATAGGTATAATTCCTTTATTTATAATATTCATTGCAGCAGTCGAGTTAATACTAATAGCATATCGCATAGGATATTTGGTAACAATATTTTCAGCAGGGTCATTATCTTGGATTACAATAATATTTCTAAAACGTTCTTCTATTATTTTAACAATTGATCGTTTAAAACTATCAGTATCGGAAGGATGAAATTTAAAATAAAACGGCGTAAATCGATATGAAATTTTAAATATTTCGATAAGAAACTCTATATAATCATCCTCACTCGAATAAAATAAATACAATGCAGAATTGAAGAATACAGCTCCTTTTTCATGA
>Ga0209533_1003749_pt1 | contig 13373 bp, 3 predicted proteins | sample COG_04_FD_184748 | JGI IMG/M metagenome (GOLD analysis project Ga0209533, IMG submission 184748) | Pelagic Microbial community sample from North Sea - COGITO 998_met_04 (SPAdes) (version 2) | ecosystem: Environmental > Aquatic > Marine > Neritic zone/Coastal water | place: Helgoland, sampling... | reverse complement strand
AAATATGATAGTGAAACTAATACTACAGTATTAGTGAATGATGATGTAAGTTTAAATATAGGTATTTTACGTGATAAGGGTTTCTTAGGAACCGTCGAATTGGCTGCGATAACCGATGATGTGATGACATATGAGATAAATATCGAAAATGACACATCTTATACAATAGACTCGCCCTATTTGATGTATATTTCAGTCGCAACCCCGGATATAATCGAACCAGATTACGGACGTTCTGCATTATATAATTCACCCATTCCATATGGTTATTTGATACCATCACCCAGCTCCTCATCATATGATAGTTTGTCTGACTTACAAACCGCAATCAATGCTGAATTCGGTCGATTTCCAGATTTAATTGGAAGTAATGTAGAGATTAAAGAGAACGCAGACGGAATAAAGGCGACCATTAAATTGTCATTACTAATACAACAGCGATACTATTTTAATAGCTGGAATAAACACGTAAATATAGATCATGCTATGATAGATAACGCGTTTCCATTATTGAATAGTCAAATTCCTTCGGTATATGATGTAAATAGGCAATTTACAGATATATCATTTTCGGATATAGATGAAAACGGTAATATCGCATTGGGTATTAAAAGTAATAGTTATATCCAACAGAATTTAATTACATTAGATGAAGGCACAAACAAAATAGAAATAATAGCTTATGAAGAAGGCGTATTAGCTCCAGAAAATAATATTATTATAGAGTTACCTATAAAATCAGGTAATAATGATATACGATACACGCGCGATATGTTGTTAGCAGCCATAAATAATAGTTTTGTAGGAACAGACGCATCAGAATCGTTGGTTACTGTAACTACAATAGAAGGTACTGAATATGTCAACCTCCGTATAACGGTTAATAAAGAATATCGTGCGAAAGACTACCGAATATCGTTTTTTGACCCATACAGTTTTGTAAAGTGTTATCAAGGCGTTAGTAGTGTTCGTAATACAACATGGGATAGTACGTTAGGATGGATATTAGGTTATCGTGAGTTTACTGTATACAATCTATCTAATTATGAAAGTACGGATGGTTCATCTGTAATTAGTATAACCGCTGATACAGGAATTAGTACAGAGTTATTTAATTATTTTATGCTGTGTATAGATGATTATAATCAAAGTCATTTAAATGATGGATTAGTAACAATCACTTCAAGAGATACTGGAACGTCATTACCTTCATACGCATTAAAAAATAATTTTGTATGTGATCTTGTAACTGGAGAAAAAGTATACACGAACAATTATAATTTGACCCAAAACCAGCGTCTCGCAATAGAAGCGCAGGCGAATTCATCATCATCTGAAAGCGTGAGCTCAAAAGTATATGGTGCTACCCCATTTGTAAGCGATGTTTTTGGTGTAATTCCTCTCAAACTCAGTGGTAATAATAATGGTGATACAATTGTAGAATTTGGCGGAACATTACAAAATCAGGAACGTCAATATTTTGGACCAGTCAATCTACGCCGAATGAGTGTGAAACTGGTGAGTGACCGTGGTAATGTGGTTGATTTTAACAATGCGAATTGGTCCTTTTCATTAATATGCGAACAATTATACAAACCACAGCAGGTATAAATAGAATAAACAATTTGTAATGATATTATAATAGGCTCATTACAAATGTCTGATTATGAAAATGGAAATAAAATAATAAAAATGGTAGATAATGTCGGATTTTTGGGTCCATTTATACTATTTGGTATTGGCGTGTGGCAGCTGTGGGGGAATAAGGGATTTTGGTGTGCGTATTTAGTTGTATTTGTATTGAACTCCTTTATTAACAAAATAGCAAAGGTAATTGTGAAACAGCCGCGCCCTAATGATGGTGAAAGTATAATGAATGAGAACTATACGGGGGCTGAATTGTATGGAATGCCATCCGCACACGCTCAGTCAGTATTTTCATCGCTAACATTTTTATATTTAGTCAAAGAATCGCCAGCATGGTTAATAGGTGAATTATTTATTGCTGGTTTAACTGTGTATCAACGTTGGAAATATAGACGGCATACATTAGAACAGTTAGGGGTAGGTGCTGTATTAGGTATGTTTGTAGCATATGGCGGGTATTATATGACAAAACAATATTTACAAGAAAATACGCTTATCAAAAACGAAGAATTATAAGGAGCTTGTATTCAAATACAAAATATCGGATGTATGTATATAGGGTTAAAATGTCTCAAAGTGATTATTTAAAATATAAACGTGTGTCTACTCGTCTTCGTGTAGATAATGATATAACTAACCAACCACCAGTATTTGCGTCGGCAACATTAACTCAGAATCAACAATATGCACTTTCAAATAGCATAACCAACACAAAACCAAGATATAATCAATTAGTTCCTTCTGGGCGACAACCCGTGTTTAATATGGAGAAGACAGTAACGAATTGCCCTACGTTTCCTGTATGTAAGGATACAAATACGCGAACGAATCGTGTGTCTATGACCTGTAGAGCAGACCCTTCGGTGCCTACACCTGAATCATTAGATATAATGACCCGTAATGAAGCAGTAAATATGAAAAATGCGTGTAAATGTGCTTTACATAAAAGTCATACAGATGCGAATAGTTGTAGTTGTAAATTGGGTGCTTTTGGAATCGTGCGTTAAAAATACATTTTATAAATTCATTATGTTATGAAATGTATTGTATTATGTGAATGAATGAATCAAAATTATGGTTTGGATTGCTCTAATTCTTGGACTCGTTTTTTGAGTTGTTGAACTTCATTTAATAAGAGACCAATGAGCCCGTTATAATTAACAGATTGATGGTGTTCGCCGTCTTTTTCACCATTGACTAAGAACGGTATTTGTTCTTGTAGTTCGTGCGCGATTACGCCGAAATCCTGTTTTTCCATTTTGGTGTTTGTATAAGTAACCGGTCTTATGTTATCAATATTATATGATGTGTCGGAAATAGGAACAACGTTTTCTTTGATACGATAATCAGAAGAGGCATTGTATGAAGTAGCATTTACATCACCGTTTACGTTTAATCTGTAACTCCCCGGGTTCGTCGTTCCAATGCCGACATTGCCATTAGTATCAATAACCATTCTCTCAACTGGAAGACTGGTGTATGTGAAATCTGCTGGTTTTGTGCTGAATATTAATCCACCAGGATACCCATCGTTAATAGTAGAACCACTGGTATTTATATATGAACCAATTGATGCCATCTGCCAATGCTGGTTACCAGCATTATTAGTCGAGAACATAACTTTGCCAGCATATTCCCTAGTGCTGTCAAGTGGTTGATGTATATGTAAGTTTGCGCTCGGGTCCGTCGTTCCAATACCGACATTGTCAGAAACAATTAAACTCCCATTCAATGAAATGTCTTCGGTAACAATTAATGTATAATCATTGACCGTTGTATTGATCTTCTTTACATTATCATATTGATATACAGACAAATTACCCTTTATAATTAAATCACCACTAATATCTACATGTCCGTTCATAGAAATATCGGTTTTGAATGTTGATTTACCCGTCACATTCAATGTGGATTTCAATGTAGAAGCACCTGTCACATCCAAAGTGGAACTCAATGTAGCCGCTTTGGAAACCGTTAATGTGGATTTCAATGTAGAAGCCCCGGCAACATCCAATGTAGAACTTAATGTGGCTGCTTTGGATACATTCAACGTGGATTTCAAGAGGGAAGTATTAGAAACATTCAAAGTATCGTTTACAAATAATTTATGATTCATCGAAATGTCACCAGTATTATCAATAATCATTCGCAATAGTGATTCTTCTTCTATGGTACCTTCAGATGTATAAAACTTTAATTGGTTATTTGTATCTGCGGCAGTAGGTTCAGCAGCGGTAATTTTGGTATTTTTAGATATATTACTTACACCAGCTAATGCGTTCCAAGTACCACCAGGTCCATACCCTTCAAACTCCGTATTCTCGGTATTGTAACGAATAGATCCGTAATAAGAAATATTATCAGTCCCACCGGTAATATCAACTGGGCGCTTATTAGATTCGCCAACCGGAATACGTAACGCACCGGTATCGCTAATGTCAAGTACAACAACTGGACTGGCGGTTCCAATACCTACAGTTCCATCTACCCAAACCTTTTCTTTTACATACAAATTAGAATTGAATGAAGCATCGCCATTTATCGCAAGATTAGAGTCCATAGAAACATCAGTAATGAAATTATTTATACCATTCGCATTAATAACAAATCGGTCATTAGCAACAGTTGTACCATCACTTGTTCCAAATGCAAGATTACCGGAAGTATCATATGTTCCATCTTCAAAATAAGAACGGATATAGCTGGAATGATTACTGTTACTAATATCGCGACCGATTCCCGCCCAAACAATACGCCCATGTTCTACTGAATCCCCACTTGTATTTTCACCATTAATCGACTTTGAAATAACCATATCTCCGGTAACTTCTAACGCAGAACGAGGAACAGTAGTACCAACTCCAATACTGCCATTGTCAATATGTACTTTACTTCCTAATACATCGCCATCAAACGACAATTCAGCAAGTTTAATTTCAGCAGAATTATCAACATTTTCTGGAATAATTAGTTTAAACGTGTTACTATAAAACCCATTAGTAGTGGTTATGGTATTAGTCCCCTGTTGACCGGGGTCAATCGCATTATTAGTTTGTCCTAAATAATTAAAGCTATTGTCAATTTTTCCAGCTATTATTATTGGTATATTGATAGTGTCAGCAGCGTTTATAATTGTTTCTTTCAAATTTATATAAAACGGAAATGTTACTTGTACGTATTCCCCGCTTACGCCTTGTATATCTCCATTTGAATCTATATATCTTACATCAGTATTGGAAGATTTACCTGTATTTGTTGCGGATTGCCAAAATGATGAAGTATTACTATCAAATAATTTCCATGGATGATTATCACTTTGAATTGAACTTGCTGAAATATCATACAGACCATTGAACACACGTTCTGAATCAGAATATTGTGAATAAATTATTTTTTGATTAGAATTATTAAAAAGACCAGTAATACTTGTTGGTAAATTTGTAACACCAAATGAAATATCATTAATTGTAAATTCACCGTTTGATACTGAAAGATTCCCACAAATATCAATATTCGAATTTAATGTGGTTTCTTTAGAAACGGTTAATGTATCATTAAATATAGACGACCCAGTAACAGTAAGAGTAGATGAAAGAGTAGTCGCATCGGTTACGTTCAACGTGGAAGAAAGAGTAGTTTCGTCAGTAACGGTCACATCAGAAAGGGTAGTCGTTCCAGTAACATTGAGTGATGAAGCAAGAGTAGTCGCATGGGTTACATTCAAACTGGAATTGAGTGTAGTAGCATTTGTAACATGTAAGTTATTCAAATAAGTATCTCCAATTGTTTCGAGATTACTAAGATTAGATTTACCGGTAACATTTAATGAATTATCAACAGTTAAATCCCCAACAATATTTGTATCACCTGAATTATTAACTGAGAACGCTACACTATTTGTACGGCTCTCATTAACAAAGGGTTCAAATTTAATACCGGCGAATGGGTTGGTGCTTAATGGATAGATACCCATACCATTAGATGCGTCACCAACAATCGTACTTGTTGATGTCGAAGCTGTATCTCCAGTCGTTGTTACTGATCCTCCAGCTTTCAGTAATACCGAGTTAGCGCTAATTACACCAGTAACATCCATAACTTCTGTATTATTAGTAGCGCCAGTAATAGTGATTTTATTATTTTTGATTGTGATAAAGTCAGTCACAGAATTAGAAATATTAATAGTATCATCAGTAATAGTAGTTACGTTTGCATCATTATTTATTGTTAATTTATTTACTAAGTTGATGTCTTGATTGGGTGCCACTGTAAGTTTTCCATTAATAGTAGTAGATCCAGAAGTGGTTAATGTACTTGCTAATGTATTACCTGTAACATCTAAATTTTGAACGGTTAAATCTTGGTTCAATGAAACATCTCCACCTACGTCTAATCGTGATTGTAATGTAGTCGATTCTTTAACATTTAATGTGGATATCAAAGTAGTAGATTTAGCAACATATAACATGTTACTTAATGTGGTAGCATTAGCAACTGATAATGTATTTTTTAATGTAGCCTTGCCATTAATAATAGTAGTGTCAGAAGTCAATGCGTTACCAGATGATACCACAACATTTGATTTAAAAGTAGTAATACCATTAACGTCTAATGTATTAAGTGTACTTTTACCAGTAACATTTAACGTATTATTTAATGTGGTAGCATTCGTAACATTTAATGTAGATTGGAGTATAGTAGAACCAGAAACTCTAATATTATCATTAAATGAAATGTCTCCTGAAAATGTACCACTAAGTTCAATTGTTCCTGGTATTTTTACATTATCAGCGGTAGTACCAATTACAATCTGGTTATCCTCCGTAATTTTTGCGTCTGCTCCAATAGCGGTAGAATGAGAATGATTACCATTAATGTCAGTATTATATCCAACAAATGTGTTATAATTTCCATCACGATTAGAATATCCAGAATTAGTTCCAATAAAGGTATTATTAGTACCTCTATCATTAGAAGAGCCTGAATTCGTTCCTAACGCAATGTTATTTGAACCAATGCTGTTATTTAATAACGTATCTGATCCAACCCCAATATTGGAACTGCCATCAGTATTTGCGATTAATGAATTATATCCAACCGCAACATTATCGTTATTTGTAGTTTGCGATAATGCATAATTACCGAAAGCAATATTATTTTTACCAGTTTGGTTTTTTGCTAATGTAGCAAACCCAACAGACGTATTTGCCGAGTTTTGAGAATATCCAGCACCAATAGATATACCTGCGTTTTGGACGAGACCACTGAAGTTAATATAACGAACAGAAACATTTTTATTATAAATATCTATTTGATTTCCAAACGAATCTTCTATTGTCTCAGTTATACTTGTAGCTTTGTTTATTTTGTTGATAACAAACCGTATTTTGGTTGTTTCGAATTGATTGTTAACAGGTATAGAAAATTTAAATTCTGTATCTCTAAGTTGAGAAACATCTGTTATATTGGTTTTATTGTAGTCTATAAGCTTAACCCATACATCATTGCCATTATTATTTACCACATTTCCTAATAAAACACCAAGGGTAGGAACTTGATATGTATTTGTATGAATGTCAAAGCCGTCTATAGTCGTAGTGTACGGTAAGGTGGTTTCTATATATTCTCCGTTAATCGAGATAGACTGATTAATTTCATTTATGCTTGTTTTGGATGGGAAATATGAAGTTGTATCAGGATTAGTACTTGCTATAAGTTGTGTTGTACCATCATCGATATATCTATTTAAATTCGAGTTCCACATGTTATTATTATTTACGAACGCACTCGCCACAGAAAAAAAGTTAGAATTTGAATTATAAGAACTTGCTAAAATAGTATAATTAAAACCAGCAAAAGATTCGGTATAACTATTTCGCCCTTCTGTAATATTATCAAAAACGCCACCACCAATAACGGAAGACAAATAAATGGAATTACCAATCACAATATTTTTATTTGTCACAGTAACATCGCCATCTTTATCAACGATTATTTTGTTACTGATGTTTGCGTTACCATTAAGTGATAAATCTTCACTTACGGATAAACCCCCATTAATAGAAAGGTCCTCTGTGACAACTAAGGTGTATTCATTGACTGTAGTATTCATAGTATTTGTATTTTGGATTTGGTTAACATCCAGTTTTCCATAAATCTGAAGGTCACCATTTATAGTTACATTTGAATTCAAACTAACATCGCCACCAACGTTTAATCCAGCGTTCATAGAAACATCGTCGTTATTAACTAATTTACCGCCAACAACTAACCCCGCGTTCATGGAAACGTCACTATCATTCACTAATTTACCGCCAACAACTAACCCCGCGTTCATAGAAACATCGCTGTTATTAACTAATTTACCACCAATAACTAATCCAGCATTCATAGAAACATCACTATTATTCACGAATTTACCACCAACAACTAACCCTGCGTTCATGGAAACATCACTATTATTCACTAATTTACCACCAACAACTAACCCTGCATTCATAGAAACATCGCTGTTATTAACCAATGTACCGCCAACTTCTAATCCAGCATTTATAGAAACATCATTTATGAATGTAGTATTACCATATTCGTCTATAATGAATCGATCACTATTACCAGTTTGGATAACAATAGATGTATCTTCATTTGTATCAGTAGTTATTTTAGGTGGACTGACAGTTGATGGCCCAAGTTGAACTGTGCCAACTTTGCTGGTTATGAGTTGAATCGAACCTCCTTCTCCTGATTGTATAATAAAATCTGTAGCAACCACTTTACCTATAACTGTTAATACATTGTTATCACTAATATCTGCATGACCGATTACCGCGTTATTATGAATAGCAATATTATTATTTATAGAAAGGTCGGTAGCAGTAATTTTATGATTAGCTGAAAGAGAATTTATAGAAACATCTCCAACTACTTCCAATATAGAACTTATGGACGCACTGGACGCACTTAACGTATTCATTGTAGATTCACCCACAACATTTAATGTGGAACTTAACGTAACGGCATTTGAAACACTCAACGTAGAACTAAGTGTAGACGATTTGGAAACGACCAGAGTATCATTTACTTTCAAACTGCTACCCATGGTGGAATGACCGGTAACCTCCAATGTGGAATTTAAAGTAGCTGCTTTGGAAACACTCAATGTGGATTTTAAAGTAGATGCGTTGTTGACTGTTAACGTATCGTTAACAAATAATTTGTTACCCATAGTAGCACCCCCAGTAACATCCAATGTGGAACTTAAAACAGCTGCTTTGGAAACATTCAATGTAGATCTCAAATTGGAAGCATTGCTAACGGATAAAGTTGAGCTTAAAATAGAAGCATTGGATACAGTCAATGTATCATTTACATTCAATGTGTTACCAATTGTAGCAGCATCAGATACGTATAGATTTGAATTAAGACTAACATCGCCTCCGACAAACAATCCAGAATCCATAGAAACATCTGTAATAAATTCGTTTTTACCTGTAGAATGGATAATATATCTATCTTTGTTATTGTTTTGATTATCATCCAAATCATCTGTAGTATCGTAACATGTACCAAACGCAAGATTTCCATTTGTATCTCTTGTATTAGGTTCAAAATAAGAACGGATATAACTGGATGGGTTATTGCTGATGTTATGACCTATTCCAGCCCAAGTAATACGCCCATGTTCTTGATTTTCGACAGAATTATTTATACCACTTGTAGCGTTAGATAAAACCATATTGCCTGTTATTTCAAGAGCACTACGAGGGTTGACATTACCAATTCCAATATTACCATTATCTATATTTACTTTACTTCCAATTACATCTCCATTGAATGATAAAGATATTATGGATATAGTAGAAGTATTGTCACTATTTTGCGGAAAAACAACTCGAAATTGGTTACTATAAAACGAAGTATCAAGCAAAATTGTATCCGATTCACCAGTTCCACCCTTTGTTCCATTTATAAAAGTGTTAATATGATAAAAATCACTATCTTTGAATCCAATTAATCGAACATCTTTGACTGAATTATTAGTATTAATTACATATTGATTTAACTTGATATGGAAAGGGAACTTAAACTGTATATATTCTCCATTCACAGTTGTATTGACATCGTTATCTATATATGTTACATTGGTACTTGAGTTAGTACCTGTACCGGCCGCAGATACCCATTCTGATAATGATGTGTTATCGACTACATTCCATGGATAATTAGTGCTATTAGTCGAACTTGCTGAAATATCATATATTCCATTTAATACACGGTCTGAATTAGAAAATTTGGAATATATTGTTTTTTGATTATTAATATTTGTAAAAACCCCTGTAGCATAAAAAGGTAAATTAGTAACATTAAGTGAAATATCATTCGTAGTAATACCACCATTTTCAACAGTAACGTCATCATGTACGGTTAATTTGGAATTCATAGAAACATCACCTCCAACCATCAAGACCGAATCCATAGAAACATCGTTTGCAACATACATTTTATTATTCAAAGATACGTCGCCTCCAATCGTAACGACTGTATCCATAGAAACATCACCGGCAACATATAAAGTGGAACTGAATTTGGCTGCTTTGGAAACATTTAATGTGGATTTCAAAGTAGAAGCCTTGTCGACATCTAATGTGGAACTTAGAGTAGATGCCTTAGATACAGTTAACGTATTGTTTACTTTCAAAGTGTTGCCTATGGTAGCAGAATCAGTCACTGCCAATGTAGAACCTAAAGTAGCAGCATTGGAAACCATCAATGTAGATTTCAAGGTGGAAGCATTAGCAACGTTCAATGTGGAATTTAGCATAGATGCCTTAGACACGGTCAATGTATCATTTACTTTCAAAGTGTTGCCTATGGTAGCAGAATCAGTCACTGTCAATGTAGAACCTAACGTAGCAGCATTGGAAACCATCAATGTTGAACTTAAAGTAGCAGCATTGGCAACGTTCAACGTGGAATTTAGCATAGATGCCTTAGATACGGTTAAAGTATCATTTACATTCAATGTGCTACCTATGGTAGACGCGCCAGAAACCGCCAATGTGGAAGATAATGTGGCAGCATTGGCAACCTTCAATGTAGACGCAAGATTGGTTACTCCACTAACATCAAGTGTAGATCTCACATTAGTAGCTCCGCTAACATCAAGCATAGAACCAAACGTAACATTTTTACTAACGTCTAAAGTAGAGCGTAATACCGACCAACCACGAACATATAAATTATTTAATTGTGTATCTCCACCAACACTTAAATCGCCATTTAATGATAAATCGCCATCAACAAATAAATCTGAGTTGAAACTAACATCATTTCCAACCATTAATACTTCGTTAAAACAAACATCTTCAGCAACAAATAACTTAGAATTTAAACTAACATCATCCTTTACATATAAATTTCCATTTAACGAAATATCTTCTGTGATAATTAATTGATAATTATTTACTGTAGTATTGATGACCTTGATTTCTTGTTGTTGATAAACTCCGAGAGTTCCACGTATTACCAGGTTACCAGAAATATCTACATTAGAATTAAATGATGAATCGCCTTCAACCAGAAGTTTGGAATCAAAGGTAACGTTATTTCCTACATGTAATGTTTCATTCATAGAAACATCACTCATAACAAACAATTTAGAATTCAAACTAACATCATTCCCTACCATTAACAATTCATTCATACACACGTCATTACCAACAAACAACTTAGAATTTAAACTAACATCATTACCTACCATTAATAGTTCATTCATACAAACATCGTTGCCTACAAATAATTTAGAATTAAGTGAAGTATCGCTATTTACTAATAACTTCCCATTCAACGAAATATCACCATCATTTACATGAATATTATTGTTTCGTAGTATTAAATGACCTCCACTCATATCTAAATACCCGCGCATGTAGGTATCTATAAATCTATTTGATTTGGGGTCAACTAACCAATCATCTTGAGATGACATTATAACCTCTTATATATTTACACGGATAGAATGATTTACTGTATTATAACAAAATACTAAATAAATATGATAGGATTTAGTATTTTGTTATAATATTTGCAGAAAATAATAATTTAATCAACTTTTTATATGCAGACTTTATATATAGTCAGACAATGAGTACATGGTTTGATCAGTCAAACAATGCGAATAAGTTGAGACAGAGTTATTTAAAAGGGTTTTTAGATATAAGTGGTGGTGCGGTTAATATCCGTGCTGATAATTCGTTAAATTTTTACACTGCTGCTGAGGACGGTGTATCAAAAGTGGCTATTGATGCGTCTGAGTTCCACGTTATGGGTAAACGTTACGAGAGTGATGCTTCTGAAATTATGACAGATATATCTCGTCAAAAGTTTGCGTTCTTAACCGATTTATCTGATAACGTGCAGTTCCAGCTTGATAAACATGATAATACATTGAAATACATTGCGTCTGATGGTAGTGGTAACGATGATACATTAATTCGTTTATTGGGAAAAGACCAGGCTGGATTTACTGATGCAAGTACAAACAATCAGGTTGAACTTAACGGACATTTAGTTCCCAGTGAGGCATATACATGGGACATCGGTAGTTCAGAAAAACCATTTAGAAGCTTGTATTTAGAAAATAATACTATTTTCTTTAAGGTAGAAGACGAACGCGAAGGAACACAAGGTGATTTTACATCTTTCTCGTTTAATGATGCTACCGGACAATTAGATTTAAGTTTTAATGGAAAAATTGGTTCAACCGTGTTATCTTATGATGACAAAGTATCGATTGGTTTCGACCCACTTAACAATGACCCTAAAGCTAATTTCGATTTAAGTGGTACTTCACGGTTTCAAGGTAACATGAACGTAAAAAGTGGAGACATATCTTTAAATGATAACTTAGTTGTAGGTAAAACTTCTACTTTAAAATCCACTTTGGATGTTAGTAAGGCCTCCACATTGAAATCAACTTTGAAGGTTTCTAAGGCGGCCACATTAAGTTCTACTTTGGATGTGACTGGTGCATCTACTATGGGTAGCACATTGAAGGTGAATGATACTTTAACTGTATCTAAGGCATCTACTCTAAGTTCTACTTTGGATGTTACCAAGGCTTCCACTTTGAAATCCACATTAAAGGTTTCCAAGGCTGCCACACTAAGTTCTACTTTGGATGTCACTGGTGCTTCCACTATGGGTAGTACTTTAAATGTAAATGACACATTAACTGTATCCAAGGCTTCTACGCTTAGTTCTACTTTAGATGTTACCAAGGCTTCCACCCTGAAATCCACATTAAAAGTTTCCAAGGCTGCCACTTTAAGTTCCACATTGGACGTGACTGGTGCTTCCACTATGGGTAGTACATTAAAGGTAAATGATACTTTAACTGTATCCAAGGCTTCCACCTTAAGCTCTACTTTGGATGTATCTAAGGCTTCCACCTTGAAATCTACTTTGAATGTTTCCAAGGCTTCCACCTTGAAATCAACTTTAAAGGTCTCCAAAGCTACCACACTAAGTTCTACTTTGGATGTCACTGGTGCTTCCACCATGGGTAGCACATTAAAGGTAAATGATACGTTAACTGTATCTAAAGCTTCCACACTAAGTTCTACTTTGGATGTATCTAAGGCTTCCACATTGAAATCAACATTGAAAGTTTCCAAAGCTGCCACATTAAGTTCTACTTTGGATGTGACTGGTGCTTCCACAATGGG
>Ga0209533_1003745_pt1 | contig 13382 bp, 17 predicted proteins | sample COG_04_FD_184748 | JGI IMG/M metagenome (GOLD analysis project Ga0209533, IMG submission 184748) | Pelagic Microbial community sample from North Sea - COGITO 998_met_04 (SPAdes) (version 2) | ecosystem: Environmental > Aquatic > Marine > Neritic zone/Coastal water | place: Helgoland, sampling... | reverse complement strand
TGAGAATAATTTCTTCAGGACTTAATTTGCGAGGAGGCGATGAATCCAGAGGAGGTGAAGCACTAACAAAATGATGAGACATGTGTATGATTTTAGGACGGTACTAAATACTCTATTTTTTCAATATGAAATTGCAAAGCATGACTTATAATTATTTTCTAAGATATGTTTAGTGATATACTGTTTGGCAATTGGACACTATATAATAGGTTGCCTTTGCAGTACCAATGTTTCGTCAACTTGATCACCGAAAATATTTTCATGGATTCTTGCCGACCGAACCAACTTGTCCAAAGTGTCGAAGAAAATTTACCGGCAATCGAACTAAAGGTATATGTTCCGAAATACAAAAAAAACGAGAATACGAAGATCAGGACGACTGTGCACACGAATTTAGCTACAACACATCGAAATCATCGAGGTCGGAGGCAGAAATTGAAAGATTAAAAGTGACCAATGAGAAATTGCTTCGTAAAATTCAAGAATTGGAAGGAAAATCATCTGGTGTTGATGGGACAGATGTACTTGGGTCAAGTCATGGACAAGGGTTCTCGTTCAGTGACTGTGTGGTGGATGATTCATCTGTTCTTGTGAAGATTAGTCGCATATTGTTGGAAGTTTCGAAACTAAACGACAGTGATAGAGTCACTGCACTGACTATGATGGAAAACATTTGTATTCCAGGCAAACCGATACCGCTGACTTCGTCGTCGCTTTCGCCAGACATGGAAGACCCGCTAGACATGGAAGACCTACTGTAAATAACAGAGGCGACATACTGCGGTGTAGGTGGAGGCTACCGAGACAGTTTCCGTCTCTCCAGTTACACGTTTCGTAAACGATGCTGGTCTCCCTGGATGTGCGCAGCGTTTGCATAGTGCGCGTTTATACTCGACATCGTCTGCGAGAGGTATGAGCTGGAGTATTTCACCAAATGGTTGACGTAAGTAGTCACCAGAGAGACCGGCGACGATGACATGTTTGTGATGAGTTTCTACCATGAGCATGACGGCCGCTCGTAGATTAGTAAAAAATTGTGCCTCGTCGATGGCAATCGTGTCATATGGTTTGGCATTGACCAAGAGCAAGTCATCAGTCTTGACTGCCCTGAGCATATTACCATCGTGCGTCTGGACAAAGTTGCCGTCGACGCGTGTATCGCTGGTATGATTAATGACAAGACAGCGCATGCCGATGGATTGTACACGTTTGACGCGACGCAAAAGTTCTGTAGATTTACCAGAATACATCGAGCCAATAATCAATTCGAGAGACATTATAGAAGATAAGATATTATTTATACACTATTTATAAGTTATTTGTATGGGTCTACTTCGACATAATTATCCAAGTGGTCGGGCTCGGTTTTAGCGGAAATCTGTTGAAGATAAGCTAGTGCCGGATGCTGTGCTTCGTACTTGTTTTCTGGAATGCTTTCCATCTTTTCAATCACTTTTTCAACTTCTTCGGAAGCAACAATGTTGTTATTCTTTTGGAGACGAGACATATTTTTATTATATAGTTGTTGCATTTATAGTGTCGTTTTTCTAATCGAGTCGACCCACTACAAATATCTTCGAACATCTTTGCAAGCAAATCTAAAAGTGTTTATTTTTCAAAGAACTCTAAATAACAATATCATAATTAGGAGAAAGGTACAGAACACACACATCTGGGCCGAACCAATGCCTCCACTACTGTCACCGATTGAAGATTCCGCAGGCAACAGTTCAGTGTCAAAGTTGATAGTGCTATGTGTTTGCATGTTTGAGTGATGTCTTATCTATTTATAGTGTCATCTTTCGGAACTGTTAGAGAAAGGGTGTTACACATATTCTTGGTATGGCCTTTGCGTGCCACATCAACGGTGTGTCTCGACAATTGACGATAAACAGTTTATGACGACATAGCGTTCTTGCGACATGTATATCGAATGCTTTCGTATTGTCTGTGCAGATGTAGACACCGACATCAACAGGTGTTAATACTCTCGACACGTGGACAACAGATGCATTTTCACCGACTTTTAGTGTGAACGGCTCTTCTTGCAATGCTATTCTGGGTGGCTGGTGGCACGTTCGCTTCGTTACCGTGCGAATACGACTGGGCCTTGGTATCCAACGCCGTCCGGTATCAATACCCTCGATGGGCGATTCTGAAAAGCATTGTATTGTTGGGTAATTCAAACCGTGAACGAAGGCAGCGACGTCTTGTACATTGACCATTTCGACTCGATTCATTTTAAAGTGGTGCCCGACATGACATGGGAAAGCTTTCACAAGTTGACGGAAAATTTCTCCACGACCGGAAGCATATTGGTCAAGACGACCAATACACATAAGTGAGACTGGTGTTTTTTCGACAAGAGACAACCACTCAGTAAGCCCCCATCGATGAGACCACGGTATGGCGACTGACAAGTCAGAGTCCAATGTTTTGATATTAGGAAGTCCCAGTTCTTTTCTTCGTGCTTCGTCAAACGGTGGTTTCAACATATAAATATCCGTTTTCACAAAGCACTTGAGGGCAAATGCTTCTTCCAGTGTAGCGACAACGACACATCGGTCACGAATAGCTTCTTGACATGGTGTTCCCATCCATAGTTCACACTTATCGGTCAAAGCATCTCTCAATATATTGACACGTTCTATCTCTTTGCGTGTGGTCCATAACTTTTGGTAGTGTTGTACGTCTCGAACATGTTTGCTCGGCTGTTTCAAAGTGGCTGTCGAATACCGTGTGTCCAATTGCCATTGCATACGCTCTCTGAACCCTGGCAAATCGTCGTATGGTAGTTCCCCAATGGTCTTAAGCACATTGTTGATGGCTACCAAAGCTTTTTCTGGTTGATACATGAGTGATTCGATACAGGCGGGTGAATCTCGCATGCAGATTGCTTCTGGATCTCGTACAAGTGCTTGAAAAACCTGTTGTAGATTCATGGTGTACACACGCCAACAAGGATAGGTCACGGCGATTGTCCACGTGGCTTGGTCACAGTAGGCATTTTCTGCCTGTTTGAAGTATTTTTCTTTGGTGTACCCGATAGGCCCCAATTTTCCTGTGTCTATTTGTTTGCCAGCAGCAGAGACAGGTGCCCGCTTTTTTTTACGCAACATGATTATACATAAGACGCGGGCAATATCTCCATTGGGTTTAAACGCAAGTTCATACTGGACGTTGCCGTGATGGCATGGCAACCATCCAGAGACTGTTTTTTTTTGACCAGCAGGGTTCACAAGGACAAATTTTCCGGGTGGTAACACATGGGGATACACTTGCCAGAGGCGCAGAATACGAGACACTTGCCACGGCATTTTTTTATTTAAATTAATACACACTCACATAGAAATACACATAAGAGAAAAAGATTCGGTTAATTACGACACTTAACGCTCACCACGGATGCGTCGGGCAAGTTGGATGTCCTTCGGCATGATAGTGACACGTTTGGCGTGAATGGCGCACAGGTTCGTATCCTCGAGTAAACCAACGAGGTAGGCCTCTGAAGCCTCCTGGAGAGCAAGAATGGCCGTCGATTGGAAATGCATGTCAGTTAACAAATCCTGTGCGATTTCACGGACAAGACGTTGAAACGGGAGCTTGTGAATGAGGAGCTCAGTGGACTTTTGGTATTTACGAATCTCGCGCAGGGCAACCGTGCCTGGTCTGTAACGGTGTGGCTTCTTGACACCACCGTTCGTTGGTGCTCTAGCTGTCTTAGTGGCGAGCTGCTTGCGGGGCGCTTTGCCTCCCGTTGATTTACGTGCTGTTTGTTTTGTACGTGCCATGTGCCGAATGAATAAAGTCAAACCTTGTTCAAACCTTGTTCAAACCTTGTTCAAACCTTGTTCAAACCTTGTTCAAACCTTGTTCAAACCTTGCCAGGATAATCTATAGACCATTCTGTAACAAATATTCAGACATGTCGTGTTTAACACACTACACATGTACCAGCATCCCCCGCCTGTGCAGCATCCTCCTTCGCTGCTTCCCACTGGCCGTCAACATTGACAAGTGGTCTGCGGTCTCGTGCTTGAGATTCTTTAAGTATGTTTGAAGAAATCAGAACTTTACGCTCGTTGAAGATTGAAGACGACGTCTCTGTATTACATAACGAAATCAGAACATTGGAGAATAAAATAGGAGGTTCCCCGACAAACCCACAAATAACAAATGCGCAATTTAAATCATATGTATTCAAATTTTAAAATATAACATTAAAATCTATGAACATGTTTCGGATCTCGATTATTGTCTGGAAGTAAAAGTGAGAATGAATTACTCAGTCTATACATTATTAAATTTGGATGAAAAAGCATCACCCAATGATGTTTTACTTCGTTGTCAACAGTATTTGAGTTCTTGGAATTTGCGTGCAATAGAACAAAAATTGCGCGGAAGAATGTCGCCGGAAGAAGCCACGGTCTGTGCCCAGCGTGTGTTTCGAGACGGTGAACTGTATCTAAAAAGCATTGCGACGATGTTATTAGATCCCTCGTCACGTCAGTGTTATGACGCATGGATCGACGCTCAAATTTCACCGACACCAGAGAAAAGAGCACTAACCCGTGCGCGCTTATCTTGGTTTAATGGCCAGTCGTCGACCTTTGCCTTTGCGGACACTATGCTTTCGAATTTAAAATCGGAGGAGCAAGTTCAATTGAAGCGTTCGAAAAAAAGAAAATTCTCTTGTAAACCACTCTGTCGAAAATGTGAAAAGGAATTTAGTTTTCAAGAGCCCTACTTGGTTTTGCATTGTCACTGCACAACAAGAGTGGGTCATGCAAGCTGCATGCAGGAAGTCGCCACAGAAATCAATAACAAGTGTCCGGTATGTCGGCAACGTTTGTTACATCGGCATCAGGTGTCAAAATATTTATTCTGGAATGTAAAAGAGAAGTTTAAATTCATCTCTTAATAGTTTGTATGCATTTTTTATAAACTACGTGTACTTGACCTTCGGTATCACGAATAGAGTAAGCATTATGTTGTTGACCGATGCATGTTCCTTCAATGTTACATTCAAATCTGTAAAAACCCCCAACAACCGCTTTGTTGTCAACATTGATCACGTGTGTATTCAATGTTACGACAGAACCGTCGACGAGTCCAAAATCTTGCAACGAGCCTTCTGCGCTAAAGTCTAACTCGGCACCATCCTCGTCGACAACCTCCGAGGAATCGGAATGAAAGTAGAAATCAACACCTTGGGTAATCCATTGCATTTTCGTGAGTTCTCGCACGAGTCCCTCAACGGAGGAACATCGCACGGCGCATTGTTCGTCACTACGTTTAACAATAATGGTACATTCGTTGGAAATACGTTCTCGCACCACGGTCGATAAATGTTGCAAGGTCGTATCAGAGGGTGGTATTCTCGTTGTCTTCCATTTTGTGAACCAGGCCGCGATCTCTTTGTTAACACCACGTATATTTCGCATCAGATTCGGACGAAGAGCATTGGTAATTTCACTGAGATATTTCTCCGGCGTTGGACAACTCTTGGACCAAGAGTTGTGTAAAAGGTCATACTCCACAAATGGTGACCCTCCTACTGCCAGCAGAGCTATAACAGGCCTGACGTCGTCACTATCTTGAGAACAGTTGATTTGTTCACCGTTCTTTTGTAACAACGTTCTTCTGTCAATGAGTCTGGTCGGCACACCCTGTAACGAATCTAAACATTTGTAGACGTCATTCTTGTATTTGATGGTGACGTAATGACCCGGTAGAGCTACAATATAGCCGACAAATGTTGGATTGCACTCCATCACTCGTACAAAGTAATCAGCGGGTATTTTGTGAATGTCAATGCGCTGTGTCCATTTTCCTTTGTTTTCCAGAACTGATTGCAAGACTTCAACAGAATAATCTCCGAGAATGGGGTCATATTTAGGCTCCACCTTTTCAATCAGTTTGGCTTCTTGCTGTTCTAAAAATTTCGCTTGATTGTCCATTTCTTCACGTGTGACAATGTGGACGCCATACATATTTTGTAGACATCGCATGCCACATGTTAAATCACCCGATTGTTTAACGACAGCATTATCATCGCTCAAATACGTGGGAAATGTTTGGTACGGTTCCATTTCTGGTTCTGATTCGGAGTCTGCTTCCGATTCAGGATGTACTTCTATGCGTGTGGCATGTTCCAGTTCTTTACGAAGCATGTTTAAATGTGCTTCGCGATTCGAGATTACAAATGTCATTTCTGGAAGAGTCTGTGTTCCTTTATACCTCCCATTTATAGGCCGACATATTATTTCCCAATTTCCTATTTTGTGCAACATCCGGTGGGTCAAACAACAGCCGACAAAGACGACCAAAATCCATTGACCCGTACAAAATACCACGATAATCACGGCGTACCATCAGCAACCACAATTGAAAGGCTTCGGCAAAACTTCCCGTGGGGACGAGATGTAAAACCCCACGATGCATCACGTCAAATCGTCGTTTGCGCTCAATAATAATGGGAACAACCATATGCGGCAGTTTGGTGCGATGTTTCCACACTTGTTCGGAAGTACAATAAAAATAATCCTTGAACGAGACAGAATACGTAGACATAAAATGTGCATGAACCATTTGTAAAAAAAGACCATCACAGACTCGTTCATTCGCCATCACTATTGGTGGTTTTGCATAAGCAGTAATGTGATTTAATTTATCAAGTACTGCCAATGGTCGATTTTCTGCCAAACACTGGTACGCAGATACTCTTGAACCACGTGCATTATACGAAGCGCGTGGATTATCGGATAAACGCATCATATGTTCCCAAGTAATTGTGGCTATTCCGTCACGAAATTTACGAATGGTCAAATGACGCGTCTCTTTTTGAACAAAATCAGCCCAACGCGTTTCAGGCATGTCTTTCACTGGTGGAACAGTGTCGAACATAGTATATTGGGCAAACGAACGACGGATAGATACAAACCGCACATACATTTTGTATATGATAGCTGGATGAAGTTGATATTCATTGTCATCTACTTTTAGTCGGTGTTTTCGGATGTCAAAATATTCTTTCGTCGCAGTGTGTGCAATAAACCACGCTGCTCTGAATTCCATAGCATCCAAATAAAGAAAAATGTGATGGTCCAGCGATTCTAATTCGTACCATCGCAATTCTAAAATGTCTAACGCGTTAAAAATATCAGACACGGACCATGTTGCCGTGTCAAACGACAAATGAGACCGCAATCGCTGCTCTTTCATCCAAACCCGTGTGTCCATGGGTATCACCGTACATCCTGGTTTGGACGCCAGCCAACGACACATCGCAATACACACATAGACAAACATGCCCTCACACCATCCTTTCAATTGTCCTGGTATGCGGTCAAAGAGTGTATGCCATGTTTCAAACACATACAGTTCTATTTTGTTGGCGAGCCGTAGATATGGTAGGTCGTCGTTTTCATCCACAATCATTGAACCATCGGCATGTGATAATAAAATGTCATAGGTATCCAACAAATAGAGAAAGAGGTCAGCTTTCGAGATAGAAGGTTCGAGTGCATAATTGATACATTCTGTCAACGTATGACAACGAAATAAACTTTTATAATTAGAACGATACATTAGTTTCTATGTCGTTGGCTTATATAGGTGGATTATTGTTCAAATCCACGACTGAGGTTGAGATTCGCATACGGTTGCACAACCAACTGTGCGATACAGTCTCCTACTTGAATAATATGAGGTATTACTGACATATTAAACAATTTGACGTGTATTTCTCCGTTATAATCTTCATCGATGACACTCCCGAACGAAACAATGTCGTGCCGCACAGCAAGTCTTGTATTGCCTTCAATTTTGCCGTAGTGACACGACGGTAATTCGATTTTACATCTTGTGTTGACCAACACTGAGCCATGGCTTTGAATGATAACTTTGGAGCCAGAATATAAATCATAACCGGCGGCTTTAGGAGAATTACGCGTGGGTATCAGCTCAAAAGGGCAGTTGACCTTTAGCTGCCATGGACGATAATCTTGAAATTGACCAAGGCCTAACATTTCAAACGGGAGTTTTCGCGTGGCATTGTTCGAGGTCAGATGAGACGGTACAGTTGGCAAAGACATTGTTCTGTTCATTTTTGGTCACGTAACTTGAAAAACACTTATTATTAAATTATGAGGATTTGAAGACTAACTTCCTTCTGCGTTGTAAAGGAGCCGCCAAACGTAAACATCGAATACGGACAAGTTTCTGTGGGAAATCGAATCGGACCGTTTGACAAAACGCGCGACATTCGTGCTGGATGGATTCTAAAGATGCCAGACTAATGCGGTCCAAAATGTTCAATTCCAATTCATAATACTCAGGGAGAGCTGTGTCTACACACACTTCGAATTGACACTCTATTTCAGGCATAGCATTGAGACGCAATAACAACTGTCGTACACATTTACGGTCGCGCTGATCAACCGAACTTAAATCGCACGTCGTCACGACCGAAGCTTTCGCACGTTTGCGCTTTTTCTTGGATTCTGGTCGCTTACCAACACGCCACACGTCGATACGTACCGTCTCCTCCGCAGTCGAAATAATTATATCACGAATATGATCATTGGTATCTCGAATATTTTGAAAATCGTCCATGGTCATCAAAGGCATACCACGAACGGCCAAAATGTAGCGTGTCGGAAATTTAGTGTTGGTAGACAACACAAGGCCTGACGACACACAGCCATTAATAGAAGAAATATAATGCAATGTCTTTTCCACAAAAGCATTCTCAACGACTTGCAGCGCCATCGGCTTTCTTACTCGAACGATGGTAGTGGATACCTCTCGCTGTGGAGCAAATGCAGTTGATGATACGACAAGCTCGCGAGAGCTAGTAATATTGACCGGAGCATCCATGTTTTAGACTGACCCACACGCCTTTTATACTCAATATTGATATCAATATTTCCTGTGGATGTGTCTACCTTGGTTTTAAGCCCGGACGCGCCAAATTGCACGGCGATAGACCGCCACTCGTCAACGTCGTCGTCTTCAAACGAATCAACAAACGAAAGACGTATTTTAACACCAGTGGTATAATTTAAAATACCAACCATGTCAATACAGACATCGACATTATTTTGCGCGAAATCAGACTCATAGAGCGCACCAATAATATGACTCGCACTCTGTTTAATATGTGCCGGTAATGTTGGATTTGAGATATTCATTCTGACTCAATTAAAATAAAACTATATACTCTGTCATGCCTTTTTTTACATTATGTTAAGAACAAGCGGTTCAACAATCGTCCATGGAGACCTTCCCTACAAAATGAAGTATGGTCAATTCAAAGTCGACCAAATTATAACTGACTTTGAACATACTGTCCATGCAGACGGATTTACAAACATTGTCTATACATTTTTAACATTGAATGCACCTCTCACAAATCCAAAATTAGACGACTACAAACACATGTTTGACACATTTCAACAACAACACTATCACGAGTTCTTATTTCATTACAAACAACGAAATAAACGCTGTCAAGCCTTTATCCAAACAATGAAAGACTTTGACCAACACAAAAAACCAAAGAAAAAGGAATACCAAGCATTAGTGAAGACATTGTCGACATATAAAGATGTACTCGGAACATTGCCAGGTGGACATCTTAATGGAGTACCCTTTATTTTTACACAGAGACTCGTCGAACACTGGTTTTTTGACCAGGTCGTCGCACTTCGAAAAAGACTCAGTCTTCAACCACCGGGTTTGGTCCCACGATCTAGCGAGTCGTTGATCTATCCCGTAGAAGAGGATAATAAATGGTCGGGACATACACGGTGCCCCGCCAATCGTCTGGTGTCTACAAAAATGTCTTTTAGCTTTGCCGTATATTTAATTCGCGTAGGTTATGAAACACAGGACACTGTGAAAGAGAAATGGTCACTCGACATCCCGGACAGAGCCGTGAAAGAGAATTGGCAACTTGGTATTCCTCACACAGAGGAACAGCACAACTGGGTACTCTTTCAAGAAGATACCGAAGAAGTTCACCCTATTTTGTCAGAAATACAGTCTGTACAGCAAACAGTGTCTGCAACTGTCGTTCGCCGACTGCACTGTGGTCAGAATCCGCAAGAAATTAACGAAGCATGTCGTGAACAAATAGTCGACGCTTACGATTTTTCCATACAACAGAGACAGAAAAACAACAAACGCAAATACGACCAATTCAAAGAAACACAAGAGCGGGCGTTACATACAACCATCGAAGAAAACAAAGAACTCAAAGCGCAACTACAGTCGGTCACAGGTATCCTACGAGGGATAGAAAAAGAAAACGCAGATCTCCAAGACCAGCTGTATACAACAATAGATGCTTCTCGTCGAACAGGACAAGAATACAACCGCCTTAGAGCTGATTACAACCAGTTATACTATGTCCTAGAGCAGTCACGTGTCAGATGAAATAGCGGCGGCTATAGCTTGGTCGCTATTTTATTTATTCTTTGATTAAACCATCCATCTGTTTTTTGAGGAAATTTCGGGCTGAAGACGATGTAATATATACTTCAAACTCAATATCTTCACCGTTTTTACCTCGTAGATAAATCTTTTCTTTTTTATCTGTAGCGTCGTATCTAGTGATTATAGGCAGTCCGTGTGTTTCTGACAACTCCAACTGTTCTGCCATATGTTTCGCTTGGTCATTGGCCCGTTTATCTGTCAAACACCAATACCCATGTTTGGCACGGGACAAAACACCGCTTTTATCAACGAGTAAGTTTCCAAATACTAGACCAATATAATCCATGCTTGGGCTGTTATAATTAACAAGTGACAAAAAGTTGTCATCCCAATTATTGACTACTTTAATCTTGTAGTCTTCATCCAGTATTTTTACGTGTCAGTCACGTGTCAGATGAAATAGCGTTGGATAAGTCTTTTGTTTTGCGTGACATCGTCATCACCACCAAGACAATAAATTAGGTCTGGATATCGAACAAATACTTGTGGACTCGTATCACCGACAGCTTTGCCGATGACCGTCTTTCCAGTGGTCAGTATGTGGATGTTTGCCAGTAGTTCTTTTTTCCCTACAGAACCACGCTTCGTGACGGCAATAAGAGATGTAGGGGCTATTGATTCTAGGAGAAGTTTTGCGTGATGATAATGAGTACACCACTCGTAGCCCACGATAATAAACATATGAAAAAGATATTTGATATTATATACTGTCTAAACATGAAATTTGAATGTGACCGTTTGAAGTTTTTGTATAAAAGGCCTTGGTCTAAATAAAAATGAAACTGGTCGCTGCATCTATATTTACAAAGGACGGTGTCATCTACGCAGAAGACCTACAGTTTGTTTCTACACCTAGCAGAAATTGTGTTCGTGAACTGATGCACGAATTGGTCAGGGTTGCAGTGGCAAATACACACAACATACGGAAAATATTTGAACATCCTCCGTGGCAAATCGTTGTCTTAAACCTCAACGAACAAATATTAGTGCTGGTGACAGATACCGAATATCCAGCCAGTGTGAGTTATGAACTGTTGATGAAATTGCATCAACACCCTGAGCGGTTACAAAATATTATTCAAGAGTGTCAAGACCCATCACGTTCAATGTATCAACCACATGAAACTCTGGTCATTGTTCATGAAAACTTTCAATCAATGGAGGATATCGACGAATTGGTGCAAAAATCAGAACGATTGTCTGACCAGACGAAAATATTTTACAGGACCACACATAATCGATGTTGTTCTATTTCTTAAAGATGTTTTTAATTGAGTCGAATGCTTTTGCGACTATATTTTTCTCAGTTGGAGTAGGGACTGATGTTGTTATTGGCATTGCCAATAGTTCCTTCTTCCGTTTTTTTGACCACGGTGGATGTTGCGAGTAACCTTTTCCAACAAACATTTTGGAGTATAGTGTGGGTCTTTTATACGGATACTTGGTCAACAATAACAATTCCAGTGTATAAAAAGCTATTGCTCAAATCAATGGGTTGTTTGAATTCTCATCCATCTGTGTTAGAACGCTATGCTGGTGAAGTATTAGCATACCGTGCAGATGTTTCAAATGAGGTGACATCAATTTATATTTCGCGCAAAAAGATATTATGGAAAGTTTGTGAGGACGAGGCGCCAGTCATTCATGTAACGTTTCTGAATAATTATCGAGTGCAACATTTGCCACCATCGCCATGGATTGTCCAGCCACAAAAGTTGTTTAAATTATCTCCCACAAAAATGGCTATTTCAATGGAGTATCACCCCATTGACTTATTTAATTTGGTCAGTACAAGGTTTGACTTACAACGAGTGTGGGCGGGCATGCGCGACGTTGTCAGAGGAATGGCCTATTTACACTCTAAAGGACTTGCGCATCGCGACATTAAACCGGAAAACATTGTTGTTGGGAACACATATTTTCACCTGATTGACTTTGATTTTACTTCGCCCTTAACTGACTATGTCCACTGTGGCACACCACTGTACATAGTTCCTGCTGCCATTTCTGACCAATGGGACTGTTCTAATCGCACGCGTTCGATTAGATATGATATCTATGCATTTGGTAAAACGATTATTCATATTTTATATCAGGCTGCCTTAGTTGGACTACTAGAACGACAATTTATCACATCTGTCTATAAAAAACAAGGTCTTCTCGAAGGTGTTCAAAACCCTTTTGACGGTGCCACTGCCATATGGTTTGATGTAGCACTTCGTTGTTGTCAGAAAGAGCCGTCACTAGGTACAATCCCCGCAACAGATAAGACCGTCAATACTTTCGAGGTGGTCTACGCAGACAATATTGCCACATGAAGCACACCATTCTGCGCGTTGATGGAGTGTATTGAGTGGCCCGATTGTCTGGATAAGCGCACGACACACTGTACAGTCGACAACGCCTGTGACGTTGGTTTGAACATACTCCCGCCATCCACCCGACCATTCGTCTGTGGCTGTTTTAAGAAAACGTGTCGATGCCCGTGCTCGAGTCATGTCTCGTAGCGGCAAATATCCAACTATTTGCGACATGACCGAGTGGTCCGGACTTAAATAAAGTTGCATTGTGTTTCTGTTCATGTATCGTTTATACAGATAATCTCTTATGTCGGACATAGTCTGGAACTCAGCCGTAATGTGAATGATGCATCGATAACGTTTAACACAGCGCAGGTATATAAGTAGCTGGTCCTTCATAGAAAATGTCAGAATACAAAGACGAACAAATCGAGGAAAAGCCCGCAACAAAGCAGGAACTCCGCACATGGCTTCAAGAGTACTGTCAAGGTGTGAAAAAACACGGCGAACCCAACACGTGGGATGTCACCAGCGTAACGGACATGTCGGAGCTGTTTGCAGGACTGGACACGTTTAACGCAC
>Ga0209533_1003741_pt1 | contig 13388 bp, 14 predicted proteins | sample COG_04_FD_184748 | JGI IMG/M metagenome (GOLD analysis project Ga0209533, IMG submission 184748) | Pelagic Microbial community sample from North Sea - COGITO 998_met_04 (SPAdes) (version 2) | ecosystem: Environmental > Aquatic > Marine > Neritic zone/Coastal water | place: Helgoland, sampling... | reverse complement strand
AAGCAACGGAATCTCATAGATCAGGATGCGGTGGGCCGCGAAGATGCTCCAAGACGTGATGAAAGCGATCAAGGCTGGTATTGAGGCACCAGATTTTGCAAAGACCGCGGCAATAGCAAAAGCGATTACTGGTCCGGCTGGTACGATTAGACCTGCGGCCACGGCCACGGGCAGGGCTAAAAGACCAGCATCTTCACCCAGCACGCTGGCGATTGCCTCTTTTGGGATCAGCTTGGCAATAAAGCCAGCCGCAATCAGCGCAAACAACATGCGCGGCACCAACAGTGCGAATTGTTCCACGAACCGCCTGGCGATTGGCCCTGCGTCCTGTCTCTGTTGCACGGCAAGACCTGCCAAAATGACAAGCAAGATGACCAGAACCAGCAGACCTGTGCTCATGTCTCTGCCCCTTTGATCTGTAGGGTGAAGGGCAGACGCCGCGCTATCAATCCGGCGGTGATGGGTAACGGAATGCAGATGGCAAAGCGCAACATTGAGAACTCTGCTCCCATGAAGGGGACGTCCCAGATCAGAATTCGCTGCAAGCCCAAGGTCGCCCAAGCAGTGATATAGGCCACAAGGGCACCGCGATCCGCCCCCGTCACTGCGATCGCAGCCAATAGTGCATATGCCGAAGATGGGCCGCCCGGCGTGACGGTGCCTGCAATCGTCGCGATAATCAATCCGCGTATCCCGGATTCAGACCCAACCAGCGCTGACATTTTTTCGCGCGGCATCATCACCCAGATCAGTGCTGCGATGGAAAGGGCCACAACAACACGGGGTATCAGATCGACCAGCAATCCTAGGTCTTCGTCTAAAGCGGCCCAGACCTCTTCTGATCCCTTGATACGCCAGCACAAGACCCCAAACGCAGCAGCTGCGCCAGCAAAGCCCCAAAAGCTCTTTCCAAAGGCAGTAGAGACCACCGCTTTGCGCCAAGCTGGGTCTTTGAAAAAGTCTAATACGGCCACGCTATCTGCCCCGATCTAGTGGTGATGGTCGTTCGCATGCCCGTGGTGGTCATGGGCACGACGGACCGCTTGGGCCCGCTCTTGTGGTTCTGCGTGACCTGCGGATACAGCCTCGATTAATGCACGGAACAAATCCGCCTCTGGTGGTAATTGCCCCGCAAGGAAACCGGCCAAACGGGCAAGGGCAATGGCTTGGGCAGCCAAAGCATCGACGCTTTCGTCATCTGTGGCGCGTTCGATATCCTCTAACGATCTGGCCAGACCTGCGAGGAAGATACGTTCCATATAGGCGCCACGACCCCTTGCATCGGCAAGGTCCACGGGATTTTCACCGCCGTCACTGGGTTTGGGCAGGTCCATGCCCGAGGTCAGACCATTCAGTCGGACACGCAAATCTTGGCCCACAACCACTTGTTCGTCAATCTCTCCGCACATGGATTATCCTTTCTAAAGCCCCATGACCCCAAGGCCATGCAAGCTGTCAAAAACGACGCCGCCACCAACAAGGCAGGCAAGCCCTCCGATGCTAAGCGCAAGTGAAGTGCGCATCCAGGTCGCACCACGATGAATGCGCCCCAGCGGGTAACTGGCGGCCGCGGTCAGCAACGTCATCCCAACCATGGAACCGACGCCAAACACCACAAATGCAAACATCGCCTGCGCCATAGATGGGGCCGTTGCGACGACAAGCACAAGCAATCCGGCAGAACCAGCAGCGCCGTGGATCAACCCAACACCCAGCGTTGGCAGCATTGCACGAGCAGTATGGTCGTGGCGATGCAGCGCAGCATTGTGGCTATCAGGATCGCCTGCGTGCGAATGGGCATGGACGTGGCGCTTCCCGTCATGGGCATGGGCGTGGATATGAATGCGTTCGCGGCGAAGTTTCCAAAGAACACGCAAGCCAAGCCCGGCAATCATGATCCCAACTGTTAGTTCCAGCAGGGATTCAACAGTACCCGATATCGTCAGGCCCAACATCAACACCACCGAACAAACCACGAAAAGCGACAGTGTGTGCCCTAGCCCCCAAGCCGTGCCACGTAAAATTAACCCGCGACGACTATCGTTTTTTTCCATCATCGTCGCAACGGCAGCGACATGATCGGCGTCAAGCGCATGCGCAAGGCCAACAGCAAAGCCCAAAGCAAGAAACGACAAACTCGTTCCTGCTGCCAAAGCTGCACTATCGATTGCAGAGGCAGGCAAGGCAAAGAGCGTGAAAAAACCAAGTGTTGGGACGAAGAACCTCATGCGCGTAACGCTGTCAGCATCGCAGGAATGTAGTCATCGTCTTGGGCGACAACCAAGACGCGGGTGAATTTGCGCATTAAGTTCACAACTTTCTCCATTGTCTCTGAGGACGGTCCGCGTTTTAAAGCAATACCCGCGCACGTGATTTTCCGTTTAAAGCATTCCTGTGCAATCGCCTCTGCAGCTACTTCGCTTGATCCATCAGTGGCAAGCAGAACGACGATATCAGCGCCCGTCAGCTCTTCATCAAGGGACGCTGCAACGCCGTTCGGGTGACTGATTGAGATATCGTCAGAGGCCGTGTCGGGCGTCACATAGCTATTGGCACAGACAGTTAGGAAATGTGCGTTGTCCCAAGGATCTTCGGTCACTGCATACATTGCTTCGGCAGCCGATTTATCCAGCGCGAAAATACGCGATGTCCGTGACAATGAGTTCGGGTATGGCACACGAAAACGCGCTTCTCCAAGCGTTGCCGCACGCGCGCAGCTGCCCAACATCGTTGGATGATCCACCGGCCCGCGACCGGGGCGGGTCGCGTTGTCGGCTTCAAACATATCATCGTGATCATGTGGCATCCGCTAAACCGAAGTCTGTTTGACGCCGCGGCGCGCAGTCAAATCTTCTTTCATCGCATCGCCAAATGGTTGTTCGGGCGGTAACACACGGGCCGCAGAGCGGACGAGCTGATGTTCTGGCGTCCGACCGGGAGGCTGCACGCCCTTATCGCGCAGGGCCACGACAGCTTTGCGCAGACGGTGGCGGGCCATGATGATGCCGTTGTCAGTCGACACAAGATTTTCCTTTGTGCGATCCACGATTGGCCCCATGCTTTCTTGTAAGCTGGCATCCTGCATCGCGATACCCCAGATGCCCGAATAGCTGTCGCCGCGCTTTTGCGCCTCGCGGTCCATCAGGTAATCATTATCCTTGTTTTGACGCGGACGAAAACTGCCCGGGGCCTCGTATTGATTGTGAACGCCATAGCCGTCTTGCATGGCTTTGCGCTCTTCGGGCGAAAGCGCGCGGGTCGGATGGTAGTCAAACGACCACGCCCAGCAATTGTAATCGTCGATCGGAATCCAGAAGTGCCCGTGCATCGGGTGATCGCCACGCGGGGGGACCATCGTGAAGGACGGCATGATCCACGGCGTTACGCGCCAGTAGTAGTGGCCTTCTTCTGCGTTGCGACGCGCACCGATGTGCAAGCCACCGTCGGATTCGACGACTTCGAACACGGGCTTTTTATCGTTCTCATTGTACTGGTTGCCTTTCGCACCGCGAAATAGCGGGTCCGTCTTGAGCCCGCCGGAGTGGAGGAAGGACACGTGGCTTGAATCAATGCCACCTTCCATCGCCTGCAGCCAATTACATTCTTGCCAGCGCTTTGATGAATAGGTTTGCTCTGCTGGGACAGTGGCGAATTCCCATATCGGTTCGGGCGGGCGGTTTTCTTTATCGCCCATATGGGTCCACAAGATGTCGCCCACTTTAATCAGCGGATAGCCTTTCAATTTGATCTTTTCGCAGAAGCCGGATTCCTCGGGCTCTGACGGGACTTCGATACACTGGCCAGTGTAGTCGTATTTCCAGCCGTGATAGGGGCAGCGCAACCCTTCTTCTTCATTGCGGCCAAACCAAAGTGACACGCCACGGTGGGCGCAAAATTCGTCCATCAGACCATAGCGACCCTTGCTGTCGCGAAACGCAATCAAACGTTCACCCAGCAATTTCACGCGGGTGGGCGGGCAGTCATCCTCTGGCAGTTCTGACGCCAAAAGCGCAGGAATCCAATACTGCCGGAACATATCGCCCATTGGCTTGCCGGCATCGGTTTCAGTCAGAAGCTCGTTGATTTCCTTGCGAAGCATGTGCATCCCTTTTCGTTAAATTGCGGCCCATCTGCGGGACTGCTCCCGGTCGGGCTGCATAGAACTTCCGTCTTCAAGTTAAAGAAAGCCCGTTGATCAGGCCGCCTTACCCGGCTTCGGTGGCAAATCCGGCTTTTCCGCCTCATACGCGGGCGCCATATTCGATTCTAGCCCGTTTTCTGCCAGCGCGTCAGCAAACATCGTCCGTACTTCCTGGCTTTCATCAGCATAGTCGATCTGATCGCCGCCAATCCGCTGGCTGATCCACGCTTTCGGCACGCCTTGTTCATTGCGGATCGCCACGCCTTCGTATTTAAAAGCAAGATAGCGGGCAGGCGTTGTGCCAGTGTTAAAGTGCTGGTGATACCACATGTTCGGCGGCACGATCATTGATCCTGGCTTCCAGTCATAACGCCTTGGCGTGCCCCCTTCTGGCCACATCAGCGAATACCCGGTGCCCGACAGCAAAATGACATGCGCGCCGGGTCCGTGGCGGTGACACTTTTTGTAGGTGCCAACGGGGAACTGGCTGATGTGACTGTTCATTGAACATTTCGCCAGTTGAAAGCGAATATGTCCGCCGCCAGCGCCACGTTCTTTGGCGTGGATCAGAGGCAGGTTTACGGCATCGGCCACATAGTTTGTTTCTAGCAATAGCCCCTGCATTTCCTTGCTTTCGGCGAAATACTCAGGCTCGCCCGAAAAACGACCCTTAAAGTCATGGGCCGTGGCAAAGATGAAATCGGGTTCTTCGAATACATTCATCAGTGGCGGCATGTTTGTGACGCCAATATAGCGGGCAGGGGCGGATCCTGAACCGTTGAAATGCTGATGGTGGGCGTTCAGCGGGATACCAAAGATTGCCCCCGGACCCCATTCAAAGCTTACCTTGGCACCGCTGTCGTCCCAGACAACTGTCGATCCGCGGCCTGACAGAACCAGAATGGTTTCTTCGAATAACTGACGATGCGGGTTCAGCTTGCCACCCGCTGGAATTTCCATGACGTAGCAATCGTTGGTTGTCCGGCTGGCATCGTGGTTCATGAAAACCGCTGACCCACCGCGGCGCGCCCAAGGCTTCAGCTCCACCTCATGTAGGGATGGCACATAGTTGCCATTGATCAAATCCAGCCCCTCGGATACAATGAATCGCGTATACGGCGTTTCTTTCTCGGCTTTGAATTTCGCGGCAAGTTGGTCTGATACAATCGCTTGGCCGTTCATGGCATACGTCCCCTCGGTCGCCAGCCAAAAGGCTGGTGCATTTTTTGCGTTGTCACGACGATAGGACCGAGCTAGTGTTGCGTCAATGGACCGATGGTCCACATAGAGGAACACTGCTTTGCCTGAAGAACAGAAGCCTGCCCGTCATACGGTTGATGATCATATGTTCGGTGACTTTTACACGCACGATCACCACGGCGATGCCGACCACGAGCATGATGATATTGATCCCGGACCACTAGAGGATAATCCGATCTGGTTGCGCGATAACGTGGCATTAACCTCTGTCGGGATCGACATTGGTTCATCGGGTACACAAGTGATTTTCTCAACCATCCACCTGCAGCGCAAAGCCGATAGTCATGCATCGCGTTATGTGATTGTGGACCGTCAAACGGCCTATGCTTCGCCAGTGCGGTTCACGCCTTTCCTCAATCAAAATGAAATTGACGCAGCTGCCCTTGGACAGATCATCGATGACGCCTACGCACAGGCTGCAATCCTGCCGCGTGACATTGACACCGGCGTAGTAATTCTGACCGGTGAGGCATTGCGCCGCGATAATGCTGAAGCTATCGCCAGCGTCGTTTCTGCCAAAGGCGGCGACTTTCTGACCGCTACGGCGGGGAACCATATGGAGGCAATGTTAGCCGCCTATGGCTCTGGTGCGGCCAAGGAAAGCTTCAATCGGCAGGGGCGCATTCTGAACGTTGACATCGGCGGCGGCACCACCAAACTTGCTCTGGTTAATAGGGGCGAGATCATCTGGACGGCGGCCTTGCACATCGGTGGTCGCCTGATCGCGGCAGAGGGCGGCAAAGTCACCCGTTTGGAGGCGACGGGCGGATATTTTGCACAGCAGGCTGGAGTGACAATCGCGCGTGGCGGCCCAATCGACGCCGATCAGATGAGGCAGATTGCAGCTTATATGGCCGATCTCCTCACCGCCGTGATCACCAAGCCGGACCTTCCCGAAAAGGTCAGCGCTTTGTTCCTGACAGATATCCCAAGCGACTTCGCCAATCTGGCTGGCATCGTCTTTTCTGGCGGCGTCGGTGCCTATGTCTCCGGACAGGAAGATCAGGATTTTGGCGACCTTGGATTTCACCTTGGTGCGATCCTACGCGAGCGGGCTCTTGAGTGCGAACTTGGCGCGCCGATGCTGGATGCCGGATCCGCGATCCGGGCCACTGCGTTAGGGGCATCGGAATATTCAGTACAACTGTCAGGCCAGACCAGCACGGTCACAGCGCCTGGGCGATCCCTGCCGCGCCGTAGCTTGCAGGTACTCAAGCCGGGGATTGATCTGGCCGAAAATCCATCCAGTGAAGATATCGCAACCGCGATCCTGAGCCATTACGAAGCGTTTGATCTGGACCCTGCCCATCACGAAGTAGTTCTTGCTTTTGAATTTCAGGCGGTGCCGGAATACGCCCGCATTCGCGCGCTGGCAGATGGACTGATTGCTGCACTTGCAGGGCGCATTATGGGTGGACACGGGCTTTACGTCATGATCGACGGCGATATTGCGCAGACACTTGGTGGCATTCTGCGCGAGGACTTGGGGATTGAAAACGATCTGTTGGTCCTCGACGGGATCAGCCTGCGCGACTTTGACTACATCGACCTTGGAAAAATTCGCCTGCCATCTTTCACAGTGCCGGTCACGGTAAAATCATTGTTGTTCTCGGATGACCCCCGCGGGCGGCGCAGGCAGGATCGGATCAACTTCGTACCGCCAAGCGGAGCAGGGCATCACCATCATAACGATCATGGCCACCCTCACCCTCACCATGGTGGAAGTGACGCGGACAATGTTTAGGCAACCAGTTGACACCGGCGCGGTTGGTATCAATGCTGCAACGCAGTTCTTCTCTAAGGAACAAGGTCTAGTGCAATGACAGATGACGCGGCACGGCCGGTGCGCAAAGAAATCAACCGCAACCCGCGACGTAACTCATCACGGTTGTCGTCGGTGACAACGGCTATCCACCTCTTGAAAACCTTCACTGAAGAAGACCAAGCACTTGGGATCAGTGAACTTGCCAAACGACTGAAAGTTGCCAAAAGCACGGTGCACCGGCTTGCAGGTGCCCTGTTGGACGAAGGGCTGTTGCAGCAAGAGACAGAAACCGGGCGCTATGGTTTGGGGGTCGGGCTTTTCGGGCTTGGTTCATTGGTGCGTTCAAGGCTGGATGTCACCATAGAATCCAAAACCATCTTGAATGTGCTGCGCGAAAAAACCCAAGAAAACGTGCGCCTTGCAGTTTTGGAGCGGCAAAACGTCGTGTTCCTGCATGACTTCGAAAGCCCACAAACGCTGCGGCTGCGGTCGGCAACCGGCCAGCTTAAGCCAGCTTTTTGTACAGCAGAGGGGCTTTGCCTGCTGGCAGGCCTGCGCACACCAGAGCTTGAGAAATTCCTGCAATACCCAATGCCCGCACGCGCGCCCAACACAATAACTGACAAAGACGATTTCCTGAAAGCGGTTCGTCAGGTCAAACGTCGTGGGCATGCATTCGAAGATGAAACTTGCGATGAAGGCACACGTTGCCTTGCGGCCCCGATCTACAACGCAGAAGGTCGGCTGGTCGCTTCTGTTGGCGTTGCTGGCCCGCGCGTGCGTATCAAGAAAGCGATGGTGCCGAAACTGGCCCCAATCGTGATCGAAGCTGCAAATGAAATTTCTCAGCGCATGGGCTATGTCCGGCGTCAACCCATCTACGTCTGATCGGAATCCGTACATGCCCAAGATCACCCAAAGCCCCGATGGTCACGTGTTTGAGTGCGACGCGGGCGAGACGATCCTGCGCGCGGCCCTGCGTGCGGGGATTGGTATGCCGTATTCCTGCAACACCGGATCTTGTGGCAATTGCCGCTTCCAACTGCTTGACGGCACGGTCACGCATCTGCGCGAAGATGCGCCCGCCTGGTCAGAGCGCGAATTGAAACGCGGCCGTTGGCTTGGCTGTCAGGCCGTTCCGGACGGTGCCTGCAGTGTCAAGTTTCGCTCGATGGACCAATATATTCCGGACATCTCTCCGGTGTCGGTCACGGCTACCCTGGTCGAGGTTAAGCAGATCACGCGCGATATCTCAGAATTTACATTTCACGCCGATGATTTGCCAGCTTTCCATCCCGGTCAATACGCTTTGCTGCATGTCTCCGGCGTTACCGGAGGGCGCGCCTATTCCATGTCCAATCTTTGTGACGACGGCACATGGCGGTTCATGATCAAGCAGATGCCGAATGGTGAGGCAACCGGTGCACTTTTTGCCGCCGAACCAGGTGCTACGATCACGATTGATGGCCCTTACGGCACTGCATTTCTGCGCAAAGACAGCCCACGCGATATTGTTCTTTTGGCGGGTGGATCAGGGCTTTCGCCTATGGTCTCAATCGCCAAAGGTGCTGCTGCTGCGGGGATGCTGGACACACGCACGCTACATGTTTTCTATGGCGCGCGCGAAACTGGTGATCTGTGCAATGCTGTAGTGCTTGGCGGGCAAGCCTCTGAAAAAGCGCGCTTCATCGCAGCACTGTCTGACCCCGATGCCACTTGGACCGGCCCCAAAGGCTTTCTGCATGATGTTGTCGCCGAACACATGGCAGCGCAGTTGAAAGATTGCGAAATTTACTTCGCCGGGCCTGCCGTGATGTCCGCCGCCGTGCAGGAAATGGCGCATGAGGCTGGTGTGCCGCCTGACCAACTACACTTCGACGAATTCTACTAAACAACAGATTGGGGGAGCCATGACCGGATTGCCAATGACGCTTGGGTGCTGGGACTATGACCGGGTGCAACCTTTGATAGATGGCAGGGTGCGTCCTGACGGTATCGACCTGCGTTTCCTCAATATGATCGTTGAAGAAACATTTTTCCGAATGGCAAAGTTCCGGGAATTTGACACCTCGGAAATGTCGATGTCGTCATTCGTGGTGTCGCACTTCAAAGAACGCCGCCCGTTCGTTGCGATCCCAGTTTTCCCGTCACGATTTTTCCGGCATTCCTGCATCTATGTGAACGCGGATGCGGGGATCAACGACCCAAAAGATCTGATTGGGAAGCGGTTTGGCTGCCCGGAATACCAAATGACCGCCCCCGTCTGGATCCGTGGTATTCTGTCTGACCATTACGGCGTGCCCGTGGACGGGCCGACATACTTCACTGGTGGCGAGGAAACACCCAATCGCAGCGAAAAGATCAGTATCACACTGCCCGAGAACTTTCGGCTAGAACGGATCGGCCCGGAAGATACGCTTGCGCAAATGCTGGCGGAAGGGCGGATCGACGCGTTTCACACGGCACGCAAGCCATCAACTTACGATGGGGTCAAGGTCAAGCGCCTGTTCCCCAATTACGTGGATGTGGAAAAAGCCTATTGGCACGACACCGGTATTTTTCCGATCATGCACGTTATCGCGATCCGCCGCGAGGTTTATGAGCAAAACCGCTGGGTTGCGATGAACCTTTTCAAAGCCTTCCGTGAGGCGCAAAATCTTTGCTATGCTGGGCTGAAAGAAACAGCTGCCCTTAAAGGCATGCTACCGTGGTTCAACGCGCATGTGGAAGAAGCCTTTGATCTGATGGGCGATGATTTTTGGGCTTATGGTGTCGAGAAGAACCGCGCTACTTTGGATGTCTTCTTGCGGTATCACCACGAACAAGGCCTGTCACCGCGCAAGCTTGAGGTGGACGAAATGTTCGCCCCCGAAACTTATGAGGAGTTCGTAATATGACGAAAGTTACCATCCCCGACTTGTACGCCAAAAAGCAGCGCGGTGAAAAGATTTTCGGTGTCGTCGCTTGGGATACGCATATGGCCGCCATTGCGGACCGTGTTGGCGTTGATATCGTCTCTGTTGGTGATACCGTGGGCAAGAACCTTTGGGGTCACGAGACCATGTTCGAGATCACGATGGACGAAATGGTGATCGTGACCAAAGCCGTCCGCCGCGGTGTGAAAAACGCGCTTGTTTCTGCTGACTTCCCCTACGGCCCTCTGCAAGAAGGTACGGACGCCGCGGTGCGCGCGGCGATCCGTTTGGTGAAGGAAGCAGGCATTGACCTGCTGAAACTCGATGGTGCAGCGGATTATCCCGAAACCGTCACCGCACTGACCCGTGCAGGCATCCCCGTGTGGGCACAATTTGGCCTGATCCCACAGACCGCATTGGCCAGTGGAATCCCTTACGAAAATCAAGCCGGTAAGACGGACGCCACCTCAGGCATGCAAGACCGCCTGATCGCCGAGGCCAAAGCGCTGGAAGCCGCAGGCGCGGTGCTGCTGGATTTCACCAATTCCGGCCCGGTGATCGGCCCCAAGGTGGTCGCAGCCGTCGATATTCCCGTTATCGGCGGCTTTGGTGGCGGCCCATGGCTGGACGGGCGCGTGCGATTAGCGCAAGCTGCCGTTGGTTACAACGTCGCGGCACTCGACAAGCAACCATCAGGTTATGCCAATGTTGCACAGGTCATTCATGACGCACTGTCAGAATGTGCCGATGATGTCCGGTCTGGACTTCAGATCAAAGGGCAGCCGGGGAGGTAGCGCCATGGCGACTGTGGAAATCGATGGTATCGAAACGCATTATGAACTGCGTGGCGAGGGTCCACCGCTATTGATGTATGCACCGGGTGGCTTTGATGCACAAATAAGCAAGTGGTCGGATCTTGGCGTTTACAAGCGTATCCGCCTGCTTGATCATCTTCCTGAGCATTACACGTGCATCCTGTTTGATCGTCGTGAAAACGGGTTGTCTGGGGGGTGCGTCGAACGAATCGCTTGGGATCATTATGTGCGCCAAGGCGTTGGCTTGCTTGATCATCTTGGGATAGACCGTGCGCACTTGATGGGCGGTTGCATGGGGTGTTCGCCAGTTGCAGCTTTCGGCGTAGCCCATCCGGACCGCGTAATGTCGATGGTGCTTTATTTTCCTGTTGGTGGGGCGGCATACCGGATCAGTTCTCATCAGAGATTTGCCCGTCACTTGGCTTTTGCCGAGGAAAACGGGCTACAAGCCATCGTTGATTTGTTGCATTCCCACGATAAGAACTTCAGTGCTGATCCGCGCGGTGGACCATGGGGCCAACCAATCCGGAATTCGGATGACTTTGCAGTGCATTATGCAGCGCTTGATCTGACTCAATATCTGCTGACAGTGCGCGGCATGATGACAGGGCTATTCGACCGGGACACAGCGCCCGGCGCTGAACCAGAGGATCTTATGCGCGTTGACATCCCGACCCTGATCGTGCCAGGATCAGACGGGTTTCACGCCACATCAGCGGCGCGCTACTTGCAGGAATGTATCAAAGGTTCTGAGTACTGGGACGCAGTGCCAGAGGCGCAAACTGAAGACACTGCACCTAAGCGCGTATTGGATTTTCTAGCAAGTGTGACTTAACCCACTAACCCGTGGGTGTTTGTAGCGAACAGGTCTTCTAACGGAATCGCTGTGTCAATAATGCCTTGTGAAACAACATGGTGCATGATGCTATCCAACGTACCCGCATTTGGCGTAAAGCCATAGGGCAGCGGGTCATCCATCACATCCATGACAGCAAGATGGGTCTTGTCAACAGCGGTCAAGTCGCTGATGCGCCCTGCTTTCAAATTGGCGACATAGGCCTTTTTTGACGCGCTGAATGCGTCAAACAATTGCACGGCAAGGTCCGGGATCTCTGCCAAAAGATCATCACGAACGACAACAAGATGGTTGATCGGATAAAGCCCTCGCGTCTTCAATGCGGCCAAACCTGCCGCAAAAGGATCGGCAATCAAGGACCGGGTCGCATCCCCAGCCACGACGCCCACGGCAGCATCAAGATCGCCGCGCGCTAGCTGCTCATCCAAACTGCCTTCGCCGTTCAAATCCTGCACATGGGACGGCATCCGCCAATTCGGAACGTGTTCATCATCGGACCGCGACCATGTGACCTTGGACAGGTCAACGCCATGTTCTTCTGCCAATATAGCCCGCGCCCAGACCCCTGTTGTGACGGTATAGCCGCGGCTGACACCGACGCGGCGGCCCTCTAGGTCTTTGAGGTTTGGCAGGCTTGCCTTAGACGATGCCACCATGGATTTATGGTGGAAATCACGCACCAGAAAAACTGGAATGGCCGTGATCGGCACTCCATAAGCCCGTGCCGTAATATATGTCGTCAACGCCATTTCGCAGACATCATAGGACTGTTCGCGCACCATGGCCCGAAACGCGCGGGGCAAGGGACTGACCTCTTCAAAGTCCAGCACGAAGTCTGGTAGCGTGACTGCACCTTCTTTCAGTGCACGGTTGTTGCCTTGGGTCCGGGTGACGGTTTTCAGTCTGCGTTTGCGCATTATTTCTCCTAACAGCAATCGGCCAAGTCATCATCAAGAAGCGCGCTGCGCAGCCAAGCCGGGGGTAGGTCCGATTCTCCAAACTCCGAAGCAGGTTTGAAAAGGCGCAGCTTGTGCCGTGTGTCCGGGTCGATCCAGAACAGCACAGTTGTCATTTGATCCGGCCCGCCCAATAGCCGCGCTGGTTCTTGCGTGACCAGCACGATTTGATCATCGGGCACATGATAACAGGCCCTTACGGCTGTTTCGATACGCGCGAGGTCAGCAACCATTGCGGATGTGATACTGCGATGTGTGAACATGTCTCTGCCGGCTCAATTCGGATGGTGTTCCCTCATGCGGAACAGCGTTCTTGTGGGCATTTTGGCGGTTTGCTAACCTTTAGTCAACTTAAAAGACTGGAGGGCTACAGGTTGTCAGAAAAAGTGCTCGCTGCAGTGCGGACAGGTCCAGAGCGGACCGAGTTTCGCGAATTTGACATGCCCGATATCCCGGACGATGCCGCCCTTCTGAAGGTCGAGGTTGCGGGAATTTGCGGCACCGACGTAAAATTCTATTCCAAGCCGCCAATATCTGAGCCTGTGATCATGGGGCACGAGAACATTGGCATTATTGCAAAGGCGGGGAAGACCTTCAGCAAGCGGCGCGGCCTGAAAGAGGGCGACCGGGTGTTTGCTGAACACTATGTCGGTTGCATGACCTGCGAGCATTGCCACAGG
>Ga0209533_1003730_pt1 | contig 13411 bp, 13 predicted proteins | sample COG_04_FD_184748 | JGI IMG/M metagenome (GOLD analysis project Ga0209533, IMG submission 184748) | Pelagic Microbial community sample from North Sea - COGITO 998_met_04 (SPAdes) (version 2) | ecosystem: Environmental > Aquatic > Marine > Neritic zone/Coastal water | place: Helgoland, sampling... | reverse complement strand
ATCGTCAGTATCTTCGTTGTTACCAATTCCATCCGAGTCAGTGTCCATGCTTTCGTCTGGGTTCTCAGGAAATGCATCAAACCCATCCAAAACACCATCATTGTCATCATCGGTATCTGAATTATTTCCAATCTCATCATTATCGGTATCAACCTTTTTAAGTAATAAGCAACAATCTAATCATTAATAAAATTACCTATAAACCATTTTTAACATCAAATTTGATCAAAGTCGAAAATAAAAAAAGGAGGTTTGACTTGGCCTTCTAATGTTTTTTTACTAATACTCCAAGACCTTCCCAAGAAGAAATCATATCACCATAACCGTCATTGAGCTCAGCAAATGGGTCTTCTTCGTTTTCATCAAATATTTGAACATTAAAAGCCAGTCCGTTATCAAAACTACCTTCTAACTCTTTTTCGATTTGTCGCAATTCATCCTCAGTGTTGATTGCTTTTGAAACTTGAATATTGATACTACCTTCAGCGCTAAAACAAATTTCATCACCTTCAGTTTTATAGATTTTAACTACCTTAACTTGATCAGCTTCAATCTCTTCTTCATCACCATCAAAAATGTCTTCTAGCTCATAAACATTAGATGTTATGAACATTACAGATAGATTTTCTTGTAATAATTCACAGCATTCTTTGAATTTTTGGTCGTCAGCACTCTTAACCATTTCAAGAATACGATTTCCTTCTTCATTTAACTGCGAAGTATCATTAATAGTAATACTCCCTTTTTGGAGATAAAATCCTAAATTTAGCGTATATGTCATTCGCTTGCTCCTTAAATTGTTTCATTAGTAAACTTATTAATATTTAAATATCTTCGAGATCTATTTTTTGGCTGCCAAGCTGGGTAAGCCACATATTTGTTCCATCATCACTCGCAAACATAAATGGGCTAATCGCAGCACAACTCCATCCACCTTGATCTGAAAGAACTTCCTGAATTTCTTGTGCGCTTAGCGCGGATTGAGCCTGAGCCGTAAACTGGACTGACGCCGTCATTATTAAATTCCCATCATCAAAATCGACATCAACTGTGGTATTGCTGTCATCACATTCAAACTCAATTATTTCAGAGTAAGCAAATACTTCTGACGGGGCACAGTCTAGATTATAAAAATCGCACTCAAAACACATTGCTCGCAAAGCTTTTTTTCTTGCCAATTCAAGGTTATTTTACTGGCATAAAGAAATACGATCATCGTGATCCAAATCAGTTGTGTCTATAGGGCCACGCTTTACTTGAAACTGAAAAAAAGCCTTACCATCTACTTGATTGGCCATAAAAAAATACCCTCTAAAGTAATTCATATTATGATGATTAAATAAGCAATAATTCGACTAAACTTAGCATTAAAACAGATATTATCCAATATTATTGAATGAAATCTTTATTCTTTTTTATATCATTTATGTACATATAGAAAAACCATAATTCAAAGATTTAAAAACTAGAAATAAAAATCTTCACACCATTACCTCAACTCATATAAATGAATTACCATAATGTGAAGGGATAGTTAGCGGACCACCCTGTCAAATCTTGAACAGTGCTAGGTCATTACGTGGAATTAAAGATAAAAAAGAGCAAATATTTTTTTAGCCACAAATGTAGCTGGCATTCTTGCCAATCGCCATGCAGAATCCCTGCCAAATATTAAATCATGTTGGCTGACTGTGACTATAAACTATATTTAAACTACTAAATGCTGCTTACTACGAGGTGCCGCCAGATAGAAAAAGAGTTATTTTTATAGCCATTCGAAGTGATATAGAGATTAACTATAAATTCCCAAAATCTATAACGCCTAAACTAAATTTACGACAAACTATTTAGGATTTAAAAGATTCTGCAAAATCTTAAAATCATGCCAACAATACTATGGGAAAGAGTTTTGGAACACCAAACTATGAATATTTAGTCGAAGGTTTTTTCACTATATATGTCCCGAAATCGATTTTGAAGTTGGGATCAATGTCCTTCACCATACAGGCGGGTGGTCGTCATACCCCTTTTCACCCCCAAGCGCTGATAAGGGAATAAATTGATCAGGACAAACGTACTTTCTCCCTAGGGCATGAACGTCTCTTCTCTATCGAAGGTTGTAGGTTCGCGAGTGTACTCAAATACAAACCTTTCCCGATGACTTTGAATTTATTTATTCAAACATACTTAATGATATAAGAGGATTTACAATGCTGTGCTGGTAAATTTTGCCTTCCATTTAGCACATAGTATTAAGACCGTTCTTTGAATCCTAAAAGTGCCATTTTTAAGCTATTGGATACATTGTCAGGCAACATGGCTATTTAATAATGGATAATATAGTATCCATGACAACGTAAATATAATCAGGAAACTGGAAATCAAATAATGTTTTTATCAAATGGACAGCTTATTTATTCACCTTCGGACCTTACAAGCTATATGTCCAGCCCCTTCGCATCATGGATGGATAGACTTTCACTAGAACACCCCAATATTTCGCAGCAACAGGATGCGCCAGACCCGCTTATGCAAGCGTTAGCTAAAAAAGGCTTGTTACTAGAGGTTACACAAGAAGAAAAATTTATCCAACAGGGCAAAACCTTAAGAAAAATAATCGGTAATTCAAATGCTGATAAATATCTAAATACTCTAGAGGCTATGAAGTCAGGCATTGATATCATCGTTCAGGGAAGGCTGGAAATGAACCAACTTCAAGGTGTTGCAGACTTTCTGGTTAAAGTTCCTCATATTGATAATGAGGTTCCAAGCCTTCTTGGTGATTGGCACTATGAAGTATGGGATTCAAAATTAGCCAATTCAGTCAAAGCTAATTTCATTGTTCAGCTCTGTAGCTATTCACAGATGCTAGAATTCATGCAAGGTATCTTACCCAAAGAAATTACGATTGTTTTAGGAAATGGGTATCAAAGTCGATATACACTTCGAGATTATTATTCATTCTATAGCAAGCTACTATTATCATTTATGGATGCGCAGGAAAATTTTGACCCCGCTCAGAGACCAGACCCCTCTGCTTCAAAAAATTGGGGAAATTGGAGTAATGTGGCAAAACAGTTACTTCTTGAACAAGACCACCTGTGCAAAGTTGCCGATATATCGAAATCGCAAATAAAAAAACTAAACCATGCTCAAATTAATACCCTAGAGCAATTGTCCAAAACAAATACAGAACACATATCAGGAATTCATCCTCAAACTCTGCAAAAGAGAATTGCTCAAGCGAAAATTCAACACACAAGTAAAGGATTAGAAATCCCTAAATTTGAAATTTTGATACCAGAACTGGGTAAAAAAGTTGGTTTAGCCTTGTTGCCCCCCTCATCACCATTAGATGTGTTCTTTGATATTGAGGGCTACCCATTCGAAGAGGGAGGCTTAGAATACCTTTGGGGAAACACCTATTTTGATAAACATGGTCATCGACAATTTAAAGACTTCTGGGCGCACAATAAAGAACAAGAAAAAAAATGCTTTAAAGACTTTATTGACTGGGTATATCAACGATGGATCGAAGATCCCTCTATGCATATTTACCACTATGCAAACTATGAAATCGCAGCCAGCCAAAAATTAATGGGCCGCTATGGAATCTGTGAAAATGAACTAGATCAATTATTACGCAACAATGTGTTTATTGATCTATACAAGCTAGTAAAAGGTGGACTTTTACTTGGCACCCCTAGTTATTCAATTAAAAATGTAGAACTTCTTTATCGACCAAAACGACAAACCGAAGTCACTAATGGCGGAGAATCTATTATCGTTTATGAGCAATGGCGGGAGCTTAATAAGCAAGGCTTAGAGGGTGACAACTACCAAACATCAAAGATATTACGACAAATTCGGGATTACAATATTGATGATTGTAACTCAACCCAAGAGCTAGTTGACTGGCTGAGAACCCAACAACATCTGCATGACATTACCTTTATAGGAAATGCCGAAATTATGGAACCAACGGTCTCTGAAGAGATTACAGAACGCACTCAACTGCGCGATCGCCTATTATCGCAAAGTGCAACTGAGCGAAAAACCGAATCCCATCGTGCCAAAATCACTGAAACCCTTGCTTATTGCCTAGAGTTTCATCGTCGTGAATCAAAACCAACATTTTGGCGTTTGTTTGAAAGACTTGGTCTGAGCCATATTGAATTAATAGATGACCTACACTGCCTAGCTAATTGTCATCGCACTCAGAGAGAACCCTTTAAGCATAAGCCGCGCGCGCGTAAATTAGCCTATGAATATAACTTTGATCCGACTCAAGAATTTAACGGAGCTCAGGGTAATTTTTATCTGTTAGGTGTTGAGGATGAAAATGGTAAATCAGCCAAAGTAACCTATGTTCAACAGGAAAGTGACTTAGCCAATGGTCGAGTTGCGGTCCAGTACAGTGAAGAGCCACCAGAAATTATCACCTTGGTTCCGGATGAGTATATTCAAGCCTACCCAATACCCCAAGCAATAGATCAAATTGCAAAAGACTATGAAAACGATCCAATAAAAATTGAACATTCCGCAATTTTAGACTTTTTAGCGAGATCAACACCCAAAATAAAAAATCACACTGGTCCCATAGCCCCGAGTAATGAACCAGACAAACGGTTACAAGAAATAACAAAAGCAGTTATTAATCTAGATAATAGTTATCTAACTATTCAAGGTCCTCCGGGTGCCGGTAAAACCTTTAATGGCAAAAAAATCATTGCACAACTGTTGAAAAATGGTGCCCGTATAGGGGTTGCAAGCAATAGCCATAAAGCAATTAATAATCTTGTGATCGGTACTGCCGAATACTGCACAAAAAATAAAATAGATGCCAAGATTGCCTGCACTAAAGACAATGACCCGAATTTGGAAAAATGCGGTATTTCAATTTTAAAAAATGACAAACTTGCAGACTTTATCCAGCCCGCCTGCGTTGTAGGAACCACTGCGTGGGGGTTTGCTCGAGATGATATGGGAGATCAATTAGATTACCTATTTGTTGATGAGGCTGGGCAGGTTGCTATTGCCAACCTCATCGCAATGAGTCGCAGCGCTAAAAACTTGATCTTGATGGGTGACCAAATGCAACTTGGGCAACCATCACAGGTGGATCACCCAGTGGAAAGTGGACTTTCTGTTTTAGATTACCTGCTAAAAGATACCCCAACCATACCCAATGATATGGGAGTATTTTTAGGTACCACATTCCGTATGCATTCAAAAGTAAATCAGTTTATAAGCAAATATATTTATGACGGAAAACTGTTATCACATCCAGATAACGATCTACGCGTTATTGATGTTCCACCAAAGTATAAAGGGCCACTGAACAAAAATGCCGGTATTATTTTTGTCCCAGTAATCCATGAAGGCAATAGTCAGGCATCTGACGAAGAAGCTGAAGAAATAAAACAACTCACAAATACTTTACTCGGCAGAACGTTCCATACTGGTAAAGATGAAAACCCCACACGCAGCATAGGCTGGGAAGATATATTGTTTGTTGCACCCTATAATCATCAAGTCAACAAGCTACAAACTGCGCTTGGTTCTCAGGCAAAGGTCGGCACTGTTGATAAATTTCAGGGACAAGAAGCACCAATCGTCATCCTCAGTATGTGTGCCAGCAATGCCAGTGATTCTCCCCGTGGAATTAATTTTTTACTCAATAAAAATCGCTTAAATGTTGCTATTTCAAGGGCGCAATCGCTCGCAATAGTTGTCGGAAATCCAAATCTTAGTGAAATTTATGTAAATAGTATTGATCAACTCAAATTACTCAATTTATTTAATAGCCTTACCTTAGATGTTTAATATTGTTGGAATTGACAACAATTGGAAGTACTTAATAAATATTTTTAAATAGCAGGTTTCGTTATGAATGATAAAGTACTGGAATATTATTTTGATATATTTAAAGCTTTCCAAGCTCCTATATTAGATGAGGAACTAGCCGAGCGTAAGCAATATGGCATTCGTGCTTTTTCGTCTACTCAAGGTTGGTTCTTTGATAACACTTGGAGAGTTGTAGGTATTACCCAAGATGCTCTCGATGCTTTTAAGACTGTTGACTTTGCTAGGATTCCAACACGCAAAGATCCAGTAGCTGTCGAAAGAGCACATATCAAACAACGAGCGTTGTGGTTAGAAGAACTCTTTAATACAGAATGGAATGATATAAAAGAGTGGTGGAACTTTATTCATGAAAACGATCGAGTGGTCTTAGCCACTACTCAAGAAAATAAGCAGTCCGATCAAATGGGTATCCCTTTGAAATTAGCATATAGTATTCCTGATAACGGGAAATACTTCAGAACCAATTACATTGGTTGTAAATACCGTAAAAAGGTAGAAAAAGTTTTGCTCGAAGGGTTTATTTCTGACAAGAAAGACCTCAAAAAATATATTACAAAAAAGGGTGGTTGCCAGGTGATCACTGAACAGGATATTGATCCTGCCTCAGCCGGAAAGCTTAAATAGCAAAGAAAATTGGGTTAATCTTAAATTGAATAAGATTTCATAAACCCTTGGCATTATTAAGAAGAAGTTATTCACATGATTGTAGCGTATTTACATGGGTACAACAGTTACTTCAAAGAGAACCATAAAGTCGAGACTCTCAGGCACTTAGGTGAAGTTGTTGGTCTTGATATCGATTACAACAGAGGTAATGTTCTCATAGATGAAGTCAGTGATTGGGCAATAAAAGAGAATGTTGACCTGATTGTTGGGTGTTCTATGGGTGGTTGGTTAGCGTCTCATGTCGGTGATCTTATCGGTGTTCCAGTAGTTATGTTGAACCCCGCAATGACTCCGGCTGTCTCTCTCAAGAAGTATGTAGAAGTTACAGAGGGTGCAGTAGACTATGCTGGTCTTCCAATGAAGCCTATAGATAAAAGCATAGTAGAAGAATACCTCCCTATCGCTACGATTGCTTGGGGTCTAGTTTTGCTAGAGAAAGGTGATGCTATTTTTGATTACAGAGACAGTGAAGTCGTTTTATCTAAATACTATCAAGTGATTGTCACTGAGGGTGGCTCACATCGTTACGAGAGTCTAGAAGATAGGCTCGAAGACATCAAATATTTAGTAGAACTGGCAGGATTGAACTATGGGACAATCGAGTAGGCACTTGATAACTAGCAAGAACAGTCTACAGCCGTCAAAGGATAGGCTTTAATTCTCAGGAGCACCGATTCCTTCGAGTTTTTTCTAGATTGGCATGAACGCTTTAAAAAACTTGTTCAGCTGCATTGATATACCGTTAATAGCCTCAGCTTTAGCTTCTAAAAAACCTTCACCTATAAAATCTCCTATCTCACCTTTACTCCATGTTTGTGCAACATTTGTAAAAGGAAAAAAAACCACAAAAAAAGAAGAATCCAAACAATTACAAGTAATTAAATAAAAATAATAAATTTGTTCTCAATAACATTTTTCATTTTTTGCCCCCACACAAAAAAATAATTCCCACGTCAAAGTTATATTTTTGACTAATAAACAAATTTATTTATATCAAGTACTTTCTCACCATCCCAACGATATGCCACCAACTTACCATCTGTCTTCGAAACAGAGTAGTCGACACATCCAATATTTTTCACTAGTGGTGCTGGCTTGCCACTGAGTTGGTAATGCCCAATAAAACAGGGCGGCATAGAGAGAGGGTAACCTGGCATTTTTGCCGGTAAAGGCATGTCCTCAATAATACCTAACTCCATTCCTGCGGGAACAACCGCATCTGAAAAGGTCTTCAGACCTTGTTTCCACCAACTCACTCTAATTGCATGACGTTTATGGCCTTTTATATCATGAAAATACTCGCCATCCGGCAGCACAACTTCCACACCCTTTAATAAAGTCTCGACGGCAAGATATTCAGGTGTTCCCTTTATTGATGCCTGAACTAGAATTTCCTTATTAAGGCAGTTTGAAGGCCATGACCTTTTAATATTACTAATATGCTTTTCATCCCAACACGCATGAACAACGCGTAAATCACCAAAATCTAACCAAAGAGGTAAACTTAAAAAAAAGGCAAGAACAATTTTTTTTTCTACTGAGTTATCAGAATATTCGTTTAAAAAAGCTTGATGTTGCTCTGTATTTTTTTGTGTATGCGGTCTTAAATATTGATCATTGTGTTTCGTATGGAACGCAATAGCATTAAACTCATGATTACCCATCACAGCGTAGGCATAACCTTCACCTACCATTTTCATCACGGTATTGAGCACTAATTTATGCTCTGCTAATTCTTCACCTCTATCAATAAAATCTCCCAAAAAAATGACCTTTCTGGAATTATGACAATATCCCTTTCCATAATCTTTATAACCAAGTCGGTTTAATAACTTTATTAGTATTGTTCCGTGCCCATGAATATCTCCGATAACATCGTACATTTCGAAACCTTATTTTTTGGATTGCTATATATTTTTGAACCTTAATAGAGAATTATGCCTTGAATTTCTCAATCGCTTCTAAGAGTTTTTCACTATTAGTATGTGATCTGTTAAAAACTAAATCGCAAAAGTTAAGATCATCAATATCAAGGTCATCAATCATTGCACTTAGGGTTGATTTAGAAATATTGGGACATGCTTCATAAATAATCTTTATTGCTGCAGCAACAATGAGCTTGTCCTCTATTACATGAGCCTGAGAAATTGCAGTCCACAAAATACGGTTAATCCAATCTATATCAAAACTAGATGCTTTTTTGTTGGCAATGGAAATCGCTGGCTTTAAGGAACCAACTAAGGAATCAATGTCATTAACATCTGTTTCTGGGAAATTTATAATATCCGAAAGGCACAAATTTAATGGGATTTTTATGCCCTTTTTGTTTCTAAATTCAAGCTGAATTCCAGTATTTTTTTCAACTAAAGAATATATGTCAACTAATGTAAAGCTACTATCAATTAAAAGAGGGAGATTATTTGATTTTTTCTTGGCATTATTTGAATTGAATAAACTTATACCTATGGGAGGCAGACGCTTAGATTTAGCATCAAACGCCTGCACTCCATAGTTTTCTTTAAGAAAGATGAGAAGATGTTTTAGAGTATTTTCAATGCCAAAATTCATTTAATCATCCTTCTTTTAATGATTAATTTTATTGAAAAGGTATACAAACTCACCTCTACCCTGCAACTATTTTAAAGTGATACCCGTTATCTCGAAATATTTATTCCTTTTCGTTTTCAATGGGTACGGCTTCTGAGTGTGACCCTATAGGCTGATGAACGTGGATAGTAAGCTTTCCTGTACAATTTTTCAGTCGACCAGCTTTGAGGCTGTAAAAACTAGGTGTCAAAATTTTACTGGCGTGCGGTGCTAGGCTCGCATAATTACTATCGCGGTCAACTTCGGCTCCCTCTTGATCAAAAATTGAGAAATTAGCCGTAACACGCTCAAAATATATATCGCTAATATTTCTGATGCCGATAGATAATTCAACTCTAATATCACCATCGTCGTCTGCCTTACACCTAGTACAAGTCGCACCAATGATCTTTACAAGTCCAGCTATGTCGATCCCCTTTTTAACAAAGGTTGATTCCTTGTGATCTTTTGGAATAGCAAACTCACCAAGATTATGAAATTCACGTCTAAATAAAACAGCATCTACGACAGCCTTCATACCATCCAGATTTCCGCCTGCTGCTGCAGCAGACAAGCCCCATGGGGAACGAACTGAAAATGAGCCAGATTCACCACTGTCAATATAAACTTCTTCTTCATCGTCGTCACTGCCACCCATGGTTACACCATCAGAATTGACAATAATCACGCTGGTTTTAATTAGCTCAATGGTACTCTCAGTTTTATTTTCAAGAGCAGCTTCAATTTCAAAACCTATTTCATTATCTGAGTCTGGACCTTCATATGTCGCTTTTGTAATTTTCATATTTTCCTCATTTTAAATTTATTTTAAAGCTTGAATTGTTCAAATTTTAGGCCATCCTTAATAATACTATCGGCACCAACATGCTTTACCTGGTCAAGCCCTAAAAGGTCTACTTCGGAAATAGAAGTTTCTAATTGTGTTTCGGAGCTTGAGTTTATGTTCTCATTAGATTCATCATATTCAAGTTGCGCACCAGAACTGAGGTCGAAATAAGTGATATCTACTTCCTTAAATACTCTTGAGTTTTTTTCTGACGGTATTAATTCCAGCAAATCATCAAGAGACTCTTCAGTAATTTTTAAGCTGCATTCTCCATCGGTTGAAGATGTGCTCATATTTTTGTCATTGATGTCAGCATCAACTACAGTTTTTTCTTCGGCATTTATGTCAACAGAAGATTCAACTTCATTTATAACTTCAGTCTTAACACTCGAAAAATTCAAACTCACATTAGCAGTTTCGTCAGAACCGAGTTTACCTAACCCTTTTTGAATTGATTTAGAAATAGATTCAGATCTGTTTGATTCTTCTTGTGATTTTATTTGTGCAGACTCCCTTTTAGATTTTCGAGAAACTCTGGCAGCATCTGCCTGTTGAGCTGCATTTAAAGTAAGGTCGTTATTACACAAGTAACTATCATCTGAGCCTGAAATTTGAACCTTTAGCCCGAATTCTTTGAGAAATTTTTCCTCGAGGTTACCCACTTTCATGTTTTTAGCTACTGATAACGCACTCCCGCTACCTTTATGTCTCCTCGCTTTAGAAAGAGTGATATCTGGGCTTGCTTGTGATCGGCCGTCATATATTCTTATGTTAAGCCCAAACTCACTTAAAAATTTCTTTTGTAGTGAAGCGACTTTTAATTGGCCTGTTATAGAAAGTCCTGCCATAGCGAACCCCTTTAAAATAAATTTAATTATTCACTTATTATTGAATAAGCTATTCATAATTACAACATATTTTCGTAAGCTAATCATCGGAAATTATTCGGGCTTTGCCCTCACCCCTTCGGGCCCTCGGGCTTACGCCCGCCTTCGGCGCCCAAAACGTCTATCCTGACGTTTTGGATACCCGCTCCGCGGGGTAACCGTCGCTCCGCTCCGGCCAATAACAAACCCCAGCCCTTTTGGGCTGGGGTTTGTTATTGGTGGAGGCGGCGGGAACTGTACTTAGCCTGTAAGTTATTGATTAGTAATGATATGTTGATATAGAATAGCCGAATGTGTTACTTCTTGTGATGCTTTAACAGCTTCAAAATAAGGTGTACCAACTACTAGCCTCTGTCAGCCTAATTAGCCCACCAAACAAATTGCATTATTTTTACTTTAATTTAATAATGAGTAATCCTGTTTCCCGTCGTGCAGCATTGTTTAAAGCTGTTCGCTGCATTAATACATAAATGATGAGAAAATATTTAAAGGACAATGGACCATTCAAAGCTAAAGATCTCGTACGACAACGATTTTGGATCGATTTCTGAAGATTTTCTGGTACCGTGCCTACTCAGCTGTAACTTTTACAGACGAACCACCTACAGCTTTACAAGCGGTGTCTTTAGGTCTTGGGCGGGTTCTTTTAACCGTTTGGTGAATCAAGACATCAAGATTGAAATACTCTGTGACATGTCTCAGATTTGCGCAACTGATAGCCAACTTATCAATGCATTAGAAAATACTCTCACTCAAGAGCAAAGACTAGCCATCATTAGTGAAAGACAAGACACAATTTTACTCGACGCCTTATCTGTACCCCGTCAGCACTAGTTGGACCAGATTGGCCGTTTGATTAAGAGAGGGTTTTGGTTCATCGTTTACTCGAAGAGGAAATGATGATGACTAGAAAACCCAGTGCTGAAAAAACTGTGCGTGACATCCGTCGCGCTACTCGTAAACATTATTCGTCTGAAGAAAAGATCCGTATTGTACTCGAAGGATTGCGTGGTGAGGATAGTGTGGCCGAACTGTGCCGCCGGGAAGGTATCAATGCCAATGTGTATTATCGTTGGTCAAAGGACTTCCTGGAAGCCGGTAAGAAGCGCTTGTCAGGCGATACAGTCCGTGAAGCCACCTCCGACGAAGTCAAAGACTTACGTGCTGAAACTGCTGCGCTGAAGGAAACGCTGGCTGAGGTATTTATGGAAAACCGCGTACTCAAAAAAAGCGTGCTCGGGGATGGGGAGGACGGTATATGAGATATTCTGCCTCTGAAAAATACGAGATTATTCAGCTGGTGCAACATTCGGATCTATCCGTAAAACGCACACTGGCTCGATTGGATATCCATAAGTCCACATTCTATAACTGGCTCGGTCGTTATCACGATGGCGGTCTAGATGCGCTGGAGGACAAGAAGCCTCAGCCATCACTCGCATGGAATAAAGTCCCAACGGATCATCGCGAAGCGCTGATTGACTTCGCTTTGCGTGAAACGGATTTATCGCCACGTGAGTTAGCGGTACGTTATACGGATGAGCAATCCTACTTTGTCTCGGAGTCCACCGTTTATCGGCTACTGAAAGCGCAAGACTTAATTACCAGCCCTGCGTATATCCTGATGAAGGCCGGAGATAAGTTCCAGCAACCGAGCCAGCGAGTCAATGAACTATGGCAAACGGATTTTACGTACTTCAAGATCGTGGGCTGGGGTTGGTATTACTTATCGACAGTACTGGATGATTACTCGCGGTTCATTGTTGCTTGGCGCTTGTGTACGACCATGAGTGCTAGCGATGTATCTGACACGTTGGATGATGCGCTGGCTTTTACTGATCTGAATCAAGTGAAAGTCCAACATCGGCCGCGCTTACTCAGTGACAATGGCCCATGTTATATCTCTGGCGAGCTCGCTGATTATCTAGAAGAAAATGGCATGAGTCATACGCGTGGACGCCCTTATCACCCACAAACACAAGGGAAGATCGAACGCTGGCATCGCTCGATGAAGAACCAAGTCTTGCTCAATCACTATTACTTGCCGAGCGAGCTAGAAGAGCAGCTCCATCGCTTCGTGAGCTATTACAATCACGATCGATATCATGAATCGATCGATAACCTAACACCGGCTGACGTGTACTACGGAAGAGGAGAAGCTATATTAAGCCAAAGGGAAAGGATCAAACAAAACACTATCGCCTTACGGCGAAAAAACTATTATGGTCGACAACGAACACACAACTTGATGAGCTAAACCGTCTCTTAAATCAGGCCGCGAACGGTCCAACTATCTTTGACGACGTACAGTAAATCGTGGTCTTTGAAAGACCCGTTACTGCCTTTACTTCACTTAACCGCATTATTCTTAAAGCCATATCATTGTCCTATTACTGCGGAGCTTCTTGCTCCGTAATTGAAAGTGCGCCAACAGATAAGTCTGTGGTGCGTGATTGGCTAACTCGTTTAGACCACCAGTCCATCATATCCCTACGCCGCTCAACATACTCAGCGCGGTTATATGCGGCTCTTACAGTGTTTTTATCAGTATGTGCTA
>Ga0209533_1003728_pt1 | contig 13419 bp, 13 predicted proteins | sample COG_04_FD_184748 | JGI IMG/M metagenome (GOLD analysis project Ga0209533, IMG submission 184748) | Pelagic Microbial community sample from North Sea - COGITO 998_met_04 (SPAdes) (version 2) | ecosystem: Environmental > Aquatic > Marine > Neritic zone/Coastal water | place: Helgoland, sampling... | reverse complement strand
ACGATAGATCCCCCCGCGAAAGATGGTTTCTTCGACCAATGGTGCTAATACGACAGCGCAAATGACGAGTAGTGTGATCGCGGTGGGATCGCCGCCGGCAGTGAATAATTTGATCAGTTCTTGCGGTGGGAATGCCTCAATGAAGCCTCGGCTTTGTAGGAACGTGAGTAAGCCAGACCAGGCGAAACTGACGATCCAGATGATCGGCAAGTATCGTATAAATAGTGGCAGTGCTTGAGTTAGCGCTTGCCAAAACGTGAGCGTGTGCGCGTTGATACGACCAGAAAATTGCTCGGGGTAGAATCTGCGCAGACCATAGAAAGTCGCAAGTAATGGGATCTGCAAGAGGAGCACTGCAAACACCGCCATCCACGGCGTGAGTTCAGGTGTTTCTGCGTTTGGCTCGTCTTCGATCACCTCTGAATCGTTGCCGATACTGGTATCGATGCTGTCGCCCGTATCCTCAATTAGCCTAGCATCACTGGTGTTGTCTGCGAGGTGGAGTAATTCACCTGCAAATACCTGGGCGGCAATCACACTGATGACCATTGCGCAGATGAAAATGCCGAAGTTGATCCAGCCGATCGGCCATGCGGGCACGCCTGCTTCGCAGGCGAACTTACGATTGACGCGCTGAAAATACACGATCCATAGCACGGCACTACCGCCGAGGATGCCAAGAAAGGTCAATCCCGCGAGTATTGCGGCGGCGTCCAATTCTACTGGCATCTGTTAAGCGATGATGGATTGCCCGTCAAAGACAGGCTTCCCTGCCACATAGGTGGCTTTGACTGAACCTGTCAGGCGCTGGCCATGCCAAGGGCAATTTCGCGATTTACTGAAAAACTGATCCGCATCGACCGTCCATTCTTCGTCGAGATCGAACAGGCAAATGTCTGCCGTCGCACCAGCGCTAAGTGTGCCGCTATCAAGCTTGCAAATGGCCGCAGCTTTATGAGTCATTAAAGCGATAACTTCGCTTAGGGATAGTCTGCCACTGTGGTAGAGCGTGCTGAGTGACGCTGCGAGCGAGGTTTCCAGCCCAATGATACCGAGCGGGGCGATGTCGAACTCGCAGTCCTTTTCCGTCGCATTGTGTGGCGCGTGATCCGATGCAATACAGTCCAATGTGCCGTCTTTGAGGCCTTCGATGATTGCTTCGCGATCTGCGTCTGTGCGCAGCGGCGGGTTGACTTTGAAGCTGGTATCGTAGTCGTGCAGGTTGGCGTCGGTAAACGCGAAGTGGTGCGGGCACGCTTCTGCTGTCACTGGAGCATTACGCTCTTTTGCTCGTCGAATAATATCGATGGAGTTCGCCGAGCTGACGTGCTGCATGTGAATGTGAGCACCTGTGAGTTCCGCGAGTAGCACGTTGCGGGCGACCATGATGTCTTCGGCAAATTTAGGCCAACCGCGCAGGCCGAGTCGTAGTGACCATTCGCCCTCGTTCATCACGGCACCTTCGGTTTGTGTCTCGTCTTGGCAATGATCGAGGATTGTGAGGTCAAACATCTTCGCATATTCAACTGCTCGGCGCATGATCTCGTTGCTTTGCACGCACTTGCCGTTGTCTGTCATGGCGACGACGCCAGCCTTTTTTAGCTGACCGGTCGGGGCAAGGCGTTCGCCTTCCATGCCGAGCGTGAGGCAGCCGGTCGGGTAGACGTTGACGACGGCATCTCGTGCGACCTTATCTATGATACGTTGAATCGTTCCGGCATTATCGCAGACCGGGCTCGTGTTGGGCATGCAGACGACCGTGGTAAATCCACCAGCGGCGGCAGCTTCGGTGCCAGTGCGGATGCTTTCTTTGTGTGTCTGGCCAGGATCGCGAAAATGGACGTGTATATCGACGAGGCCTGGCGTGACGACGAGTCCGGTGGCGTCGATTTTCTTGGCGAAACGCTTTTGGTCTTCGGAGATATCGTTTGAGATGATCCCGTCGATGATATAGACGTCGCCGATGGCATCGCGCTTATTTGCAGGGTCGATAACACGACCGCCGGTGATCCAAAGTATGTCAGGCATATGGAGAAGTATTGAAAAATGAAACAGTCGGCGACTACGCGTTTTGTTTAAGCAGGGAGTTCGATGGGCTTGTTTTTGTAGGCGCAGCTACAGAGGTGCAGAATCGCCATACGCACGACGATACCGTTGGTGACTTGCTGCAAGATCACGGAGCGCTCGGAATCAGCGACCTCCGAATCGATCTCGACGCCGCGGTTGATCGGCCCTGGGTGCATGATGATGGCGTCAGGCTTGAGCCATTTGACGCGCTCTTTATTGAGGCCGAACATACTGGTGTATTCTCCCAGAGAGGGGAAGTGTGTCGAACTCTGGCGTTCGTGCTGAATGCGTAGGAGCATCACTGCATCCGCATCCTGCAGTGCCTCACGTAGATTATGGCTGACCTTTGCGCCCATGGCTTCGAAGGCTTTTGGCACCAGTGTGCTAGGCCCCGCAATAGTTACTTCGGCTCCGAGTTTTTGCAGGCAAATGATATTGGAACGCGCGACGCGGCTGAAAAGAATGTCACCTAGAATCGTAATTTTTTTGCCATCCAGGCTGCCGAATTTTTCCAACAGTGTGAACGAATCGAGTAGGGCTTGTGTCGGGTGCGAGTGCGAGCCGTCGCCCGCGTTGATGACTGGGATGTCGACCACTTTGCTCAAATAGTTGGGAGCGCCGGAGGCGGAGTGCCGCATGATGATCATGTCCGCTCTGAGTGCGGCGATGTTTTGCGCGGTGTCGCGTAGCGTTTCGCCCTTGGTCAAGCTGCTGGCATTACCAGTCATGGTAATGATGTCGGCACCGAGACGTCCCGCGGCAACCTCGAAGGCCAGTCGTGTGCGTGTGCTCGGCTCTAAGAAAAGGTTCACGACCGTGCGCCCGTCGAGATAGGGTTGCTTCTTATCATCCGCCTCCATTGCGCGTTTGAACGCGGTGGCCGCAGTGAAGATCGTCTCAATTTCCTCTCTTGAGAGAGGTTCGATGCCGATCAGGTCTTTTCGGTTCCAGGTAAGGCTTGTGCTCATGTGTAATTTGGCTGGCACGCTCTCTATATGAGGTGCCTTGCTCCGAAAACGGAAATTTGAACGGCAAATAGGAAAGGGCAACGAGAAATATAAGAAAATGACTGGTCAGCTTCTATGATCAATAAAACTGAATTGTTTTTGAAAGTCGGCTTGACTTTGTTCGGGTCGGATTACTTATTCCCCACCTTCTCATGTGAAGGGCGCGTAACTCAGTTGGTTAGAGTGCCACCATGACATGGTGGAAGTCGTGGGTTCGAGTCCCTCCGCGCCTACCATGAGAATCAGTCCATTAATTTGGATACAAAAAAGCCCGATTTCCAATTAAGGAAGTCGGGCTTTTTTTGCGTTTATCGCCATGATAGCATTCGAGCCAGTTGTGATCGTGTGTAGCGGAATCCGCGAAGCGGTTTCGATCTATGCCGTGGATTGAGGTGGATGCGGTCGAAATGGCTTCGCCAGTCCGCTACGAAGATGTCTGGATGCCACCCCAACTTCGCTCACGAAAAAATTTGAAGAACATGAGAACTTCTGAACAGTGCGTTTTATGGAAATCGTTCGAGTCGAAATGTGTGATGGTGAGATTTGTTATGGCTGTGAAGTCGGCAGTCAGGTGTTTCGCCTTGAGGGCGATCTATTCGGCAACTATCGGCAGTCCGATACGTTGTTAAAGCCCGTGCGCCGTTTAGCTCCAGTCGTACCGACCGCGATTTATGGCATTGGTTTGAATTATCGTGAACACGCCGCCGAGATGGGGGCTGATCTACCGGACTATCCAGTTGTCTTTATGAAGAGCCCCGGTTCGGTGCAGGACCCGGAGAGCCCGATCATTCTGCCGCGTCACTTGCACAGTGATCAGGTGGATTATGAGTGCGAACTGGCGGTGGTGATTGGGCGTGATTGTAAGAATGTATCCGTTGAAGACGCTTTAGATTATGTGCTCGGTTATACCTGCGCGAACGATGTGAGTGCCCGCGATTGGCAGAAGTTTCATTGCGGTGGGCAATGGGTGAAGGGGAAGAGCTTCGACACATTCTGTCCGCTTGGTCCGATTCTAGTCACGGCAGATCGTATTCCGAACCCACAATTGCTACCGATACGGACGATCCTGAATGGGCAAATTCGGCAGGAATCCTACACTGGCGATATGATTTTTTCAGTGGCAGAAATTATCTCGTTTCTGAGTGCGAGTTCGACACTGCTCGCCGGAAGCGTGATTTTGACAGGCACACCGCCTGGCGTGGGGATGGCGGCTGATCCACCGCGGTTCTTGAAACCGGGGGACGACATCTCTGTCGAAATCACTGGAATTGGCCGTTTGCGCAATTCTGTGGAGGCAGAGGCTTGATATTATTAGTGACACAGGATTGCTACGCCACCTCCGGACTTCGGCGAACTCAGTCGTGCCGGAGACCTCCGTCCTGCCTGTGGTTCTGCTAAGAACAGGCAGGAATGCCTGTATCACACCCTTTAGACTTGTCATGGGCAGTGCGCTGCGGCATTGCATGACGCTTTTACAAAAAGACTTATGGAAGAAACACTTATTATTCTCAAACCCGACTGCATGGAAAAACGCATTGCAGGCGAGGTGATTACACGCTTTGAAAACGCTGGCTTCGACATCGTCGCCTCTAAGGTGACGCAATTGGACGGCCCGATTCTTCGTGAGCACTATGCACACGTCGCAGATCTTCCGTTCTTTCCTGAGATCGAAGCGTTCATGAGCTCGCGCACTGTGATGCCGATGATTCTTCGTGGCGAAAACGTGATTGCCAAGGTGCGCGAATTACTCGGACCGACTAACTCCAAGGAGGCGGCTAAGGGCACGATTCGTGGCGATCTGGGCACTGATATGATGCGCAATGTAGTGCATGCTTCGGATAGTCCTGAATCGGCTGCAGCGGAAAAGGCACGTTTCTTCCCAGAGCTATAAATTATGAAGGTTAAAACCGGACTGGGGCTTGATAGTCATCGCTTTATTGAAGGCGATACAGACAAGCCGTTTATACTCGGGGGTGTCGTCTTCGACGATGCCCCCGCGTTGTCCGGTAACAGCGATGCAGATGTGATTCTGCATGCGGTGACGGATGCGATTAGTGGCGTCACTGGTGTGACCGTGATCGGTGCGGTCGCCGATAAGATGTGCCGTGAGGGCATTACCGATAGTAAAGCATATCTTGCTGTGGCGCTTGAGAGCTTAGGCGACTGGCAGCTAACACACGTTTCGATCGTGCTGGAATGCTTGCGTCCGAAGATTGACCCGAAGGTGCCGGTGCTGCGTGCATCGGTTGCGGAGTTGCTGAGACTGGACGTAGCGGATGTTTGCATCACAGCAACGACTGGCGAGCAGCTCAACGATGTCGGCCGCGGACTGGGGATACATGCCAGTGTGATCGTGACAGCGGTGGCGGACTGAGTTGGTTCTTATTTTTTCTTCGGCAGTATCACGCGCCTACGTGGGATCACGCGACTGGTGGATGGCTTCTTGGTGTTGTTGGTATTCAGCCCTGGGATATTGGGTTGATTCGGACGTTTGGGTGGCTTTGCTGTCGTCGATGTGGCAACTGGCAAGGGACTGTCGGTCGCAGTCATTAAGGTGAGCTGCTCGGTGCGGCCATTCAGCGTCACTGTGATTTGCATGGCATCGAGGTCGAAGTCGCGAACGCTTATACCGTTTTCATCACCGTTTTCCGGAATCCAATAGCCGCGGTTTTCGGATTTATGAAAGAGGCTGAATTCGTAAACCCCATTGAGTTGCACGACGCCTTTGAATTCGATTTCGCGCGACAGCGGCCCATTGACCTTTTGCACAGGTTTGGGCGGTTCGGGCTTCTTATTGCTATAGCCCTGCGGCAAAAAGGGACTGTTGCTCTCCAGCTTCGAGTCGCCTGCAAACAGCGCTGCGCTGAAAGTGAGGCATGCCAATGCGATCAATAAAGTCTTGATGGATTTTGCGGGGTGCATGTGGCGTGAATGGTTCATTGTGTCGAGTGGCGTCTAGGCTTAGTAACTGCCAAAGCGAATGAAAGGACGTTGCTTGGGCGCTTGTTCTTCGATGGGGAGTTCGCTCTCCTCTGTTTCGGCTTCGATGACTTCTCGTTTCTCAATTGCTTCTGGGATCAGGCTTTCTTCCACGTAGATAGTGTCCATGTCGGATGTCTCTAAATATTTACGCAGCGCGTAGGTTTCCATCGCAGCATCGATTTGCTCGGTCGTATCCTGAGCTGCATCTGAGGGGTTGGTCAAGATGGTCGGTTGGATGAAAATGATCAGTTCCGTTCGGGTATATTCACGTCGTTTGCTGCCGAACCATCCTCCGATGAGTGGCAGGTCGCCAAGCCCCTCTAGGCTGCCATCGCCGAGTTTTTGGCGATTTTCCTGAAGTCCACCAAGGACGATGACGTCGCGGTCGCGCACACTGAGGTAAGAGGTGGCTTCACGTTTGCCGATAATGGGCTGCTCGTTGCCATCAATTTCAACTTCACCGAGCACATCTTCGATCAATTGCTCGACTTCCATTTGCACCGTGCCGTCGGAGCCGATCAGTGGCTTCACTGTGAGTTGAATGCCAATATCTCGATATTCGACGGTGCTACGTGAGTTGTTGGTCGCGTTGTTGAGTGAACTCGTCGAAGAGGTCACAATTGGTCGCGACTGGCTGACGTTGATCGTGGCTTCCTGATTATGGCTCACGACGATCACTGGAGTCGATAGCACGCGCACATTCGACTGGCTTTCAGCTGTTTTGAGGACCAGGTCGAGGCTGAAGTCTTTGAGCGACATGGCAGCGCTGGAGCCTGCTTCGGTGGTCCCGCTGACATTGATTTCGTTACCGCCGCTAGTGCTGACAGTATCACCGCCAATCAGATTATAATCCAAGTTGAAGCTGTCGATGCCTCTGGATTCTTTGTCCTCCAGCTGAACTTGCGTGATGATGGCTTCGATGCGGACTTGAGGCAGTGGGCGATCAATTAGATTGATCAAATTACCAAGCGTTTTGAGATCACTGTGTGTGCCGTAAGCAACAATCGCATTGGTGCGCTCGTCGGCGGATAGGCCGACAAAGTTGGAAAACTGCAAGGAGCTGTTGCTGCTGTTGCTGCCACTGGTGTTGGTTGCGATCGTATTTGCCGGTGCCGCGCCTGGCACTTTCGGGGTATTGTTCTTTGTCTTATTGGCGGTCTTGTTATTCTCTTTTGCCACTTTGGCGTCCTCTTCGCGGCCTTCTTTTTGACCGGAAATAATCTCATCTATGATCGCGACGACATCCACGGCTTGAGCCTGGCGTAGTGGGAAGACCTCGCTGCTGGTGAGTGGGGCGGCATCGACATCGACGCTCTCAATGACGTTCATAATCACGTCCAAGTTACCAGGGTGGGTGATCAGGATGAGTTGGTTGGTGCGCTCGTCGGCAGCGACACTAGTGTTGCCCTCGAGGTAACTTTTGAGAGGGCCTTGGATGAGGTTCTCGATACGTTGCTGCATCTCGGAGGCTTGAATGTAGTTCAGCTTGATGAATTTAATCTCTTCACGAATCTCTTGTGGCTTATCCATTTCGACGACTAAGCGCTCAATGCGTTGCAGATTGATCAGGGCATCTGTAATTAGCATCGCGTTTGACTTCGGAAAGACCACGACGCTGGAGTTTTGTGATAAGAGCGGCGTGACGGTAGTGCCGCTGGTGGCTTCGGCCTGTAAGTAATCGAATTTAAACAGTTTGGCGTAGATTTGCTGGCTTGCCGGTAGATCGAGCGTGCTGCCAATGATCATTTCAGGCACATGGCTGTTCACACTGGTGGCGGGCACGGCCTTCATGAACCGTCCGCCCATGTCGGTGAGCATGATCGAGTTGAGGCTGAGTAAACTTTCGAGCGCGAGCACGGCCTCGCCTTTAGAGAGTGGTCCGCGGGAATTGAAGTTGATTTTGACAGCTCCGATGTCCTGGCGGCGGAGAATGATTTTACCGGTCATTTTCTCCAGCATGTCGAGCACTTGTATCGCAGTTTCATCGCTGAGCACGATCAGGCCGACCATCTCCTCGGGATTCTCGACTTCGGGCTCTAGAGGAACCATGGGAGCCGAGGGCAGCGCGGTCGGCAGTGGGGTGGGTGCGTCCTGTGCATGAGCCGAGGTGACGCATGCGAGCGGCAGGCTGAGGAAGAGGCAGAGTTTGCGAAAAGTGAAATTCATGATCGAAAGAGCGTGGCGCGGATTCGTCTTATTGAGCCTTTAGGTCGAAGGAGTCGTTCAGGTCGAAGGAGTTGATTTTAAAGCGGGCATCCAGTTCCTCGGGTTTCTTCCGGTTCTTGGACACGCGGACACTCTGGAGGTTGATATATGGGGTTTCTTGACTGAGTAGTTTGTTGAGTTGGATCAATTGGGCAATAGAGATTCGGCTCAGTCGTATGTTCACGTCGTGGTTGTTAAAGATTTCGCCTTCTTCTGTTTTTACGGGGTCGATGTCAGCTTTTCCTGAGAGTCCGACTTGACGGACAATACTATCGATACGCCCGGAGAGTTGTGCCCTTGCGTAGGTCTTCTTCGGATCGACTCGCTCCAGCGCGCTTGCCAGACCGACGGTGAATTCATCGCTGCGGTCGAGCACTTGCTGCTGAACTTGCAGGTCGGCTTGAGCGAGTTGACGGTGATCGTTCCACTCGGAGCTACGGCTCAGGAGGCTGCCCGCCCAAATGAACAGCATGACGAGGATGAACAGCAGGGTGAGGAGTTTCTCACGCACCGACATTCTCAAGAAGAGGCGCTTTGCTTTGTTGAGGAGCTGTTGCATTAGATTTCGGCCTCCTCGGTTGGTGTGGCTGGTTTTACGAGTTCGCGGCGCGTGGTCGGTTCGACGTCCTTGGGGGCTTCGACCGGCGCGTCAGTCGGCACTTCCACGGCGGTAGGTGCCTGCGGCTCGATGTGCGTGTATCCGAGTGTCACGGTGAAGGTGGTTTTGCCGGAGCGAGTGAACTGTTTATGGTCTGTGACAATCTCGAAGTGATCGGAGCGCTTTAGGTTTTCGATATACGTGTTGAGCGCGTTAATGCTGGTGGCCTTGCCTTCGATGGTGATGTGGTTTTGGCCTTCAATCACGACGTCGTCGTATTCGATCCCTAGTTTTTGGGCTAAGCGAATTTTGTTGGCCGCTTCAAGCATGGCGATGGGGCGCAGCTCATTCTGCGAGACTTGCTCCAATTTCACCATGAGCGCTTGTTTTTCCTCGATCGTCTCCACGGCGGGTTGTTGGCTATCCAGTTGCTTGTCCAGTGTGCCGACCCAAGCGAGGCAAGCCATTAACAAGATCTCCCCGACGATCAGGACGAGTGCGAAGACTGCGGCCCAACCAGTGATCCGTAGCAGTACAGCGCCGAGGCGGCGGGCGCTACGCTCGGTTTCCTTAAACTCGCCACTACGCACATCGGCTTGCCAGAGCTCGGCTTCGCCCGGTGTGAGCGTCGTCCATGCGCCATAGTCGAGGTCGCTGCGTGAGTCGTCGGCAGATGCTTGGTTGAAAGTTGGCAGGCCTTGCTCGTTTAATTCGACTGCACCCGTGCGTATGTTGAGTGTCGAAGCGGTTTTAGGCAGGTCGGGTGCTGTGGCTTTGAGCTCCTTGACTGCTTTGAGCACTTTGTCCAAGGAATCTTCCTTGGCGAGCGGGGCGACTAGGACGGTGCGCGGAATGCTCGTGCCTTTGTCAAACAGCAGCAGGCTGAGATTGTTTGCTGATTCCAGAGTGACCACTGTCTCGTCTGGAAAGCATGCGCCAGTGAGTGTAGCAAAATCAGGCAGCACCCATGCGCAGCTCTGTAGATCGGTATAGCCAGCATTTTTGAGGCGATCCCGATGTGTGGCGTAGAGTAGAATACTCGGTGTGTCTTCGCTGTAGAGGTAGCCCCAGTTCAGCTGGTCGACAGGGAAGGGCGCAATGGATTCGAGGCTCAGTTCGACAAAATCCTGGATTTCAGACGGCTCCAAATCGACGGGCACCTCAATGGTTTCGATGAAAAACAGGTGACCGGGCAGGATGAGCACTTGCTCTGCCGGGGCAGGTTCTGTGGGAGTCGATGTGGGGGTGCTGTCTATCACGGGTGCTGAATATCTAGTAGGGCTTAGAAAGAAGCGCTTTATTCTTCAATGTCCATAGCGGAATAACGAGCAGATGGAGTTTCTGGGCCTCCTTGGGTGTATTCGCTCAATTGTAGGATCTTAAAGGGGAACTGAATCGCGTCCTGCTCTTCGACCGAGCCGGTCTTGGGGGCGTCCTCCGAAGACGAGCCGCCGGGCGATGAACTCGCGCCGCCGCCAGAATCTGATTCTGCGCTGAAAATCGGCTCGACGAGCGCACTAATGACGAATGGCACATCACCACGCCTCAGAGTGACGGTGACACGTAGCAGACTGATTTCGACGCCACTGGTTTCGCCTGCGCCTTCTGGCGTCTTCTTCAAATACGGTTCTTCGAGACCATCAAACAGATAATCATCCTGCCAGCCGCCTTCCAGTGCCAGGATTTCGAGCACCTCGGGGGGGGCAGCATTGAGGTTGACCGCGCCGGTGTTCATGACGGAGACCAATCCGGAGAGCTGGGTGAAGAGTTCGTTCGGATTGCCGTCTTCGTCGAAGAATTCGTCCTCCCAAACTTTCAGCAAGCTCAGTTCTTCAAGTGATTGCAGTGGGCGGTTGGCGGCCTTATACGGCGGGTTGTTTCTGAGATATTCGTCGGATTCGGCACCGTTGAGGCGTCGGTTATCGCCTTCGTCGATCCAATCGGCTAAGGTGCTGCTGAGCTCGCGAGCGGTGCCGAAATCGAAATCGAGAGTTTCTTCGAGCAGCTTGTTGAGCAGGTCTTCGCTCATGGTATTGAGTGGCAGCTTGCCGCCTTCGTCGCGGATGCTGATATCGACCTCCCATCCTTCGGGGATCGCAATGCCGGCGTAGGCAATCGGATCGCTCCAGCCCTGTTCGCCTGCGTAGAGCTTGCCGTCATCGATCAACGCGACTTCCTGCACGGTGGCGAGAGCCACTTCCAGCATGCCATAGCCAAACGAGCGCACGTCGGCTGGTTCATTGAAAATCGCGCGATATTCGAGGTCTTTGACGGCCTCTTCCATAAAGCGCGTGACCATGAAGGTGATGACCAGAATGATCGCCAGCACTGCCACAAGCACACTGCCGCGTTTGCGCTCTGCGCAAAAGTGACGCCTGCGGCGAGTGAGAGTGACGACCTTGCGGTCGAGTGACGCCTGCGGCGAATGTGCGTGTCGAGAGTTTCCCATGCTAATAAATCAAGGCACTTTGAGTGGGAACGGGTATCGTAAAGGAGCGCTCTTGAGTTTCACCTTCATACTCGAAAGTGAGCTTTATCAAGCGGGGCAGGATATATTGGTCGTCGCCGTCGCCTTCCATGGGTTCGTCCTCTGTTTCCCATTTCTCGAAGCTTTCGTCCCAATACACATATTTGATGCCAGTCACCAGCGGGCTAATCATCGTGCGGCGCAGGTCGTTGATATCTTCGGCATCCTCTTGGAGGATCGAATACCAGAGTAGGCTGAGGCCTTCTGTCCTGTCGAAGTGAAGGAAGGTATCGATGCCGAGTAGTGGGGCATTTTCAATGCCAACCAGAATCGCCGGTGCTGTGGTGAGCTTAAAATTCAGTAGTGGCTCCTTGGACTCTGAGAATCCCGGCGGTCGCGCCCAGCCGATCGGCTCATCTGAGGTTTGAAGTAGTCCGCCGTCCGATTTGGATGCCTCGTCGCCGTTGGTGTCATTGTTATCTTTATCCGTAGGGATTTCGACCACGGGTGGCTTTGTGCTGCCTTCGTCGTCGTCACTGGCACTATCACTGCCACTATCACCCTCACTGACTGCGATCTCGACGCCTGCCGTGGCGAAGGTGGCGTTGAGGAATTCGGTGACGCCATCGACATGATCGACGAAGAAATGACGCTGCGAGCGCTCTGACCAAATACTGCTGATGGAGACGAGCAGAGAAACGGCTGCCGCGAGCACGAAGCCCGCTACCGCGATCGCAAGGATCACCTCAAGCATGGTCATGCCCTTGCGGGAGTTGACGGAGGTCTGCCGGAGATGGCGTAGCAATGTTGAGCGTTGAGCGTTGAAAGTTGGGCGTTGAGCGTGACTGCGTGGCGCAGTGGCACTCCGTTGGCGCACGCGAGTGCGCCTGTCTTCTGCCTTTTGGGTGCTGTATTCTGCTGGTGCCATGACTAGAATCGGTCGAAGTCGCGTGAGTCTTGCAGGTCGTCTTTTTTATCTTGAAGCAGCTGTGAGCGCTCGTCGGACTCGGACCAAGTCGGGCGCAGTAAGTAGAGCGTCTCCATGTGTGTGGCGTCGCTGCCTTCTTGCGGCTCGCTAAAATCGATTCTGAGCTGCACTTGAAACAGATCGACGACGTTGGTTGGCTCGATGGAGGCCTCCCAGTTGGCTGTGCCGTTTTCGAATGTTTCGTAGCGGTCGCCGTCTTCAGCGTCTTCGATATTCGGCTCCAGAAGGAGCTGCATACGCACGGCGCGGATGTCGGCATTGCGGATGTCGTTGCTTTGGCCGTGCTCTCGGGCGAGCAGCGCATTGACAAATGTGGAGGTCAGGACGACGGATGCCATCGCAAATAGCGCCAGCGCGACCACGACTTCGATGAGTGAGAACCCGTAAACTGTGCGGCGTGGACTCATTTAGGAGTGATCAACAAACTGGAGAAAGGGTCAAAAATCATTCGCGTCGGCGTGCCACTGCCGATGTCAATCTCGGCAACAAAGGGGCTGGCGCTACGATCCGGGGCGAATTTTACCACAGTGGTTTCGAGGCGTGTGCGACTGGCATCGGTCGGCGGAGCAAGCCCTTCGGAGGGCGGCACGAGATAGAATACGATCTCCGCAGAGCCGTTTTGACTGAAGCTTTCGTCTAATTTAAAGGGCTCTCCGTCAGCGGTTTCACTGGAAATGAGTAGGCTGCCAGTCTCTTTATCAAAGCGTAGTTCGGTAATCGTGCGCTCGCTGGCTGCGATGAAACGTGCTTCGCGCACTGCTGCTTGCAGGATTTCTTCACTGGTCTGCGAGTCGCCGCGGTCTGCCATCGATGCGAAATTGGTGATCGCGACCGCGGCAGCAAAGGCCATGAGCCCGAGCACCATGATGATCTCGATCAGCGTAAAGCCCGACGTTGTAGGCGTCTGGCGAGGCTGTTTACCAGTTGCCAATTTCGGTGCCGTCTGGGCCGAGCGTCCATATATCGTAGCTGCGTGCACCGCTTACATTTTTCGCGCCTGGAAATTGATATTTATACGGGTTGCCCCAAGGGTCGATAGGGTCTTGCTCCACATAGGGGCCTTTCCATTTGGTCTCTTTGCCACTTGGTGCCTTCATCAGTGCAG
>Ga0209533_1003725_pt1 | contig 13425 bp, 15 predicted proteins | sample COG_04_FD_184748 | JGI IMG/M metagenome (GOLD analysis project Ga0209533, IMG submission 184748) | Pelagic Microbial community sample from North Sea - COGITO 998_met_04 (SPAdes) (version 2) | ecosystem: Environmental > Aquatic > Marine > Neritic zone/Coastal water | place: Helgoland, sampling... | reverse complement strand
CCCCCCCCACTCCTCATCAACCCTTCTTATGATTCTAAAATTTGAATTAAATTATTTGTAAATAACGCTAATTCAACTTCATCTTCGTGAATATTATAAAAAATGGTTATATATTTAGATAGTAATTTTATAATTAAAAATTTTTCATTATCGTTTATAATAGTAGTAAATTTTAAAAATAAAAAATAATTATCTAAAATATCAATAACAGAATATCCTAGATCATAAATTGCATATATTAATTTAATTGCATCTATTAAATTAATTTTATTTTTACATAACTGTGTATATTCACTCAATTTATTAAACGAAATATTTGTACATAATTCAATTACTTTATCATACGTAATATGATTATTTAATAATTTAAATTTTTCAAGATAGTTTATTAATGTTCTAACTGAATTATTTGATATTATTAATACTAATTTGGTTGCTTCATCTGAAATAGATATATTTTCTTTATTACATATATTAATTAATACTTTTTCTAAATTCGTTATATCTAAAGATTTAATTTTTATTATAATTATTCTAGACTGAAGACTATCAATTACTTTTTGTGAATTAGAACATGATGCTAAAAAATGAATATTATTACTATATTTATCAATACAATTACGAAATACTTGTTGGCTTTGTTCATTTACATTATCAATATCGTCTAATATAATAATTTTTTTTTTATTTGGAATTAAACATCTGGTTTGACAAAATGTTTTAACTTCATTTCTATAATATGAAATTCCTTGATCTTTTAATGAATTTATTGTTAAAATATTAATTGGATCATATGTTTCTTTATAATATTCTTTTACTATGCAATTTATTAAAGATGTTTTGCCACAACCAGAATCTCCAACTAATAATAAATTAAGATTATCAATATTTATAAATATTTCAAATAGTTCTAATATTTGTGGTTCCATTTTAAAATCTTTTAATAATTCCGGTTTATATTTATAAATAAATGGTTGTTCCATAATTCCTATTAAATTATATTTATTAATAAGTATTTAAGTTTATGTATATTATCTTATTATAGAATATGTATAATTTACCAAGCATGTTTAATATACCGAATATGGGAAACATACCTAATATGGGAAACATACCTAATATGGGAAACATACCTAATATGGAGAATAATATAGATTCTTATTATTCTATATTAGGCATTTCGCAAACTGCTTCACCTGAAGATATAAAAAAAGCATATCGAAAATTGTCATTAGATAATCACCCGGATAGAAATGGTGGCAATAAAGAGAAATCTGAAAAATTTAAACAAATTACTGAAGCATATAAAACATTAAGTGATAAATCAGAACGACAAAAATATGATTTATTATCAAACGATAATTTACTTGGATTAGATATTGATATGCAAAATATATTTAATAATTTAATGGGATCTTTAAATTCCGAGTCCGTTATTTTTGGTATAAATGGTATAAATGGTGGTATTCGGGATAATAGAACATCAAATATTATGAAGGGGTTTTCTCAACACGAATATAAATCAAAACCCGCAACTATATCTAAAACTATTAATATTACTCTTTTACAAGCATATACTGGTTGTAAAATACCAATAGATGTAACACGTTGGAACATAGAATCTGATATAAAATATGAGGAAAATGAAACTATTTATATTGATATACCAAAGGGTATTGATAATAATGAAATTATTACTATTGAAAATAAAGGAAATTCTATTAATAATTCAAATAAAGGCGATATTAAAATTAAGATTTTAATAAATAACGATAATATATTTGAAAGGATAGGAATTGATTTAATATTTAAAAAATCAATTACTTTAAAAGAATCATTGTGTGGATTCAATTTTGATTTTTTAAATATTGATGGGCGGGAATTTAAAATAAAAAATGAAGCCGGAAATATTATACCGCCAAATTTTAAAAAAATCATTGCAAATTTAGGAATGAAAAGAGATAATGATATTGGTAATTTAATTATTGACTTTGATGTTATTTATCCAAAAGAATTAACAATTGAACAAATTAAAGAAATAGAAAAGATATTATAAACCAAACTTTTACACCTTTGAACATTTAAAACGCCTATTAAATAAATGATATAAAGTTATTTTTTTTATATTATTTATTTAATGCGATGGGTATATATATTAAAATGTCAGGATGATTATTATTATGTTGGGGAAACAAAGCGTTTGTATAGACGATGTTGGGAACACGATGAGGGTAAGGGGGGTCTAAATACGTCTGTTTATATACCCGAAGAGATTGTATCAATTTATAAAGTATCTACATTAGATAAATTTTTTGAATATAATAATATTGTAATGAATAAAAAATGTAATATCTATTTTAATAGGAGCAATACATTATTGGAAGGATTTAATTATTCCGACGAAGACGATGATGTTTATGAATATGATAATTTATTTGCTGAAAACAACATAACAGAATGTTTAATGTTAAATAACAAAGATAATTGGCAAAAAATAAGAGGAGGCAAATATACTCGCTTTGATATTGAATATACGTTGCCAATAAATGAGTATATAAAAAACTTACCTTTATGTAATTGTGGATTACCTTGTGATATAAAAAAAAACGACGAACATAATTATTTATATTTTAGATGTGCTAAAAAAAATATGTGGTCTGCTATGAAAGAAAAGTTTGATATACAAGATGAACCTTGTAAATATTTTATGAAATATACAAAAGATATTGAATATAAAATATACTACGATAAAAAGAAAAAAATGATAAGTGATTTAGTTAATAAATCATATTGGTTAAAACAATTGGTTGGGGGACAATATGAATATTGTGTTGGTGGTTGTGGCAAAGAATATGATGAGGATAATACTATTAGATATTCACGAAGAGCAATAAATTTATGTTTTGATTGTTTTATAAATAAAAATGATGAATTATCAAAAAAATATAACATTAATAACATTTTAAAAGGCAAATGTTTAATTTCTTTATAAAATCGGCGTTTTAAATGTTCAAAGGTGTAAAAACAAACTTTTAAAAAAAGTTTGAACAAAACAACGGTGCAAATTTAAAAACAAACTTTTAAACAAACTTTTAAGAAAAGTTTGGAGAAAACAACTGTGCAAACAAAACAACGGTGTAAACAAAAATCAATAATCGTTGTTTTGTCCAAACTTTTTTTACACCTTTGAACATTTAAAATGCCTATTTCATGAATCTTCAAATTCATAAACTGCTTTCATCATATCAACTAATTCTTTTAGTGTATTTTTCATTTCATTAATTTCATCTTCTATTGAAAAATTTTTATCTTCTATTTTATTTTTTTTTATAGATTTTTTAATACTAGTATTATATGATTTTTTTTCTATAAATTCGTTTATTGTAATTTCATCTAATTTTATTTTGTTAATAATTTCTATCATTGATATGTTTTTAATAGACATTTTATATGCGATTTCTTTCTGTCGAGATACAATACCGCATTTAGTTCTATTATGTTTTTCTGCTATTATCTCAATATCTATATTATTATCTAATTCGGTTAATAATAAGGATTCTTCTTGTTCTGTCCATTTTTTTCCTAGGTTTGAAGGTAATGTTTTATCTGGATTATTAGCTTTAAAGTTTTTTTGAAAATAATTTAATTTTTCTTCTTCAATATCCATTTTTTATATTATAAATAAATATATCTTTATATGAATTATATATCGGCATTTTAAATGTTCAATGGTGTAAAAGTTTTTTTGTTATAATAATCTACATATTATTTGTTTTCCCGATAATGTGCAATGATTTATTATATCTATCGTTTGTTTATGATTTATGCATGGAATGTTATTTATATTTAATATTATATCATTTTTTCGTAATCCACTTTTATAACATTTATATTTTGTATCTATATTTGAAATCATCACTCCCGGTGCCCGATTATTGTCGTTATAATTATTTCTTAATGTTATACCTGCAAGATCCATTTTTTCATGATTAATTATTATTTCTCTATTAATTAATGTTGAATTATCGATTGAATTATCTATTGAATTATCTATTGAATTCTCTATTATTATATTGTTATTGTTTATTATTTGTTTAGTAAGATTATCAAATTCTATATCGGGTTTTATTTCTGAAATAAAAGTTTTACATAGAGGACATGTAGTACCACTATGGTTACACCAATTAATTAAACATAAATTACAAAAATGATGGGTACATGATCCAACACAACTATTTGTTATAATATTATAACAAATTGGACATTCCATATATACAATATTTATAAAATTTTGAATATTAAGACTTTCTTTTACAAGATTTTCTTTTACACGATTATCTTCTGCACGATTTTCTTTTGCGAGATTTTCTTTTGCGAGATTTTCTTTTGCGAGATTTTCTTTTGCGAGATTTTCTTTTGCGAGATTTTCTTTTATTAGATTTTCTTTTATTTGATTTTCTTTTATTTGATTTTCTTTTATTTGATTTTCTTTTAATCCCACCAATAAAACCAGTATTTTCAGGGATAAATGTAAGTACTTCAGTAAATATATCACTATCATTAAAATGACCTTTTAATAATATAGTAATTAATTCGTCTATTTTCGCATTATTAAACATCCCTGTTGTACCTAATAAGGATCGCACTAAATATATTTTTGTTTTATATACATCTTTAGTATTGGCTAAAGACGTTGATATTTGATCTTTATTATATAATTCTTTTTTTATATATAATTGTTCTTGAAGCATATTAGCCATATCTTGTATAAATGTAGTTATTGCTAGTAAACTTTGTTCGTTTTGTTGTTTTTTTCTCAGTAAACTTTGTTCGGTTAGTTGTTTTTTTTCTTTTGTATTTAATTCTAATTTTAATTTATTAATATTTTCACGTAATCTGTCAGATTGTTCTTCTATTTTTTTAGTAAATGGACTAGAATTTTTTAATTTATTCAAATTATTCAAATTTGTTTCCATTCTTTTAAGTTTATTTTTTTCATTCAGAGTAAGTAAACTCATTATATAGTATATAAATATTAAATATGTATATAATATGGAACAAATTTTTATTTATAAAAACGCATAAAGATAATAGATTATTTAATATAATAATATAGATGAGTACAATTAAAAGATTACAGAACGAATTACTCGATTTAAAAAATAATCCACCAGCAAATTGTTCGGCTGGTATAGTAGAAGATGATATATATCATTGGCAAGCAACTATATTGGGTCCTGAGGGTAGCCCATATGAAGGCGGTATTTTTTATTTACAAATACAATTTCCCGCAGATTATCCATTTAAACCACCAAAGATAACTTTTCTTACTAAAATATATCATTGCAACATAAATAGTTCGGGAAATATATGTTTGGATATTTTAAAAGATCAATGGAGTCCAGCATTAACCATTAATAAAGTTTTATTAAGTATATGTTCATTAATGGATGATCAAAATCCGGATGATCCATTAATGATAGATATTGCAAATTTATTTATAAATAATAAAGAAGAATTTATAAATATGGCTAAACTCTATACTATAGAGTATGCTGAAGGGGGAGGGTCAGTCGGCGACTTTACATCTTCACCCCCCTAATGGATGGGGGTCCCCCTTCGACACCCAAACGAATCTGGAATGGGTGTAGCCCTGACTGCGCAATATAAAGCGTCGCTAGGGGTCGAAGGGGTCTCCCCTTCATTAGGCGTTAATATGTTTAGTCGGTATATCAGCAGATACTAAATATATAGAATTTTCAGTACAAACAATATAACACTCGTGAACTTTATAGATTTTACTTACCGGACTAGTATATTCTTCCGCATTTTTTACTAAAAGTTTTTCACCACTTTCCTTTTTTACACCAATTAATACCTTCTTATCTAAAGAATCTGTCCAATAATCTAACATTATTGGTTTATCGTCAACAATTGCTAATTTTGATAAGTGTTCCCACAATGCTGCTGGGGGTAATTTATAAGTAGTAGATTCTTCCATGTATAATAATACCAAAAATAAGGCTTTAAATTATAAATTAATAAATTAATAAATTAATAAATTAATTAATTAAATAAATAAAAATTAATAAATTAATTAATTAAATAAATAAAAATTAATAAATTAATTAATTAAATAAATAAAAATTAATAAATTAATTAATTAAATAAATAAAAATTAATAAATTAAATAATATATAGTAATATATATTTTATGTCTCAAATATCGAAAACTTCTATAATAAATATTGATAATTATAATAGTAATTATCAAGATACTTTTATAACTATATTTATAAAATATATGACTATAATCAATGAGTATTTTAAACAATATTTAGAGAATATTTTTATTCAAAATCCTCAATATTATATATATATATTAAATCGTGGAATTTCAACATTAAATCATGTGTTTAAAATATTATTGATATATACAAAAAATTTAGATATAGTATATTATAATTGTCAAAAATCTTATATATATTATATTGAATTTATTCAACAGATTGGGGATGATAATCATAGTTTTTTACAATTAAATTCTAAAGACGCTTCTCTGTTTGTTTATAAAAAAACTATTTTTGATATTAATAATGACATACGAAAAAATTTTGTTAATGATAAACAATCAATCCAAATATCATATGATATAGATTTATTTATTAAAATATATAATAATATATTAGATAAATTAATTGAGAATTATAAAATAATTAATATAATAAAATATATTAACACTGATTTATATTGTATTATGCAAAAAATTATAAAAATACATATAGATCAAACAGATCTAGAAAAAACTTCTAAAATAAATGGAATATTATTATTTTCTAATTATTTCAATCATGAAAACATTATTGAATATTTAGATATTTTTATAAAAAAAATACGAAAAAAAAATAATATTAGCTTTGAAAAATTAAAACAATATTTAATAGACGATGATTTATATAAAGATATATCACCTATTAAATATATAAATAATTTAATTACTCATATAGGGGGAGACCCCCTAACCCCCCAAACTACGTTACAATAAAATCGGTGTTATGGGGTTATGGGGTTATGGGGTTATGGGGTTATGGGGTTATGGGGTTATGGGGTTATGGGGTTATGGGGTTATGGGGTTAGAATGTTAGAATGTTAGAATGTTAGAATGTTAGAATGTTAGAATGTTATAATGTTATAATGTTATAATGTTATAATGTTAGGGGATCTCCCCTATTGAAGCGTAGCTCGGGGGGTTAGGGGGTCTCCCCCTATTTCTATCGATTTTGTTTTAATTTTTTTATTTTTTGTTAAGTTTTTTATAGGTTCATTATTTTGCACATATATATTTTGATATTCTGTTATTAATAATTCTTTAATAAAATTATAAATAATATATAATACATTTTCATCACATTTACCAACAATTAATACACTTCCAGTTCTAAAAATCATAAATGATATTTTATAATTTTTATCGGTATCATCATTGTAATTATATTTACATTGAATACCCGGATATTGACACGAATCAAACATACAGTTAATTTTATATTTAAATTTTAATATATCTAATAATTTATCTCTATTTATATAAAATCCACAATTAAAATTAGAATTAATTAGAACTGTTTCACAGTTATTAATATCGTAATTTAAATCCGATATTTCAGTAATTGGTTTTAAGAAATCTACTAAGAAATCCATAATTTTAATTAATAATTCATTACATCTAATTCCCGGTATTTCTAATTTTCCAGTATTAAATACTTTTACATGTACTTCTTTAAATTTATCGTCTTTCATTATTCTAATTATTATAACAAAACAATTATAAAAAGCACTCTTTTTTTTTAATCGGTAACTAATTATATCTTTATTACACAAACCAATACTAATTTTGCGAATATCTTTAAATTTAATTCGCCCTTCGGGATTAATTATTCTATTAATAATGTATTCATTTACATTATTTAAATTTGTTATTTTTTCCTGCATATGCAATAAGGATTCTTCATCGATAAAATTAAATTTCATCTGCTTTTTAATAATGCCTTCTTTTGGAATATGATAAGAAACTATTGGTATTTTCCAAAATACATCAGATAAATCGATTGGATGCGATAAAAATGCAATTTTGGTTTTTGTGGAAATATATAAGTCACTTCCTTTAGGAACATTATTATTTATTTGTTTTGATATATCCATATTATCTAGGTTCCCCTCTTCTAAAAAATTTTCCCATGCACTATCTATATTATATTCTTTTGTTATACCATTTGTTATACCTTTTGTTATACCAGTTGTTATACCGTGTGTTATACAATTTGTTATATTATTTTTTTGCATTATACTATATTATAATTATATTTCTTTAAATTAATCCATTTCAATTATTTTCTAATTTATAAGTATAATGTTATCTTTAGGCTGTGAAAAACAAACGATTATAGTAAATGGTGTCTTCCCTACAGAAAAAACAATTTCTCTTCCTATTCCGATACCTGATGCTAAGAAGAAAAACTTATCTAGTTTAGATAATTTAGATAATTTAGATAATTTAGATAATTTAGATAATTTAGATGAATACTCTTTAAATTACAATAATTTTAATCCGGGCAAAATGTCTCCTCCTGATTTATGGAAAACTAGATTACAACAACGACTTCAAAATCATAATTCATTTAATAATCTAAATGAATAAAATAAATATTTTATTTGGTATTCTATATTTACTTCTGGGCTATGTACTATATATTCTATAATATTTAAAAAATTTACATTTATATCTGTTGATTTTGTTCTAATAATGAAGTTGAAATAATTTTTTAGTAAATTTTTGATATCAATATTATATACTATAGATAAATTATATAACTCATTATAAAATTTAATATCAGTAATATTACTATATAATAATTCTGAAATATTATTAAATATATTATTACTAATAACTTTTGTATTTAATATTGCTAGTTGATTAGATTGCATATAATTTATCATGCTACGTATGTCTGATTTAAAAATATATTGTATAGATTTAATGTGTTTATCTGTTAAATTTAATTGTTCATTTGTATTTATTGTATTTAAAAAATTTATTATATTATGTTTTGGTAGTTGATTAAATTGCAATCTTACAAATTCGCTCTGTAACGATTCATCTATTTTACTTATATAATTACATATTAAACAGAATCGAATATTTTGCTGATATTCTTGTAAAAGATTTTTTAATGCTATTTGTGCGTTTTTTGTTATATAATCTACTTCATCTAATATTATAAATTTTGTTCCTTCATTAAACATTACTTTTGAATTTACAAAACTATTTATTTGATTTCTTATAATATCGATTCCTCGATCATCTGATGCGTTTAAATGTATCATTAATCCTTTATTTAATTGATTGGTATTAGTCTGAAATAAATTAATTAAATTCATTATTGTTGTAGTTTTACCTGTACCTGGCGGCCCATATAAAAGAAGATTCGGAAAATATAAATTTTTTATTATATTTTCAAATATTATTTTATTATTTTTATCTAAAACAATATCTTTAAAATTGGTAGGTCGATATTTTTCTACCCATGGAATATATGTTTTTGAATTCATTTAATTATATCTAATAAGTAAATAATCTTTATTATTATTTATTATAAAATTGAAATTTATATTAACTATTATATGAATATAATATTTAATAATGGGCTATTTAAAAATTATTATTGGACCGATGTTCTCGGGGAAAACATCTAAGCTTATTGATTTATATAATGAAGAAAAAAATATAAAAAATGGATTAGATAATATTATCGCAATTAATTATGATAAAGATATTAGATATGGTGTTAATAAAATAGTTAGTCATGATCGGGAAGAAATAGATTGTATTTCTATTAATAATTTAGATGAATTATCTAATTATGAAGCCGATTATAATAAACTACGATCGGCAAAATATATATTTATTAATGAAGCACAATTTTTCCAAGATCTTAAAACATGGGTATTAAATCAAGTAGAAAAATACGATAAAAATGTTATTCTTTGTGGATTAGATTCTGATTTTAAACGAGAGAAATTTGGCGAAATATTGGATTTAATTCCACACGCCGATAATTTGATAAAATTATATGGTAAGTGTAGTACTACTGATTGTAAAAATAAATCATTATATACATATCGTCTTACAAAAGAAACTACACAAGAAGTTATTGGTACAGATAATTATATTCCTGTATGTAGAAGTTGTTATCAGAAGGGGTAAAGGACTCCCGTCCCTTAAACCCTGACTGTTCAATCTTAAACGTAGTTCTTAGTTTAATGGGTAAAGGTAAAGGACTCCCGTCCCTTAAACCCTGACTGCGGGATCTTAAACGTAGTTCTTAGTTTAAGGGGTCTCCCCTTATTTAAATCTTTGTTTATATATAATGGCCGGAGGCATATTTGTTAATCAACCTTATCATCCAAACCCGAAATGTTTATTTTTTTCGGTAATATTAATGCTATTATATTGGTTTTCACCCGCAGCAAAAAATGTTTTTTTATTACCTGTTATATTTGTTGTATCCTACGTAGCAATGGCGTGGTATGATTATATGTATAATTGCGAGATAATGTATTCTGGATCTTCTTTAGGACCGAATACTTTAGATTCGATTTTTAAACCACAACATCGAAATAATAAAAATGATAAAAATGATCTATCGGAAAATCAAGAAAAAGAATATTTACGGCGCGTTTATTTATTTCATGTATTAGCTGTATCACCTATTTTATTATATGTTGGATATTATGGTGCAAAATCCAATAAAAAAGTTTTTCCTGTAATATTATCTTTTGGACTAATGGCGTTTGTATATCATGGGTTTAGAGTATTCTATCCACGAGAAGTTTGAATTTTTGATCTAACTTTTTTTGATCTAAGTAGTTTTGATCTAACTTTTTTGAAAAGTTAGTTTTGATCTAACTTTTTTGAAAAGTTCGTTTATTATATTTATTAAAACTATTTAAATTAGATTTAATTAATTATTTTAATAATGGAACTTATTCCTGAAAAAAAGAAAAGAGGCCGAAAAGCAAAAACTGATTTAACAGAACCAATTAATAATACTAATATTAATAATACTAATATTAAATATCCAAAAAAAAGAGGCAGAAAACCTAAGGGTGGTAAGGTGGTTATTTGTCAACAAGAATTAGAAAATGTAGCACCAGCTAAAATTAATATTATTTTACACCTTAAGTGTTGTAGTAATGATTTAAATGATTATAATAGTTCTGATTTATTAGAAACATTTAAATTTTCTGAAAGTAAATTAAATGATTTAAATTATACACCATATAATGATAATGTCAATGATAATGATAATGTCAATGATAATGATAATACGAATGATAATGTCAGTGATAATGATAATGATAATAATGTGGAGGATAATGCACTTGATAACATGAAACCTATCTGGCAAAAATTAGATAATTTATCTAACTGCTTACATTTAAATAATATATGTGATAAAAAATCTGCTTGTTTTTATTGCACGTATGAATTTGATAATACTCCTATTTATATTCCAAAATATAAATTAAGTAATACATATCACGTATATGGATGTTTTTGTAGCCCGGAGTGTGCGTGTGGGTATTTAATGAATGAGCAGAATATTGATACTACTACACGGTTTGAACGGTATTATTTATTAAATTATTTATATTGCAAAATTTATTCTTATTCTAAAAATATAAAACCGGCACCTTCACCATTTTATATGTTAGATAAATATTATGGTAATTTATCTATACAAGAATATAGAAAATTATTAAAAAATGAAAGATTATTATTAATTATGGATAAGCCACTAATACGAATTCTTCCTGAATTACATGAAGATACTGACGATTATTTATTAAATCATCAAGGTATTAAAACTGCATCATCCCATAAATATATGTTAAATAAAAAAAATATACAAAAATCTAAAAATGATATTATGAATAAACAATTTAATCTAACGTAGGGGACACCCCTACAACCCCGACAATAATGTTTGGGTATCTGAAGGGGAACCCCCTTCATCCCCCTCAGAAGGGGAACCCCCTTCATCCCCCTCAGAAGGGGAGACCCCTTCGACCCCCACATTTTCTTCTTCTCCTTCTCCTTCTTCTTCTAAGCTTTTAAGTTTATTATTTTGTTTTTTTAATAATTCTTGTGCTTTTTTTTGTTCTGCTATATGTGATAAAACTTCTTGTTGTTTTCTTTGCCTTTCTTGATTCATAAGAAAATTTTTAGATCCATTATCCATAAATCCTCTGATTTCTTTATATATTTGTTGATTAACGCTACTTTTTTCTTTAATTTTTTCGGATTTTTTAATTCCTAATGCGGTTTTAATAACTTTCATATAATTATTATCATGTGTTTCTAGATGTAATTCGGCTTCTTCAAATGTATATGACGTTTGTCGCATAATCATTTCTATTAATAATTTTTGTTGAGCGTCCATTTTATATTATTGATACATTATTTTTTAAATCATTAAAAATTGATATTAAAAATATCACCACTAATATTATAAATGGCGATGTTTAATACCTCTGTATCTAATACCTCTGTATCTAATACACCTGTATCGGATAGACATGTATCTAATACCGGTAAATATAAAAAAATTATTGATCAATTAAATACTACATTATTTGACGAATTAAAAAATAATATTAATAAAACGCTGTGTCCATTAATTAATGAAATCAATAATGATATTGATATTATTGATAATTATAATACAAATTCGAACACGATAAATCAAGTAATTAAACAATTTCCAATATATAAACACCTGGAAGATAAATATAGAGAAATTATGGAAGAAAATATTGTATTAAAAGAAAAAAATAATTCTATAGAACAGACTAATATTAAATTATGTATTACGGACAACATCAAGAATGATAGTATTACAGAGAACAAAACTGATACTACTGATGATAATTTATTTACTTCTCAAAATATAAAATTAAAAGAAAGCGAAGAAGAGAGTGAAGAAGAAATCGAAGAAGAAAGCGAAGAAAGCGTAGAAAGCGAAGAAAGCGAAGAAAGCGAAGAAAGCGAAGAAAGCGAAGAAAGCGTAGAAAGCGTAGAAAGCGAAGAAAGCGTAGAAAGCGTAGAAAGCGAAGAAAGCGAAGAAAGCGTAAAAGATACCGATAAAATGAATAAAGAAAAGGTTGTCGTGATAGCCTCGTCAGAAGAGGAAGAAGAAGAAGAGGAAGAGGAAGAAGAGGAAGAGGAAGAAGAGGAAGAGGAAGAAGAGGAAGAAGAAGAAGAGGAAGAGGAAGAAGAGGACGAGGAAGAAGAGGACGAGGAAGAAGAGGACGAGGAAGAAGAGGACGAGGAAGAAGAGGACGAGGAAGAAGAGAAAGAAAAGG
>Ga0209533_1003723_pt1 | contig 13427 bp, 8 predicted proteins | sample COG_04_FD_184748 | JGI IMG/M metagenome (GOLD analysis project Ga0209533, IMG submission 184748) | Pelagic Microbial community sample from North Sea - COGITO 998_met_04 (SPAdes) (version 2) | ecosystem: Environmental > Aquatic > Marine > Neritic zone/Coastal water | place: Helgoland, sampling... | reverse complement strand
AAGTTCATACACGAGCGGCCAAACATCTTCCGGTAATACTTGTTCACGAGGTGGGCTGAATTTCTGAGTGAGAAATATCGTCAGACACCCAAGCAGCACTCCTAACACCACTGCCACCCGAATGATCAGGCGCTCGTCACGGTGGTAGTGATGATCAATCGGCATGTCGGAGAGTGAAACATGCTTCGTCGGATCTAACAAACAAAAGTCGCCATTATGTCGGAACCGAAAACAAAAAAGCCCCCATCATGACGACGGGGGCTTTTGTTAAACTTGAAGTGTGCGTTAAGCGACGCGCTCGACGATCAGTTCCGGTGGATTCGGACGCTTTGGAGCGAGGCGGTAAGCGGTCTTGAGGTATTCAAGTGCTTCTTCCATCTTCGCTTCGTCGTTATAGTGAATCATCATCAGCGGCTCGCCTTGCTTGACTTGCGTGCCGACCTTCTTGATTTCAGAAACACCGACCGCTGGGTCGTATTTGCCGTTCTTCTTCATTGCGAGTTTCTGGACGCCTTCGGCGATCAGACCTGCATTGATGGTGTGAACGTAGCCACGCTTTGGAGCTGGCAACTTACGAACATGCTTCGCGGTTGGGAACTTATCGACATCATCGACCACGGACGAGTCACCTCCCTGAGCTTCGATCATATCCTTAAACTTCTGTAGGGCAGAACCATCCTTGAGGTGACGCTGCACAGTCTGCTTCGCAGAAAGCGTCGAACCGGCAACACCTGCGAGGCGCACGATTTCCATACCGAGCTTAAGCACCAATTCTTGAAGATCCTCTGGACCTTCGCCCTTGAGTAACTGAATGGCTTCCTTAATTTCAAGTCCAGTGCCGACCGTATCCCCCAGCGGTTGATTCATGTCAGTGACTAGAGCCACACAGCGGCGCTTCATTGAGCGACCCACGCGTGTGATGGAGCGTGCCAATTGCTTGGCTTGCTCGACGTCTTTAATGAAAGAGCCGTTGCCCCACTTCACATCGATCACCAAGCCTTCAGCACCTTCAGCCAACTTACGGCTGAGCACAGAACCAGTAATCAGTGGCAAGCTCGGGATCGTGCCAGTCATTTGACGCAGTCTGTAGAACTTCGCATCGACCGGAGAGATTTCCGGGTCTTGCTTGATAAAGGTGCAGCCGACTGTCTTCAACTGAGCCTTAAAGCCGTCCAAATCAAGGATCGGATTAAAGCCTGGAATCGAAGAGAGCTTATCGAGATTGCTGATCACATGCTCTTCGTCCACGCCATTCATAGTCGGCATGACGACACCACAAGCAGCTGCGAGCGGGCCGAGAACAAGTGTCGTTTTATCACCAACGCCACCAGTTGAGTATTTATCAATCTTTGGACGAGAGATACCAGTCAGGTCAATGACCTCACCCGAAAGCATCATCTCCTCGGCAAAAATAGCGGTCTCCTGAGCAGACATGCCCTGGAAGAAAACAGCCATCGCGAGAGCTGATTGTTGAAATTCAGGGAGATCATCATCCAAAATGGAATCGACGATATAACGAATCTCCGCGTCGGAGAATTCGCCACCGTCGCGCTTCTTTTCAACCAAATAGGTGAAGGAAGGCTTGATGAACTTACGAGCGCTTATAATATTCTTTCTCATTCAATAAAATTGCTGATACCGATCATTTTGCCTATCGAGAAGGCATAAACATTTATGTATTAGGCTATTACAAGGTGTCTTGTCGAGCCTAAATAACGGGTTTCCCTAAATATAACCCTAAGCCATACGAGCAGGAACCGAGATAAGTTCTGCATAAAGGCGAAAACTTCGCAAAAGCAGAGCTTGACGCCACGCACTCAGGTTTTTGCTCTGCCCTCATGAAAGTTTGGTTTAATCCATCTAAAGCAATCGAAAGTGCGCTATCGACAATCGCAGCTCAGACAGAGGGCTTTGGCCCAGAGTTCGTGCCCGGCGTACGCCCAGCAGATCCTCGTTTCGGCGACTATCAGGCCAATGGCGTGCTCGCCTTTGCAAAACGCAACAAGGTCAATCCCCGCGAGCTAGCGACCCGATTGATCGCCGCCGCCGAAGCATCCGGCGAGTTTGACTCATCACTGGTCACCCTCGACATCGCCGGCCCGGGCTTCATCAATTTTACACTCACGCCCGAGTTCATCTGGCAGTGGCAACTCGCATTCTCCACGAAAGAGGACTACCAGAGCGGCGCAAAAGAGCTCAAAGACGGCCGCAAAGTCATCATCGACTACCCGAGCGCCAACACCGCGAAGCAGGCACACATCGGCCACCTTCGCCCAATGGTGATCGGCCAAGCCATCGCTCGACTCCTCGATTTCTGCGGAGCCGACCTCACCCGCGACAACCATATCGGCGACTGGGGCACCAACTTCGGCACGTTGATCATGAAGATCAAGCGCGACGGCATCGACCTGACACAGCTCGGCGACAATGCACTCGTGGCACTCGACCAACTTTACAAAGACGGCAGCGCACTCGAAGTCGATCAACCTGAGCTGCGCGACATCTCCCGCAACGAGCTTGTGCTCCTGCAGAACGGCGATGCTGAGAACACCGCGATCTGGGAGCAAATCGTCGATATCTCCAAAGTCGCCTTTGATAAGCTCTTCGCGCAAATGGGCGTCGAGATCGACATCACCCTGGGCGAATCCTTCTACCGTGATCAAGTGCAGCGTATTTATGACGAGTTGACCGAAGTCGGCCTCGCCGAAGAGAGCGATGGCGCACTTGTCGTCTGGCACGACGAAGTGAAGAAATTCGCGCGCGACAACGAACGCCCCTTTCCATTCAACATCCGCAAAAAAGACGGCGCGAGTAATTACGCCTCCACTGATTTGGCGACCGTGCTCTATCGCCTCGAAGAATTCAAGGCCGACGAGATCATCTATCTCACCGACGCGCGCCAGCAGGATCACTTCCAGCAACTCTTCCTGACCACTGAAAAATGGTTCAAGGCAAAGGGCTATGCACAGCCAGAAATGAGCCACGTCTTCTGGGGCACGATTTTGGGATCTGACAAGAAGCCCTTCAAAACCAAGTCCGGCGAGTCGATCAAACTGCAAGAACTCCTCGACGAAGCACGTAGCCGCGCATTCGACGTCGTCACTGAGAAAAACCCCGACCTCGACGAAGCGGAGCGACGCGAGATCGCCGAATCCGTCGGTGTTGGTGCAATGAAATACGCCGACCTTTCCAGCAACCGCACGCAAGACTACGTCTTCAGTTGGGATCGCCTGCTCAGTTTCGAAGGCAACACCGCGCCCTACCTGCTCTACGCAGTCGCCCGCATCAACAGTATCTTCCGCAAAGTCGGCGTCGATCCCGAAGCCCCAATCGAAGGCGCTTCGCAGCTCGAAACTGACACCGAACAAGCACTGGCTCGCAAGATCATGGGCTTCGTGACCGCATTGGAACTCACGCTCAACGACCTGCGGCCACACTTCCTCTGCACCTATTTGTATGAACTGGCAGGCGCTTACAGCAGCTTCTACAACGCCGACAAGGTTATGGTCGACGATCCGGCCGTCAAAGCCCGACGTCTCCTACTCTGCGCCCGCACCCGCACCGTCTTAAAGACTGGCTTAGAGCTTCTCGGCATCAAACCACTGGAGCGGATGTAGTCCCTGAGCGAAAATCAGACACCTTAATCCGAATCATACTCTAACTCTTCCACACACTGGATTACGATTAAGAGTAGGATGAAGGTGTGGGCAAAAAAACGGCCGCAGTGCGCAATGCACTGCGGCCGTTTTCATGATAACTACCCTTTATAAAAAAGGGCCCCACATGTGCCGGTTAAGGGGGAGTTCTTGGGCCTTTTGTGTCTAAGGTGGGAACCTCCTTGTCAGTCTTTGTCTTCCGGTTGACGGCTGGACAGCCACCTCCAAGGTTTCAGTTCCCGATTTCAAAAGAGTAAAGGACAGATACTCCGATTAAGATCGAACACCGCAGGGTTGACAGAACAGTAGCCCGCGATCCCACCAGCGCAACCCGGAAAGCAGACAAATTTGGCTGATTGTGAAACGCGCGTCTCCCCATTTCCTATCCCAGCCCACTACCCATCGAGTCCGCCGCGTTTGCCCACATAAATCAGATGCTCCAATAAAAGATAAGCGCATCTTATTTAGGCGACCAGCGCAGCTCAAAAGCGCTTATAGATCAAAAAATGAAGGTGCTTTGTTTTGAAAAAAGCGCCATCAATACACTAGGTTTAGTCAACTGACATGAACCTAGCACTACATATAGTAACAATATCTAACCAACGCCCAAATGAAAGAAAACAACAACACGCCTGATTCTACCGCCTCAAAGGCCCCAAAGCACTACCTGAGCATCCCCAGGACCTTCTCTTCCGACACTGTTCATCCCTATGATGACATCGAGTGGAGCTACCGCACCGCCGAGATTACCGACGATAAAGGCAAAGCGATTTTCAAGCAGGAAAATATCGAAGTCCCCGCCGCATTTTCAGACCTCGCCGCCAAAATCCTGTCCTCCAAATATTTTTACGGCGACATCGACCACGGCACCGATCCACTCACCGGCGGTCGCGAATCCTCTTTCAAACAAGTCGTCGATCGTGTGGCTGGCACCATTACAAAATGGGGGCTCAAAGACGGCTATTTCAAAGACAAGAAGCAAGCCAAGGTATTTGACGACGAGTTAAAGTGGCTGCTGATCAATCAATACGGCGCGTTCAACTCCCCCGTCTGGTTTAACCTCGGGCTCTACGAAAACTACGGCATCGGCAAAGACTCCGGCAAGGGCAACTACTACTGGGATCAGGAGCACGACGTCGTGATGCGCGCCGAGAGCCAATACGAATATCCACAATGCTCCGCCTGCTTCATCCAACACGTCGATGATGATATGGACTCGATCATGGAACTCGCACGCGCCGAAGCCATGTTGTTCAAATTCGGCTCCGGCTCCGGCACCGACCTTTCCACCATCCGCTCCACCCGCGAAAAGCTCTCCGGCGGTGGCAAGCCTTCCGGCCCTCTCTCCTTCCTCTCCGTTTACGATGCCGTGGCCGGCGTGGTAAAGAGCGGCGGCAAGACCCGTCGCGCCGCTAAGATGAACGTGCTCAAAGACTGGCACCCCGACATCGAAGAATTTATCGAAGCCAAGCAAGTCGAAGAGCGCAAGGCCTGGGCACTCATCGAGCAAGGCTACGATCCGTCCTTCAACGGCGACGCATACGGCTCGATCAAATACCAGAACGAGAATCTCTCGATCCGTGCTTCCGACGAATTCATGCAATCTGCCATCGACGGCAATAAATTCTTCACACGCCGCGTGACCGACGGTCAGCCATGCGAAGAAAAGGACTCCTCCTACCTGCTCGATAAGATAGCCGAAGGCACCCACATCTGTGGCGACCCCGGCATGCAGTTTGACGACACCATCCACAAATGGCATACCTGCAAAGGTTCCGGCCGCCAGAACTGCACCAACCCGTGCAGCGAGTATCTCTTCCTCGATAACTCCGCGTGTAATCTCGCCTCGCTCAACTTAATGAAGTTCCGCACGCCGGAAGGGCTCGACGCAGAGCGCTTCGCCGCAGCCGCCAAGATCTTCATCATCGCGCAAGAAATCGTCGTTGATCGCTCCTCCTACCCGACCGAAGGCATCACTTACAACAGCCACTGGTTCCGCACACTCGGCCTCGGCTACGCCAACCTCGGCGCACTGCTCATGTCTTACGGCTATGCGTATGCATCCGACTCGGGACTCGGTCTCGCGAAGGCCATTACCGCCAGCATGACCGGCATCGCTTACAAGACATCTGCCGAGCTCGCGGCACTCAAAGGGCCGTTCGCCGGCTATCACGAAGCCGCTCACTATGGTGTGCCAAATCCACCAGAGACAGACAACGTCGCCTCCATGCAGGGCGTCATCGCGCTCCATAAGAGCCACGCCGAATCACTCGACCACAACTCCCCCAAGCCGCTGGTTGACTTTGCAATCAAGGCCTGGAAGGAAGCGTCCGACCTCGGCATGCGTTATGGCTACCGCAACGCCCAAGTCACCGTGCTCGCCCCGACCGGCACCATCGGTTTTCTCATGGACTGCGACACCACCGGCGTTGAGCCAGCCATCGGCCTCGTCGCTTACAAGACACTCGCAGGCGGCGGCATGATGACCATCCCCATCAAGTCCATCCCACTCGCGATGGAAACCATGGGCTACGCAGCAGCTGCCATCGAACAAGTCTGCAAGCACGTCGAAGAATACGGCACCGTCGAAGACGTCAAGGTCGGCGGCAAAGCACTCAAGTCAGGCCTCAAGGAAGAACACTTCGAAGTGTTCGACTCCGCCTTCCGCTCCGGCCTCGGCCAACGCTACCTGCACTACACCTCACACATCGATATGATGTCTGCCGTGCAACCGTTCCTCTCCGGCGCGATTTCCAAAACGGTCAACATGCCACAGGAAGCCACCATCAAGGAAATCCGTGAAACGTATATTCACGCGTGGAAGAAAGGCATCAAAGGCATCGCTATCTACCGCGACGGCTCCAAACGCTCGGCACCCATCAAGACGACTAAGGACGTCGCTGAAGAGAAGAAGCCAGAGGTGCAAGTCGTCACCGAGCCGTATCGCCGCAAGCTGCCCGACACGCGCCAGTCGCTCACACACAAGTTCTCGCTCGGCGGCACCGAAGGTTATATCACCGTCGGTAAATTCGAGGACGGCAAGCCGGGTGAAGTCTTCATTCAAATGGCGAAGGCAGGCTCCACGATTAACGGCCTGATGGACACCGTCGGCACCCTCGTTTCGCTCTGCCTCCAATACGGCGTGCCACTCGAAACACTGGTCAAGAAATTCAGCCACGTCCGCTTCGAACCGGAAGGCATGACCAAGAATCCGCACATCCCATTCGCAAAGTCCGTGATCGATTACGTCGCCCGCGAGCTCGGCATGGAGTTCATCCCTGGCTACAAAGAAAAGATGAGCCCCCTCGCCCAGATGGACGACGCCTTCGAAGACCAAAACCCAAGCAGCTCCACCATCGAAAAAGAGGCCACCAAGATCGACACCGAGCAGTTAGAATTCCTTACCCAGAGTGAAGGCAACCTAACCTGCCCTGAGTGTGGCAGCGGTAAAGTGAAAGTCACCGGCACCTGTGCCTGTTGCTTGAACTGCGGGACATCACTCGGCTGTAGCTGAGTGATTCGCGACCCTGAGCCTGCCGAAGGGCAGAGCATCGTTAGGCTGTAGTAAACTTAAACTCCTGAAGGGCGTCCAAACGAGGACGCCCTTCTTGTTGGACAGCAAGAATGCCGGATTCGACTCTTGTTCCAGATCGCACGGCATGCGAGGGTCGCGCCGTCTAGCATCAGCAGAAAAGCGTGACAATATCCGCAGGTGCGTCTTTAACGTTTCAAATCGTATTAAACACTGACCGCATAAAGAAATGAAATTAGAAGCCGCCAACACAGACGCTTGGAATATTGCCAAAGGAAAGAACCCTGAACGCCCGACTGTCTTGCGCTTTCGCCCTAGCCTTGAGGCATTTTTGGGCGATGAGGCCTACCCCCGACGGCTGACGATCGTCTGGCAATTTGAGGCAGCGGATGCCACTGGCATGCCGACCGACACGCAAAGTGCGGACATGAAGGATTTCGAAGACATGTTGATTGCTGCGCTCGATCCGGATCGCTTGGCGATCCTTGCGTTCGTCTTCACCACTGCGGGCACCCGGGAGTGGAATTTCTATCTATCAGACGTCAGCGAAGTCGGCATTCGGATCAACCAAGCGCTTTCAACGATTCCGCAATTACCCATCGATCTCACAGTCGAAGACGACCCGAACTGGGACGAATTACGGCAAGTCTTCCAAATGTGCAATCAAGGGGCTTAGTGGCTACTTAATCGAAGACGACCGACCAATTGCCCGACTCGGTCAAAGACCTCAGCTGAGGACTAGAGCAATTAGCTGGGCGACAAGTAGATACAACTCGATTATGTCGCGCAAAAGGTTACGTCGGTTTGACGGATGCCCTCGTTCAGGGCACTGTTCTTCACTCGCACTGGCACGGGCCGAAGTGTGAGTTGGTCGATGATTGCGGCCACGCATCTCACGATGCTCTTTGCCTCGTTGCCACTGATCGAAACTTACTAAATCGCCACGATGCCGCTGACCATGACTCCTAGAAATGCAAATGCTGCCGCTTCTTTCGGGGAAAAGGCGAGCAGCTATGAGGCACATGCATTTGTGCAAACACGTGCGGCCCAGTGGCTGGCGCAGTGGTTGCCATCGGCGACTGATGCTGGGCGCTGTTTGGAGTTTGGCGCTGGCACGGGCTTATTAACCCGCCATCTAGTGGATCAAGTTGAGCATTTGGAAAGCAGCGACATCGAGCCTGCCATGGTCGAGATTTGCCAGGAAAAGTATCCCTCGGCGACGCATTGTGTGCGCGATGCATGGGCAGCCCAGCCTGAAGACCGCGGGCAATGGGATCTTATCGCAGCCTCAAGTGTGCTGCAATGGGCGAAAGAGCCTGTGCAGGTCATGCAGCACTGGCGCGAGTTGCTGAAATCCGACGGGCGTATTCTGGCTGGCTTCTTTATTGAGCCGAGTTTGCCAGAGATGTTTGCGGTGACAGGCGGCGACAGCCCTCTGATCTGGCGCAATGACGAGGCTTGGCGGGCGGTATTTGCATCCGCGGAGCTAGAGATCGTGCGCATGGAAACTGATGAGCGCCGCTACCACTATCCGAGCGCACTGGATTTCTGGAAATCGCTGCACAGCACGGGCACGGCGGTTTCGCGAAAAATATCGCCCAGTCAAATGATGCGTTTTTTTCGAGACTATGAGTTGCAATTTCGCGATGCGCAGGGAGTCTATGCGACTTGGACATTGTGCCGTGTGGAATTGAAGGCTAGCTCGTAGCCGTAATATTTGCATGGTGTGTTCACTACCAGAAACGCTACCTAACTTTACACTATGCAACCAATTGACCTCGAAGCCCACTGGGGCGAGATACGCCACGAAGCCGCACAAATCGTCGCCCGAGAGCCTGCGCTCAAGCCTTTATTGAAGGAGACCGTTCTGGATCGGAGTTCATTTGCCGAGTGCCTGACTTTCCGCCTCGCCCGTAAACTGGTGAATCACTCGACTTCGGTCAAGGTGCTGCACGATGTGTTCATCGAGGCATTTATGCATGAGCCAATGATTTTGCAGCATGTCGCGTGTGATATGATCGCAGTCTATGAGCGTGATCCCGCCTGCCCGGATGCGCTCACGCCGCTGCTCTATTTTAAGGGCTTTCAAGCGTTGGTCTGCTACCGAGTCGCTCACCACCTCTGGCTGCACGACCGCAAGGAATTGGCACTGTATTTGCAGAGCCTCATCTCTGAGACGTTCTCGGTGGACATCCACCCTGCAGCCAACATCGGCTGTGGAATCTTGCTTGACCACGCCACTGGCTTTGTCGCTGGTGAGACGACGGTGATCGAGAGCAACGTCTCCATTTTGCACGAAGTCACACTCGGCGGAACGGGCAAGGATCGCGGTGACCGTCACCCGAAAGTGCGCTCTGGCGTGCTGCTCGGTGCGGGCGCAAAGATTCTGGGCAATGTCGAGATCGGCGAAGGTGCCAAGGTCGGTGCAGGCAGCGTCGTGCTCAAAGACGTGCCGCCGCATACCAGTGTGGCTGGCGTGCCTGCGCAAGTGATTGGTAAGGCTTCCGAAGTCTCGCCAGCCCTGGGCATGTGCCAGAATTTCGAGAGTTAAGTCGGAGCGTGGTGACTCGTTGAAGATTGATCGTTGATTGCTTGCAGCATTGATCCACTTCAGCCGAGCCAAACTAACAACAATCAGCGAACAACGATATCAACACTATGTTCACACTCGCCATGGCCACGACTCAACACGCACTCTGGGCGCTCTGCCTAGCTGTCGGTGCGGGTTGTTTACTCACGGTCTTATCGCGCCGTCTGCACCTGCCCACAATCGTGCTGCTGTTACTCGGCGGCTTTGCACTTGGTTCTGAAGGCCTGAACCTTCTGCACCCAAATGAATTGGGCGAATTCCTGCCGATGATCGTATCGCTGGCGGTCGGCCTGATTCTATTCGAGGGCGGACTGACGCTCGACATTAAGGATTTCTCGCACACCTCGACTGTCATTAAACGGCTATTGACGATCGGCGTATTGATCACATGGCTGGGCTCGGCGCTCACGGCCTTTCTGGTGTTTGATCTCTCGCCCTCCTTCGCGTTGTTGATGGGCAGCCTGATTATCGTGACCGGCCCGACCGTGATCGTGCCGTTGCTACGTAGGATTCGTGTCGAGCAAAAGATTGGCAGCATTTTACATTGGGAAGCGGTGCTGATCGATTCGATCGGTGTATTCATCGCGATTCTGTGCTTCGAGTGGGTGGTCGAAGGTGGCGGCACCGTGGCGTTGCCGAATTTCTTGATCCGTATCGTCAGTGGCGGCGGAATTGGATTCATCGGCGGCTATATCATTTACTGGTTTATGAAGCACGACTGGGTGCCTGATAACATCGTCAATGCCTTTGCCCTTGCCAGCGCGATGTTACTCTTCGGCGCTACGGAATTGATCAAACCTGAGGCAGGCCTACTCGCGGTGACCATTGCGGGGCTGATCGTCGGGCTCAACAAGCCGCGTCAATTACGTGAGGTCAAAGCTTTCAAAGCTGAGATCGTCGATCTGCTGATCGGCTTACTCTTCCTGTTACTGGTCGCGCGACTCGAACTGCAGCAGTTCGTCGATTTCTTTAATGCAGGCGGCGGCTGGGTGCTGTTCTCCGTTATTTTGTTAATTCGCCCGATCGGTGTCCATGTGTCCTCTTGGGGCACATCGCTCAACATCCGCGAAAAGGCGTTGCTCAGTTGGGTCGCACCGCGTGGTGTCGTGGCGGCTTCGATGGCATCGCTATTCGCCTTGTCGCTACAATCCAAAGGCGACGCCGAAGGCGCGGCTCTGATGGAGTCTTTCGTGTATTCCATCATATGTGCGACTGTGCTGATACAGGGGCTTTCTGCTGGAATCGTTGCCAAAATCCTCCGAGTGCAACGCCCTGCTCCCAATGACTGGGTCATCATCGGCGCACATCACTTTGGTCGCGAACTTGCACGGCAACTGATACGCGAAGATGAGCAAGATGTCATCCTGCTGGATACCAATGCGCGTAATATCGCCCTGGCCCGAAAGGAAGGCCTCCCTGCCCTGCTTCGCGATGGTATGGAAGCGGAAAAACTTTACGAAGAGGAGCAGACTCTTTTTGGCACAGGCTACGTGCTGGCGTTGACTGACAATGTCGAGCTGAACCAAATCCTCATGCAACGCTGGGCGCACGAACTTGATAATGAGAAGGTATTTGGCTGGATTCCCAACGATAGTCCCACCAAAGAAGACCAACTAACCGGTCAATCCGTCTTCGGCGACCTCTCCCGCCCAGCCGTGATCGGCGGCGAACTACTCCAAGAGGAAAGCAGCTTCGAATCCGTCACATGGGAGGAAGGCATGACCTTGCCCTCAGGAGACTGGCACCCGCTTTACATACGCCGCGGCAAACAGCTCAAAGCGATTCCGCAAGACGCGGCGCTCAAGGAGTTGGTCAAAGAAGAGGACGAAGTGATCTGCCTACGTCGCTCCGAAGGCTTCCTCCTGCGTGCACTGCAAAGCGGTGGCTATCTCACGCTCGAGTGCGAGACGATTGAGCAGCTCTATACGCAACTCGCCCACGTCGCAGCCGAAGCCATTGAAGGCATCTCCGAAGAAACCATACTCGAAGACCTCGGCGCTCAAGGCCGTGTCTTCCCGGCTTTCCTCGGTCACGGCATTGCGATTCCGCACGTTTACAGTCCCGATCTGAATTATCGCGCATGCTACATTGCTTCGCTCAAGAATGGACTCGAAATTCCCGGTCAAGATGAAGCCATTGACTTTGTCTTCTTCCTACTCAGCCCGACTGGCGATACTGAAGGGCACCTCTCCACGCTCGCAGAGATTGCCAAGAGTTGCCATTCGGAGCAGCGCCGCAAGCAGTTAAAAGCCGCCCAACGCGTCGAAGATGCCATTGCTGTGATCGGGAGTTAAGGGTGAACTCCGGTTTGACCTTTAGAGCCAACGAGGCCATCAATATCTGTAATAATCAACCCCATTGTTAGATGACCGTAAAACACCTCCTTCACGTCATACTCGCTAGCTGCCTACTTCATCAATTTGTCACAGCAGCGGAAAATGCCGGCATCAAGCATGATCCTCCAGCTGCGCCAACCGTAGTGCAGGTGTCTGCCTACATCATCGACATCCTTAAAATAGTAGGTGCCGATCAATCATTCACAGGTGATGTCACTGTGCTGATGACATGGACAGATCCACGACTAGCACATGACAACGAGCAAGCCCAGGTCCTCTCCTTGCACGACATCTGGAATCCGCAAATGCTCATAGCGAACTCAAGAGGCACCACTACCACGCTCCCTGAAACTGTCGAAGTTCAGCAAGATGGCACTGTCAGCTATCGTCAGCGCCTAATCGGCACCTTCACCTCACATTTTGATTTGCACCGTTTCCCCAACGACCACCAAATACTCTCCATCGAATTTCTCTCTCGCGGCCATAAAACCCACGAAGTGCAACTCGTGCGTGATGACACATGGACCGGGCAAGCGGAGCGTTTAACGATTGCAGACTGGTCCGTGGGTGAAGTGACGTTGGTCGAACGGCCTTACACGATTCCCAGTCTCGGCATATCCGTCCCCGGGCTACGACTCGAACTGCCGGTGCAGCGCCTCGTCGGCTATTACGCAGGATCAGTCTTATCCTCTGCAACGATCATCGTGTGCATGGCTTGGCTCGTATTCTGGATACCGCCCGCATCGATCAACCCACGCATCAGTGTCTCCGTGACTTCAATGCTCACGCTCATTGCGCACCGCTTCGTCATTCAGGGCGAACTCCCCAACTTGCCCTACTTAACCACGATGGACTACTTCTTGCTCGGATCGACACTAATGGTGCTTCTTGGTCTCATCGAAGTCGTCACCGTTTTTCGGGTGCACAGTCATGGACACGAAGCCAAGGCGCTACGACTCAATCACTTCTGCCGCTGGAGCTACCCCATTCCCTTCCTTGCCCTACTTGCCTTCATCTTGCTCCGATAAGTGGGTGTTCATTGCCCCTCAGGCAGACGGCAGAGCATCATCGAAATAAAATCGAAATTCTTCACACCCAGATATTGACAAGGGACGATCCAGCAGCCACATACATCAGCTTCACTTTCGCTCGGGTGGTGTTCCGAGTTTCGTCCGCGAAACGACAACCACAATTGGCTTGCCAATTTTACCACCCGACACACACATCATGGCCCGCAAGAGGCCACTACATAAAACTTTCGCTCGGGTGGTGTTCCGAGTTTCGTCCGCGAAACGACAACCACAATTGGCTTG
>Ga0209533_1003710_pt1 | contig 13452 bp, 14 predicted proteins | sample COG_04_FD_184748 | JGI IMG/M metagenome (GOLD analysis project Ga0209533, IMG submission 184748) | Pelagic Microbial community sample from North Sea - COGITO 998_met_04 (SPAdes) (version 2) | ecosystem: Environmental > Aquatic > Marine > Neritic zone/Coastal water | place: Helgoland, sampling... | reverse complement strand
GCCAAAAAAGTAGAAAAAGGATTTAAATATAACTCTGGAGAAAACTCAAATTGGGAAACTGTAGAAAGTTTAAAAAAATTAATTAAAAAATTTGTAGATCCAAAATTTCAATAAGATGAAATCTATACCTTATGGCAGGCAGAGCATCGATCAAGTTGATATAGATGCTGTTGTTTCTACATTAAAATCTGATTATTTAACCCAAGGACCAAAAGTTAAAGAATTTGAGATAAAATTTGCAGAATATGTTGGTGCTAAGTATGCTGTATCAGTTAATAATGCAACCTCGGGTTTACATCTATCAGTTTTAGCACTTAATCTATCAAAAGGCGACAGAGTAATAACTACTCCAATTACTTTCGCTGCTTCAGCAAACTGTATACGTTATGTTGGTGGTCAGGTTTGGTTTGCTGATATTGATCCTAAAACTTATTTATTGGATATTGAATCAGTGAAAGAATTAATTAATTCTAAGCCTAAAGGATTTTTTAAAGGAATTATTCCAGTTGATTTTGCAGGACTTCCATTGGATATGGAAAAATTTAGAGCTTTAGCTGATTTGAATGATCTATGGATAATAGAAGATGCTTGTCATGCACCCGGTGGATATTTTATTGATAGTAAAGGTGTAAAAAACTTCTGTGGAAGTGGTAATTACTCAGATGTTGGAGTTTTTTCTTTTCATCCTGTGAAGCATATTGCTTGTGGTGAGGGTGGTATGGTTACTACAAACTCTAAAGAATTATACGAGAAGTTGATACTTTTAAGAACTCATGGAATTTCTAAAGATAATATGGAAGAAGATCATGGAGGATGGTATTATGAAATGAAAGATTTGGGTTATAACTATAGGTTGACCGATATTCAATCAGCTTTAGGTATTGTACAATTAGCTAAAAATGTAAATGGAGTACAGGTTAGAAATAAAATAGCCCATAGGTATAAAAAAGCTTTTGAAGGTAAAATTAAATTTCAAGAATTACCCTCAGGTATGTATAATGCACATCATTTATTCATTATAGAGGTTGAGAACAGAAAAGAATTATATGATTATTTAAAATCTAATAATATATTTAGTCAAATTCATTATATCCCTGTTCATTTATTACCGTATTACAAGAATATAGGTTACGAAGAAGCTAATTTAATTCATTCAGAAAAGTATTATTCTAAGTGCATTAGTCTTCCAATGTACCCAACTTTAAAACTTAACGAGCAAAAGTTTGTAATAAATGAAGTTTTAAAATTCATTTCTAATGAATAACAAGTTAATTCTAGGTACTGTTCAATTTGGTTTAAAATATGGAATTAACAATTCTATTGGGAAACTTAAAAAAGACGAGGTATTAAGTCTTATGAAGTTCGCTTATAATTCCGGAATTAGAATTTTGGATACAGCTGAGGCATATGGAAATGCTCATCAGTTAATTGGAGATTTTCACAATAAAAATGATAATTTAAAATTTAAAATTATTACTAAATTTCCTCATAAAATAAAGCTTAGTTTAATAGGAACTAAAATTATAGAGTATCTCGATTTATTACACGTTAAAACTCTAGATATAATAATGTTTCATTCATTTGAATCTTTCCAATCCAATTATAAGGCACTTAATTCTTTAAATGAATTAAAATCTAATGGTTTAATTAATAATGTTGGAGTATCAGTTTATACTAATGCTCAATTAGAAAGCTTATTAAATGAAGATTTAATTACTGTAGTACAATTGCCATTTAACTTGCTAGATAATTCTAATGTTAGAGGAGATTTAATAAATAGACTCAAGGAAAAAGGAAAAATAATTCATACAAGATCCGCTTTTCTTCAAGGTTTGTTTTTCAAAAGCACTAATGATAAAAACCCTATTGTTCAAGAATTAAAAACAGAATTAGAATTATTAAACCAAATCTCTATTGGATCAAATTGTTCAATGGAGGAATTGGCACTTAGTTATTGCATAAATCAAAAAAATATTGATAACGTTATTATTGGAGTTGATTCGATATCTCAATTAAATGCTAATATAAAAGCATCTGGTTTTCAGATAAAAGAAAACGCTCTCAAAACAATTAATGGTATAGTAGTTAAAGATTTAGAATTATTAAATCCGTCTTTATGGAACAGAAAATAATATTAATAACTCAAGCTAGAACTGGGAGTACCAGGCTACCTGGAAAAATATTAAAGGAAATTAAAGGAAAATCTTTACTTGAGATTCACTTAGAAAGATTAAAAAAATGTAAAAATGTTTCGGAAATAATTGTGGCTACTACAACTAACATTGAAGACGAATTAATTTATAATAAATCAATAGAATTAGGTGTTAGTTCCTATAGAGGATCTGAATTTGATGTTTTAGATCGATTTTATAAATCTATTGAAAATAAAAATCCAGATTGGATTGTGAGAGTTACCTCTGACTGTCCATTAATTGACCCTGAATTAGTTGATGATGTGATTGCTTATGCTATAAAAAATAATAAGGATTACGTAACAAATACTCTTATAGAACATTTTCCTGATGGTCAAGATGTAGAGGCGTTTAAATATTCTGCATTAAAAAAAGCATGGGAAGAAGCAAACTTAAATTCAGAACGGGAACATGTGACTCCCTATATTCGAAAAAACTCAGATTTTAATGGGGGCGATTTATTTACATCTTTAAATTATGATTGTCAATTTGATTTTTCGAAAATTAGAATGACAGTAGATGAGATTGCTGATTTTGATTTAATCAAAATATTAATTGAAAATTTAGGGACTAATAAATCTTGGTCTGCTTATACAAATTATATCATAAAAAATAATTTGACCAGATTAAATATTAATATAATTAGAAACGAAGGACTTTTAAAATCCTTAAAAACTGATAAATAATGGGAAAAGGACAAGAACTATATAAAAAAGCAAAAAATTTAATACCTGGAGGTACTATGTTGCTTTCAAAACGACCTGAAATGTTTTTACCAGAACAATGGCCATCTTATTTTTCTAAAGCTAAAGGTTGTAAAGTTTGGGACTTAGATGGTCGGGAATTATTAGATATGTCAATAATGGGAATTGGAACAAATTCACTTGGATACGGAAATGATGAAGTTGATACAGCGGTTCTAGAAACTGTTAAAAAAGGTAATATGAGTTCCTTGAATTGTCCAGAAGAAGTTTATTTAGCTGAAAAATTAATAGAAATTAATCCTTGGGCAGAAATGGTTCGATTTGCTAGAAGTGGTGGAGAAGCTAACTCAATTGCCATTAGAATTGCAAGAGCAGCTTCAGGAAAAGATAACATAGCAATTTGTGGCTATCACGGTTGGCATGACTGGTATTTATCTGCAAATCACAACGGGGGAGATGATTTATCAAATCACTTAATACCTGGATTGAGTCCTAAAGGTGTTCCTAAAAACCTAAAAAATAGTGTATTTCCATTTCACTATAACAATTATGAAGAACTTGTAGATATTGTTGAAAAAAATAACATAGGAGTGATTAAAATGGAAGTTTTAAGAAATTTTGGTCCTGAAGATAATTTTTTACAGAAAATTAGAGATTTAGCTACTAAAAAGAATATTGTACTAATTTTTGATGAATGTTCTTCTGGTTTTAGGGAGACTTTTGGTGGAATTTTTAAGAAATATAATGTAGAGCCAGATATGGCAATGTTTGGTAAAACTCTTGGAAACGGATATGCGATAACAGCTGTTGTAGGTAAGAAATCAGTTATGGAAGCGGCACAAAACACTTTTATAAGTAGTACTTTTTGGACTGAGCGTATTGGGCCAACTGCAGCTTTAGCAACTTTAAAAGTAATGGAACGTGAAAAGTCATGGGATAAGATTACTGCAACTGGTAAAAAAATGCAAAAAGGATGGTTAAAACTTGCAGAAGCAAATAATTTAGACATTACAGTCTCAGGAATACCAGCACTGACTACTTATACTTTTAATAATGATAATGCAGCTGCTTATAAAACATTGATTACTCAAGAGATGCTTAAAAAAGGGATTTTAGCAAGCACACAGTTTTATGCATGTACTCAGCATACAACAAAAAATTTAGACACTTATTTTGATTTATTAAACGATATTTATAAGAAAATTAGAAAATGTGAGTCTGAATTTCTTGATATTAATTCATTATTAGACGGACCAATCTGTCATTCAGGATTCAAAAGACTGAATTAGGTAATGAAAAGATATAAGCCTTTAAACAAACAAATTTATAACTCAGGTATTTTTTATCTTGTTCCTATTCGTTATAGAGACAGGTTAGACATAATGAAATGGAGAAATGAGCAAATTTATCATTTAAGACAAGATAAAATTCTTTTATTAAAAGATCAAGATAATTACTTTAACAATGTAGTCAATAAATTATTTGATCAAGATAGGCCAAATCAAATTTTGTTTTCATATTTAGAGAACGATGTATGTATTGGATATGGTGGTTTGGTTCATATAAACTGGAATGATAAAACTGCAGAAATTTCTTTTGTAATGGATACTAATCTAGAGAAAGATCATTTCGAATTCCATTGGAAAACTTTTTTAAAAATGATTGAAAAAACAGCTTTTATCGAATTAGATTTAAAAAAAATATATACTCATGCATATGATTTGAGACCTCTTTTATATTCTGCACTAGAAAAACAAAATTTCATAAAAGAAAAAACATATACTGATATTAATGGTAATAAAGTAATAATCCATTCAAAATATAAATAAATTGAACAAAACTATTGAACTTTTAAAAAAATCCTATTTAATCAGGAAGGTTGAAACAAAATTTTTAGACCTTTTTAAACAAGGTAAAATTTCTGGAACAGTACATACTTGTGTTGGACAAGAATATACTGGAGCTATTGTGGGTCAACATTTTAAGGAAGGAGACTTGGTTGTTTCTAATCATAGGGGACATGGCCATTATATAGCTACAACAAATGATATTCCTGGTTTGGTTTCTGAATTATTAGGCAAACACAATGGTGCTTCAAAAGGAATTGGTGGTAGTCAACACTTACTTAATAAAGGGTTTATTTCTAATGGAATTCAAGGAGGGATGATGCCTATTGCTTCTGGATATGCTTTAGCAAATAAGTTAAATGGAAAATCAAATATTTCATTTGCTTTTCTTGGCGATGGAACTCTTGGTGAAGGTGTTTTGTATGAAACACTAAATATGTGTTCTATTTGGAACTCTCCAGTTTTATTTATACTTGAAAATAATGGTATTGCTCAAAGTACTAGCATGAAGCAGTCGTTTTCTGGAAATATTGAAGATAGAATTAATGGTTTTGGTATTAATTATTTTAAGGGATCAATATATGATTTGGATAACTTGCAGCATCAAATGTCTATTGCAGAAAAAATGGTTCGTCAGGAGCAAAAGCCTTGTTTTATAAATATTGAAGTAGGTCGAATGAATTCTCACTCCAAAGGAGATGACAACAGAGACGACAAGGAGATAAAAAAAATAAGAAATAAAGACCCTCTTAATAAATTTTTTTTAACAGATGTTCAGTTTAAAAAAGAATGGGATTCTGAATTTAATCTGTTAATTAATGAATCCATAAATCTATCTCTCGAAAGTAAAGAATTTGATTTAAGTTCATTTGATGGATTTGATGAAAAAAAATCTAATGTAAAAAAAGGGACTTATGAAAAAGTTACAGTGACACAAAATTCTACAAGGTATAATGACTTGATATATAATTTTTTTAATAAGTATTTTAAAAATAACTCAAAGTCTTTTATGTTGGGTGAAGATATTGAAACTACGAATGAATTTAATCCAAAAGAATATGGCGGTGCATTTAAAGTAACAAAAAATTTATCAATTTTATTCAACGATAGGGTTAAAAATACCCCAATTAGTGAACAGGCTATAGTAGGTTTTGGAATAGGATTAGCTCTTAATGGTTATAATACATTTGTGGAAATAATGTTTGGTGACTTTGCGACATTAATTTTCGATCAATTGTATCAACACGCTTCAAAAATTAATCTAATGTTTGGAAAAAAAGTACCTCTACCCTTAGTAGTAAGAACTCCTATGGGAGGGTATAGGGGTTATGGCCCTACTCACAGTCAATCGATTGAAAAACATTTCTTAGGCATTCCAGGGCTTAAAGTTATTGCTTTAAATCAATTGGTAGACCCAGATATAGTTTACGACATTGTTTCTAAAGAAAAGCAACCAGTATTAGTTATCGAAAATAAAATGCTGTACACAAGAAAATTATATGAAAATTGCATTAATGGCTACGACTTATCTCTTAGTAATACTAATTATCCAGTAGCAAAATTATATCCTTCATTTGATGAACCGGTATTTACTATTGTCTCTTACGGCGGGGTAGTAAATGAAATATTATTAGCTCTTGAAAATTTATTTATTGAAAACGAAATTTTCTGTGATTTATTTGTTTTAACTGACATTAGTTCAATTGACATTCCAGAATTAGATAAATCCTTAATTATTACTAATAAATTATTAGTCGTTGAAGAAGGAAATTCATTTGCTGCATTCAGCTCAGAACTTACTGCTTCGTTAATGGAAAATAAAATAAATAATTTTGAATTATTTAGAATTTCAAATAATAATATTATACCTAGTTCAAGAAATCTAGAATTAGAAGTTTTACCTTCTAAAGAAAAAATAGTATCACTAATTATAAATAATTTATAATAATGGAAAAAGTTTACGTTGAAAAATATAATGCTTCTGATGATTCTTTTCAATTAACTGAAATTTATTTTGAAGTTGGGTCAAAAGTTGAAAAAAATGATATTATTTTTTCAATTGAGTCTTCAAAAGCCGACATAGATATCGAGGCAACTTCCTCTGGATATATTTATTTCAAAGCAAATTTAAATGAGGAAGTATATGTTGGTAAGTTATTCTACATTATTTCAGAAAAAAAATTAAAAGACCACAAATCTTATTTTATCGAAAAGCAAGAGCAAAATAATCCAGAAGGTATTATTATATCATCAAAGGCAAATGTCCTCATGAAAAAAGAGAATATAGATCCTAAAATGATTGGTAAATCATTTATTAAAGAGAGGGATGTGACCGATTATATTACTTCTCAAAAAACAAATAAAGATGTATTAGCTGACGAAATTTTGAATCAGTTAGAGAAAGTGGATGTCAAAAAAGATATTATAATTATTGGGGGAAGAGGAGGTTGCAAGATGGTGATTGATGCAATAACAAGTTCCAAATTATATAATATAAGAGGAGTTATCGATAATGAAATGAAAATTGGTGAACAGGTAATGGGATATAATATTATTGGAAATGACTCAAATTTAATAGAAATACTTAAATTAGGTTTTAAAAATATAGTTTTATCATTTAGTTTATTAGGTAATTTAAAGTTAAGAAATGAAAAATATAAATATTATCTAGATCTTGGTTTTAAGTTTCCAAATATCATCCATAAATATGCTATTTTAGAACCAAGTGTAAAATTAGGTTATGGTAATATAATTTTAGCAGGCTCTATATTGGGAAGCGAAGTATCCATTGGAAATGTTAATTACATAAATACCGGTTCAATTATTTGTCATGAATCTAAGTTGGGAAATAATAATCACTTTGCTCCAAACAGTGTTATAGCGGGAAGAGTTAAAGTTGGTAATAATGTCCTCATAGGGATGTGTGCTACCACATTTTTTGACCTTAATATTGGTAGTAATGTTGTAATTAATAATGGGGTCAACATAGTTAACGATGTTGAAGATAATAAGGTCATTAAGAAATAACAGTATTCAATTTTACATGGAAAATGTAATTATCTTATCTGAAAAATCTTGGAATCAAGATCTTGTCAAATCTTTAACAAAAAAGAATGATAAAATTAATTGGATTCTTATCGATAAACAATTAGATTTTAATATTAAAAATTTAGATTTTATTAATCCCTTTAAAATTTTTATTCCACATTGGTCATATTTAATTTCCGAAGAGATTTTTCAAAAATATGAATGTATAGTTTTTCACATGACTGATTTACCTTTTGGACGGGGAGGAAGTCCACTACAAAATTTAATTTCAAGAGGCATTTACAGCACAAAAATATCTGCCCTAAAAGTTGACGAAGGCATCGATTCAGGTGATATTTATTTAAAAGAGAATCTTGAATTAAAAGGAAATGCTACTGAAATATTTAATAGGGCCAATCAAATAATCCAAAAAATGATAATTTCTATTATACAAAAAAAAATTGAACCAAGTCCTCAAAAAGGAAAGGTTACAGAATTTAAAAGGCGTAAACCTCATGAAAGTAACATCGAAAAATTAGAAACTTTAAGTAAAGTATATGACTACATTAGAATGCTCGATGCCGATGGATATCCAAAAGCCTATTTAGAAAATAAGTTTTTTAAATTTGAATTTAATGATGCAAATTTCAAAAATAAAAATGAAATTATAGCCACAGTAAAAATTAAAATGAAAAATGATGAAAAATAGATGTATGATAATTGCGGAAATGTCTGCTAACCACGATTGTGATATAGAAATTGCAAAAGAAACAATTAGAGCTGCAAAAAGAGCTGGAGCTGATGCTATTAAAATGCAGACCTACACCCCAGATACAATGACTTTAAATTGTCAAAATGATGATTTTAAAGTCCAAGGGGGGACATTGTGGGATGGAAGATATTTACATGAACTTTATCAAAAGGCATCTTTGCCTTGGAAATGGCATAAAGAATTATTTGATCTGGCCAAATCTGAGGGGTTAATTTGTTTTTCAACTCCATTTGATATTTCTGCAGTAGATTTTTTAGAAGAATTAGATTGTCCTATTTATAAAATTGCTTCGTTCGAAATTGCAGATATTCCATTAATAGAATATATAGCAAAAAAACAAAAACCCATAATAATGTCAACTGGAATTGCTAATTATGAAGACATTAAATTAGCTATAGAAACATGTAGAAATACTGGAAATAATGATATTACAATTTTAAAGTGTACTTCATCATACCCTGCACCTATAAATGAAGCTAACTTAAAAATGATGAAAAGATTTTCTGAAGATTTTGACGTTCAAGTAGGGCTTTCAGATCATACTAAAGGAAATATATTGCCTATACTATCTATAGCAATGGGTGCAACAGTGATAGAGAAACATTTTAAATTAAATGATGATGTGGGTGGTGCTGATGCTTCTTTTTCAGTTAATGAAAAAGATTTTAAAAAGTTAGTTGATGATGTTAGACAAGCTGAATCTGCAATGGGAATGGAGACATATGAATTAACTTCCAAACAGATTTCAGGAAAAAGATATGGAAGATCAATCTATATCTCTAATGATATCAAAAAAGGAGAAGTTTTAACTGAAGATAATATAAGATGTGTTAGACCAGGACTTAGCTTGCACCCAAAATATTATAATAATATATTGGGTAAAAAAGTTAAAAATGATTTTGATAAGGGAAGTCGTATAAAATTAGAAGATATTCAATTATAAATTTGCACTATAATGATAGAATTATTTAAAAACAAAAAAATTTTAGTAGTTGTTGCACATCCAGACGATGAATTATTAGGTTTGGGAGCTTCAATGAACAAACTAATTAATGAACAAAATTGTAAAGTTCGAACTGTTATTTTAGGAGAAGGGATTACTTCACGTTCTGAAAAACGAGATACTGAAAAATGGAAAAATGAATTGGTAATTCATAGAAAAAATATAGAATCGGCAAGAAAGTTTGTAGGCTATGAATCTGTTGGTATTTATAATTTTCCAGATAATCGTTTTGATACAGTGGCCTTACTAGATATAATAAAAGTCATTGAAAAAGAGAAAGAAGATTTTCAACCTGAAATAATTTTCACACACCATGGAGGTGATTTAAATATAGATCATCAAAGAACCTTTGAAGCTGTAATTACTTGTACACGTCCTATGGAGCAGGAAAAGGTTAGTATAGTAATTACTTTTGAAACACCCTCTGGGACTGAGTGGAGAGCCTCCTCAGATCCTAAACATTTTACACCAAACTTATTTATAGGAATTTCTGAAGATAATTTAAATTCAAAAATTAAAGCGATGGAAAGTTATAGTTTTGAAAAAAGAACATATCCTCATCCTAGATCTCCAGAGTCTTTAAGAATTTTAGCTCAACAAAGAGGAATGTCTGTAGGTAAATTTCTTGCTGAAGCATTTTGTATAATTAGAACGGTAATATAAAAAAAATAAAAAAAATATGAAAAAATGTACTAGTTGTGTTTTGCCAGAAACACATGAAACAATATCTTTTGATAAGACAGGATCTTGTAATATTTGTAATCAAGTTGAGATACAAAAAGAAAACATTGATTGGAATAAGAAAAAACAGGAACTGCATGAGCTGGTTGAAAATTACAAAGGAAAATACGATTATGATTGTTTAGTTCCTTTTAGTGGGGGAAAAGATAGTACATGGGCCGTTTACTACTTAGTAAAAGTTTTAAAATTAAAAGTATTAGTAGTAAGGTTTAATCATGGATTTATGAGACCAAACTTAAATGATAATACAACAAAAGTTTTCAGGGAACTTGGTGCTGATTTTCATGATTTTACTCCTAATTGGAAAATTGTTCAAAAATTAATGTTACAATCCTTTTTAGAAAAAGGTGATTTTTGTTGGCACTGTCATTCAGGAATTTTTTCTTATCCAATGCAGGTTGCTGTTAAGTTTAATATACCTTTAATTTTTTGGGGTGAACCTTCCGCAGAGTATACATCATATTATTCTTATGATCAACCTGAAGAAGTAGATGAAAAGAGATTTAATAGAATGGTTAATTTGGGAATTTCAGCTGATGATATGTATGTTAGATTAGGAGGCCAAGTAGATAAACGAGATCTTTCCCCATATAGATATCCAAAACTTAAAGATTTAAGAAGAATAAATTATAGATCCGTCTGTTTGGGTTCTTATATACGTTGGGATGTGAAAAAACAATCAAAAATAATTGCTGATGAACTGGGTTGGTCCGGGGATAGAGTTGAAAATGTTCCAGAAGAATATTCTTATGAAAAGATTGAATGCTACGTGCAAGGAGTAAGAGATTATATTAAATTCATTAAAAGAGGCTATACAAGACCTTCTCATTTAGCTTCCATAGACATAAGAAATAGTCGAATGTCAAGAGACGAAGCTGTAATTCTTGTAAAGAAATATGAAGGTAAAGAACCACCTAGTTTGGAAATTTTTTTAGATTTAGTTGGCCTAACTAAAGAAGAGTTTTACAAAATTGCATTAAGTCACACAGTATCTCCTTGGAATTTTGATATCAATAATATAGAAAAAGGAGAAAAATTACATGATTTTGACAAATGGTCGAGAGATGGAAAAATGAAGCGAGAAGATTCGGAAAAGCTAATTAAAACATGGTCGTTAAGAAATAATAATTAATATGAATGTAGGTATTATAGACTATGGAATGGGTAATTTATTATCTGTTAGTAACGCAGTCGAATATTTAGGTTACGATTGTAAAATTATTGATAAACCTAGTTTATTATCACAATTTGATAAATTAATTTTACCAGGTGTGGGAGCATTTGAAGCTTGTATCGATAATTTAGAAAGTAAAAATTTTGTTAAGTTTTTAAATAATGAAGTTTTGATTAATAAAAAACCAATTCTTGGAATATGTCTAGGAATGCAAATAATGGCTAAAAGGGGATTTGAAGGCGGAGAGTTTGATGGACTTGGATGGTTTGATGCTGAAGTTGTTAAAATTAAGCCAGAAGACAAGAGTATTAAAGTTCCAAACATTGGATGGAATGAAATAAAGTATAACGATAATAATATTCTATTTAAAAACCTACGAAAACCTGTTGAAGTATATTTTGTTCATTCATATCATATGAACTGTTTACACAAAAAAGATATTATTGCTACATCTAATCACGGACATGAAATAACTGCTGCGATTAATAAAAATAATATTTACGGAACTCAATTTCATCCAGAAAAAAGTCAAGATTTAGGATTGCAAATTTTAGAAAATTTTTTAAACGATTAAATTTGAAAAGAATTATTCCAAAATTACTTCTAAAAAATTCATCTTTTGACACTAATCAAATGGTTTTAGTGAATACTAATAAATTTGATAAAGTAATAGAAATTGGGGATCCAGTTTCTCAGGCTAAAATTTATCAATCTCAACTTGTTGATGAACTAATTTTTTTGGATTTAGATGCACGTAAGTTTTCCAGACCGCCAAACCTTAAAATTATTAGAGAGGCTTCAGAAGAAATTTTTATGCCATTTTGTGTAGGAGGAGGAGTGAATAGCGTAAAAGATTTTAAATTGTTATTAGATAATGGAGCAGATAAAGTGAGTGTAAATACTGCAGCATTTTTAAATCCAAAATTAATAAAAGAATCTTCAGATTTATACGGATCTCAATGTGTTGTAGTCAGTATAGATTATTCATTAGATACAAATGGAAATTATTTTGTTCATATAGATGGCGGTAAAACTAAAACATCAATAAATCCCATAGATTGGGCTATTGAATCAGAAAAAAACGGAGCAGGAGAAATTTTATTATCCTCTATAAGCAGAGACGGTACAGGTGAAGGAATTGACATTGACTTAACAAAAAAAATTGTAAACTCTGTAAGTATCCCTGTTATTACTAGCGGTGGTTGTGGTTTGTCGTCTCATTTTTCTGATGCTTTTTTAGAATCTAATGTAAGTGGAGTTTCGGCTGGAACTTTTTTTTCCATGAGAGATCAAAATCCAATGCAAACAAGAGGACACATTATAAACTCTGGTGTTAAAATTAGAACTTTAACCTAATTATGAAAGTAACCGTATTAGAATCTAAAAACTTAATATTTAAACCACTATCTCTGAAACATGTATCAAGTGATTATGTCAACTGGTTAAATGATAAAGAAGTAAACAAGTATTTAGAGTCAGGAAATAATTATGATTTAGAAAAACTTGAAAAATTTTTAATTGAAATTGAACAAAAAGAAATATTATTTTGGGCTATTCATTTAAAAAGTGATAACACACACATAGGGAATATTAAAATAGATCCAATAAATCAAAGGCATGGACTTGGAGAATATGGGATTTTAATTGGAAATAAATTAGAGTGGGGTAAAGGGTATGCAAAAGAGTCTTCTCTAGCAATAATAGAACACTGTTTTGAAAAATTAAATTTAAGGAAAATAACCCTTGGTGTTGTTGAAAAAAATACTGCGGCTTTCAACCTATATAAAAAAATCGGATTTGAAATTGAAGGAAGGTTTAAAAATCATGGACTTTATTGTAACGAATATTGTGATATAATTAGAATGGCTATTTTTAATGATAATTTTAAAAAAAATAATTATGATAAAAAGTAAATTAAAAGAGATTATTTATCGAATAATTTTTGAATTAGGTTTTTTAGTTTTTAAAATAACCGGAAGAACACCTGAAAGA
>Ga0209533_1003708_pt1 | contig 13461 bp, 12 predicted proteins | sample COG_04_FD_184748 | JGI IMG/M metagenome (GOLD analysis project Ga0209533, IMG submission 184748) | Pelagic Microbial community sample from North Sea - COGITO 998_met_04 (SPAdes) (version 2) | ecosystem: Environmental > Aquatic > Marine > Neritic zone/Coastal water | place: Helgoland, sampling... | reverse complement strand
GGATCAGAAAAACCCGGAATACGCCCCTCGTCGAAGTCGATCATATCCATAACTGAGTCAATTTTACCAATCATCTCTGGCGTTCCCATGTTGGTTAACGACTCCGCAAGGAACTCACGTCCAGCAACTGTTTGCCCCTTGTGAGTAACTTCACGATTCCACTCCACTACTTTTAAATTCTCAGGGAAAAACTCCCCCAACAGACGATCCAACTCGATCTCATCGTCCCCCGCTTGTTCAACTGCAGTGAGCACCTGCTTCGGCTCGATATCTAAATGCATGGATAGAAAACGATCAAAGCCACGGCAGAAATTCTTCTGATAGGACTTCGGCAAATCACCCGCTAAATGTTTACGGCACTTCGCGATGAAACGAGGTAAGTGCAACAGCCCACAAGGATGTGGCTCATATGGAGACGGGAGGTCGAAGCAAATTTCACCAGTAGGTCCAAAGTCTTGATCAGTCATAACTTAAACTTTGTTCCGACTCAGCCAACAACGACAAGACCCGAATTCATAAAATGTAGGGGCGCGACTCAACGCGCATGTCAGTTTAAACGTCGCACCCCTACATCGCATAGCGACTCGGCTTTAAAACTCGAATCGTCCACCAAGCGTAAAATTACGCCCTGGCAATGGTGCCTCATCCTTAAGGAACGAGGTATGATTCCGAATTTCTTCATCAAGTAAATTGTCGGCACGCACAAACCAAACCACCGCCATGCCATTGCCTAAATCATGACGATAGCGAAAATCAGCATTGAGCTGAGTGTAGCCGTCGGTCGCCGACTCTTCAGCTGCTGTATCATCCTGCTCAAATGAGTAGCGCAACTCCAAGCCCGCATCCCAATTACCGCGAATCCAACCGAGGCGACTGCCAATACGCGGTGCAGGAATACGTGGAAGGTCCTCGTTTGCATCCAGATCGCGCGCGAAAACAGCGTCTGCCATCAGACTCAAGAGCACCGTGCTGCTGTCCGATTTAAAAAACTCATAATCGACCTGCGCCTCAATTCCATAGAACTCGGCATCCGTCGCGATGAACTGATAAGTCTCCAACTCATCGGTTTCAAAACCTTGATCCTGTGCAAAGATATAGTCTTCGAAATAAGTATAAAACGCCGAAACCTCAGCCTGCCAACGGTCGTAATGGGCACGATAAGTCAAATCGATACCATACGCGGTTTCTTTCTCTAAATCCGCATCTCCGATTTCATATTGACTCGTCGCAAGATGAGGCCCATCCGCATAGAGCTCCGTTGAACTCGGATGGCGCTGAGATCTCTGTAGCACCAAAGATAGAGAATTATTCGAATCGATCTGCCATGTCGTCGCAAATGCGAGACTAAAGGCAAGCTCATCGTAACCACTCGCATCGGTTTCAGCAGAGACCTCACTACGCTCCACTCGTCCTCCCAGCTCGTAACGCAAGACCTTGCCGTGAATATGCTCACTGAAAAAAGCTGACTGAATCTTTGTGTTCGATGGTGGTGTAAACGCTTCCTCTCCGATCGCTGAGAAATCGGTGTCTGAAATTTGAATGCCAAAAACACCATCATCAAAAAAACCAAGTTTTGAATGGGCTACTTCACCACGAAGCTCCCAGCCCTCACGCTCAAAAACTGTCCCAATTTCAGAGCCTTCCAACTCGCGATGCTGATAATCAGTATAACCGAGTCGCAGACGAAAGACATCAATCCAGTCGGTAGGGTCGACTACCTCGAGCTCCAAGTCATATCGCTGGCGCTCCAAATCAATAGCCACGCTTTCCTCTTCGTCATGTTCTTCCTCTTCATGCTCTTCCTCTTCATGCTCTTCTTCATGCTCTTCTTCATGCCCGTGGTGCCCATGCCCAGGGACTCCATACAACGACGAATAATCGGATACGGAAAATCCGATACGGCTATTGTTAGCAAAAAACCAACTCGCACCCACAGAATACAGCTGGGTTTCAACAAAGCTGTTTTCTAGCCTGCCACCCTCTGCGTCTTCTTCACGCGCATCACTCGGGATTTCATAATCCTCCGCATCGCGATCCAAACCAGTAATCGTGACTGCCCAACGCTCTTGCCCCACGGTCGCAAAGCCAAGATAAGTTTCGCTATTAGAAACCGTATCATAGCGAGTTTCAAAAGCACCCTCATAGCCCTTTGTGTCCACAGGCTGGCGCGGAATCTCTTTGCCGACGACGTTGACAGCTCCACCTATTGCCGAGCCGCCATAAAGCAAAGTGCTCGGACCACGTAGCACTTCAATACGCTCCATAAGCAACGGCTCCACCGCAACACCGTGATCAGGACTCGTATCTGAAACATCAATCGCCTCAATACCCGACTCCATAATACGCACGCGTGGCCCATCAAAACCGCGCAACACGGGCCGACTCGCCCCTGCGCCAAACGAAGTGGCAGTCACTCCAGGTTGCCAGTCTAAAACCGCCCCTAAAGTGCCGCCACTTTCGCGAGCTAATTCCTCATTGGTGATTACACTGATCGGCGAAGCATAATCAGACAGCGAGCGCAGTCCTGGCCCCGCCGACACGATATAATCATCCAGTTCATAGATAGGCCCAACAGGCTCATCTGCGTTTAAGTTTTGGGCGATGCCCATTGTAGTGCACAGCACGGCACCAGTTAGTATACATTTGCGATTCATTGAAAGAGATTGAAAGAGTTTTGTTGAGCTGCGTGCGCACTTCGCGCGCAGCCGTATAAGAGATCGAGCCGTGTGCTCGTATCTACATCATTACTTAAACAAGACCTTCAATCGGTGGCGCTCGGCTGCACAAGCGAATCGGAGCCTGGCCAATCCAATTCGTCTCAGTCACCTGCGAGACCACACCTAGCAGCAGATCGGCACGTTGTGGCAATTCCACAACAAGCATCACCGTCATACCACCCCTATCAAAAAGTGTCACCGCACAGCTATGATCCACATCTGAATCACTAGGAACCTGATGCGAATGACCTTCACACGGATGGCTCTCTGCATCGACATGCAAAGCTTGGTGAAACACTGGACTTACAGTTGCAAACGTCAACATGAGCACCAACAACACAAGACCAAAGGCAAGCAAACGCATAAGCGATGGCAGTCGTGGATTCACTTGAGGACGGGTAAACACGCGCGCACACTCAGCCGATAAACTTCATTAGTCAAGTATTGAACCAAAGTCGTGATTGCCTGTTACAAGAAACTCGACTCAATGAAGGAATGGAAATTTTGGTCGGAGTCATCGTTGGCGTCATACTCGGAGCAGGGCTCGTATTCTTAGCTCTCGGGAGCGCTCAGAAAAATATCAAAGCCAGACTCGAACAAACCGAAGCCGAGCGCAACGAACTACGTGATCAGCACGTAGCTACTAAAGAAGCACTGGCCCGCATCGAAGCGCAACGCGAAGCCGAGCTCAAAGCCGCCGCAGAAAAACTCGCCTTACTTGAAGACGCCAGGGCCAAGTTGCAGGACAGCTTCAAGGCGCTCTCCTCTGAGGCTCTCTCTAAAAACAACGAATCCTTCCTCAAACTCGCCAAAGAAAACCTCGAAAAATACCAAGAAGGTGCCAAAGGCGACCTTGAGAAGCGCCAGCAAGCTATCAATAAGACGATCGAGCCAGTTGGTGAAGCATTGAAAATTTTTAACGAACGAGTGGGTCAAATCGAAGAGCGTCGCGCAGCTACGGACGCCAGTCTTAAGCAACAACTGGAAAGCCTCGTTAGCTCACAAAACCAACTCAGCAAAACCACAGGCAGTCTTGTGCAAGCACTACGCGCGCCACAGGTGCGCGGCCAGTGGGGCGAGATGCAACTTCGTCGCACCGTCGAAATGGCGGGTATGCTCAACCGAGTGGACTTTCAAGAACAGACCTCGGTCGACACCGAAGACGGCCAACGCCAACGCCCAGACATGCTCATCAATTTGCCCAATGGACGACAAGTGGTGGTCGATTCCAAGGTGCCGCTCGCAGCCTACCTCGACGCATTGGAAGCAGAGGATCCAGACGTGCAAACCGAGCGCATGCGTGCCCACGCACGACATGTCCGTGAGCACATCAAAGGTTTATCCGCCAAAGCCTACTGGAATCAATTCGAGAACGCGCCCGAATTTGTGGTGCTCTTCATTCCCAATGAAACCATCTTCAGTGCCGCACTGGAGCAAGATCCGCTTCTCATCGAACAGGGCGTCGACAATCAAGTGATCATTGCCACCCCGACCACACTCATCGCGCTACTCAAGGCCATCGCCTACGGTTGGCAGCAGGAAGCCATTGCCCGTGAAGCCAAAGAAATTGCAAACCTAGGTAAGGAGCTCTATGATCGCATAGGCGTCGTCGCGGGACACTTCGCAAAACTCGGCAAGAGCCTCGATCAATCCGTCGGACATTATAACAAAGCCATCAACTCTATGGAAAGTCGATTGCTCGTCACTGCCAAGAAATTCGAAGGTCTCGACAGTTCGTCATCAGAACCACTCCCAGAAACCAAAGCCATTGAGAAGATTCCGACACTGCCGAAAGAAGAAACTACAGACTCTTAGTAATGCGCGAGCTTGCTCGCGCTAACATGCTTGCAGCCTGAGCAAGATCAGACACCACACAGCATCCCTACTTCGTTTTCAAGTAAGTCGGCCCTCTCAAGATTTCGGCATACTCATCGAGCATACGAGTGCCTTCACGAGGTTTGATCAAATCGGCTTTGGTAGCACGATCGATTTGCTTCTTCATCATACGAGTCATGATATGACCGTCATACTGCGTAAAGCCTAAGACATCATTGGTCGTGAAGCCTTTAATGCTGTCTTCAATGTAAAAGCCATCATCTTCATCGTCTTCTAAGAAAACGTGCACCTCATTCACACGACCAAAGAGATTGTGCAAATCACCCATGATGTCTTGATAGGCGCCAACCAAAAAGAAACCTAAATAATACGGCTGCTTTGGCTTAAGTTCGTGCAAGCGCAAGGTGCTTCGAACGTCTTCTACGTCCGTGAACTTTGAAACTTTGCCTTCACTGTCGCAAGTGATGTCAACAAGAGTGGCATCCACATCGGGTGATTCATTCAATCGCTGCAGGGGTGCAATCGGAAAGAGTTGATCACAAGCCCAGTGGTCGATGAGGGACTGAAACACCGAGAAATTACAAACGTATTGTTCGGCCATCATTTGCGGCAAAGACTCCAGTTCCTCTGGTATGTAGGCGTCGCCCTTCGTTAAGGCTACGAGCTCTTTGCAAATCTGCCAATAGATGGCATCGGCTTCCGCACGCTCGGTTAGGTCCATATAGCCGAGATTAAATAAATTATTAGCCTCTTCCTTCTTGTGCTGCGCGTCGTGATAGCGCTCTAGTGAAGACGACCCGTGCTGGTTAGCTAAAATTGAATCGAGATCCGTGAGCACCATGTTGCGCTTCTTCTTTGTCGATTTTTTAACCCCGACCGAAGTCTTAGAAATCGTATCGCAGACCTCAGTAATGAGTATCGAATGCGGGGCCACGATCGCGCGACCGCTCTCAGTCACAATGTCGGGAACTGGCACACCCGTATCTGCGCACACACTCTTGATGTTATAAACCACATCGCGCGCATACTCGCGCATAGTGTAGTTCATCGAACTCTCATAATTACTGCGCGAGCCGTCATAATCGACACCCAAACCACCACCGACATCCATGATCTGCATCGGCAGGCCTAACTTGTGTAACTCGCAAAAGAAACGCGCGGCCTCCACCGTGGCTTTTTTGATCGTTTGAATGTTTGGCACTTGCGAACCGATATGGAAATGCACCAGTTTCACACAGTCCGCTAAGCCCGCGCGTTTGAGACGACGGATCGCATCGATAATCTCCGGGCTGGTGAGTCCAAATTTAGCATCCTCACCTGCTGAGCTCGCCCACTTGCCTTCTCCCGTAGTCGAAAGCTTGACGCGAAAACCAATCAGCGGCCTCACGCCCATTTGCTTGGAGATCTGTATGATGCGCGCCACCTCTGAGAGTTGCTCGACGACGAGATAAATTTCCTTGCCGATACGGCGACCATTAAGAGCGAGACGAATGAACTCGTCGTCCTTGTAGCCGTTGCAGATGATCAAAGACTTGATGTTTTTATGCATCGCAAGGGCGATCATTAGCTCGGGTTTACTCCCACACTCTAAGCCATAATCGTATTCCTTGCCCGCTGCCTGAATCTCTTCAACGACTTCACGCAGTTGATTCACTTTAATCGGAAAAACGCCACGATATCGTCCGTCATAACTCTCATCTTTAATCGCCTCTTTAAACAATCGATTGAGTTCTACGACTCTTGTGCGTAATAGGTCTTGGATGCGAATCGTCAGTGGCAGCTTGAGCCCTTTGCCGATCGCTTCATTTACAATATCGTGAATCCGTATCGTCCGCTGATCGGCTTCAGGGTGAACCAGCATGTAACCGTCAGCATCGACCGAGAAATGTCCCCCGCCCCAACGCTTCAGACCATAATAGTTTTCTGCCTCTGCAACCGACCAAGGAGTGGAGGCGTGATCTTTAGGTAGCATCATTAAAGTGACTCTCGAAGTGGGTGTAGATTGCGGTGAATGCTCGCCGCCGGCCTTGAGCTAGTGAATGAACTGCTAGATTAATTCGTTATACGCTTCTGGCTTCAATAATTCGGCGAGTTGCGAGTCGTCTAGAATCTTAATCTTCAGCAACCAGCCAGCACCGAAAGCGTCTTGATTGAGAAGTTCAGGAGACGCATCCGCCTCTTCATTGATTTCAATGACTTCTGCATCTATCGGCATATATAAATCGGAAGCAGCTTTAACCGATTCCACAACGCCGAAGGTTTCGCCAGCATCGACTGAGTCACCCACTTCTGGAAATTCAACAAAGGTGATGTCCCCTAAACTCTCTTGTGCGTAATGAGTGATGCCAACTGTTGCGGTGCCATCATCATTCAATCGAATCCACTCGTGGTCCTTGGTATATAGAAGGTCGGTTGGTAAGTCGCTCATATAAGACTAAAAGCGATGGGAACCAGATTTAGGCAAGCAAGAATCTATATCGACTGCTCGAAAAATTCAAGAATCTGCTCGATGATCACCTTATGTTCTAGCGGAGAGATCTCTCCAGCTTCAAGGCGACGATCTGCCTCAAGTGCTTGCTTTGCCATATTTTCAAATGGATCAGCACCTGTGGAATTGGGAACCAAGCCACTCTTTAATTCGGTTTTCATTTTGCGTGGCTCTAAATCTACATAATGGCCAAGGTCCTCAGAGAGGCCAAAACGAATGAAGTTCTCACTCTTCGCATTCGGGACGGGCGCAAAATACTTAACTGCTGAATTGTAACCATGCTTCTCTAAGCGCACCTCGTGAGTCACTTTACGTGGCAACTTGACGACCAGTGGAGTAATGCCTTGAGCATCACCATTAATGTAAACACTTGCTTCAGTAGGGAATGAAAGCACCACCACTTCTTGCGGTGAGCCACGCTCGAAACTGGCACATCCTGAAAGTAAGGAAAGGGATACTGCTATTAGGCTTAGAAGAAAAGGGGAGCTTTTTAAATTCATACTAGATAATGGGGATGTTGAACTTTACTAATTTAGTTTCTAAGCATAAAGGCGGTCAAGACTTTAGAATGGTAAGAATCACTCACGTAAACTATATAATTGGCTGAAATAACTTGAATCGTAAGGTGTGATACATCAACTAGCCTTGTGCTTTTCGACACATGCAAGATAGGTTTCCTTAAACTATCCGATTCGCACTCTTATAATGATCGCCGCATTCACTTTAGCCATCGTCTTCACGATAGGCGTTTCAGCACTCTGCTCCATCCTTGAGGCTATGATACTCAGCACCAGCACTGCTGAAATTGAGGCTTTAAAGAAGAAATACCCCAAAAGAGGGGTCATGTTGGAAAAATTCAAGGTCGACTTGGAGGAAACGAGTTCTGCCATTTTAAGCCTCAACACCATCGCCAACACACTCGGCGCAACAATGGTCGGCGGCTTGGCGGTAAAGATCTGGCCAGAAGACGCGAACATCCTACTTAAAATCTCAAGCGCGATGGCGCTCGCGATCTTATTTTTCTCAGAAATCATTCCCAAAAACATGGGCGTGCTCTATCGTCCCGCACTGCAACCGATACTAGTCTTCCCACTGGCATGGCTCTGCGCAATTATGAAGCCGATTTCAACAGTGGTCGGGTTTCTAGTGAAGTTCCTCTTACGCCCCACTGCCAATATCACTGATAGCGATGAAGAAATCATTCTACTCGCAGAAAAGAGCGCCAAAGAAGGCACGCTCACATCCAATGAGCGTGACATGATCAATAATGCGCTCAGCCTCGATGAGTTATTAGTCAACGAGATCATGACGCCGCGCACAGTCGTCCACGCCATTGATGACGAAGAAACCATCGGGTCACTCTTTCTAAAATCCAGTGACGTGCCCTTCGCACGCATTCCGGTTTTTAATGACAATACCGACAATATCACAGGAATCGTCCGCCGCCGCGACCTTCTGAGTGCGAAAGCAAAGGACCAAGACCATATCCGCATCGCGGATCTTGCAGGAGAGGCAATTTTCGTGCCCGACAACGCTGCGGCCTCGGACGCACTACAGACCTTCCTAAAATCGCATCAACAGCTTGCCATCGCAGTCGATGAGTTTGGCTCCATGTCCGGCGTGATCACGATGGAAGATGTGATTGAGCATATTATCGGCCAAGAAATATTCGAAGACGATGATCCGGCAATCGACATGCGTGAGTTAGCTCGCCGCAGACAGTTCGCTGAAAAACGTAAGCAGCGACGCTAGAATTGACCTGTCGGCCTAAAAAGTAAACTTTTTCGAGGAAGTCGCGTCAAGACACCCCGAATAGCACGCTCTAATACGGATTTTCAGAAATTGTTACTCGGCGGGCTCTTCTCGTAGTGTCGAATTTGTTTGCTACCGGAATGGCATGTCATTTCAGACAGCGCTTTGACTGAAAAGAAGACACTGTTCGCTCCAAGGCCCCGCCTATTCAACTAAACTCTTCGCGTATTCCTTTGCGAAATAGGTCAAAATCATATCGGCCCCTGCACGGCGGATCGCCAACAAAGACTCATCGCGACATTTCTCTAAATCCAACCAGCCATTCTGAGCGGCAGCCATGATCTGCGCATACTCTCCAGAGACTTGATAAGCCGCCAAAGGAAGCTCCGTCTCCTCACGCACTTCGCGTATGATATCTAAATAAGGCCCTGCTGGCTTCACCATGAGGATATCCGCGCCCTCCTCTTCATCCAAAGCAATTTCCATCAATGCCTCGCGACGATTTGCAGGATTCAGCTGGTAAGTGCGCTTATCCAAACTCTTTGTGCCAGCACTTGTCGAACTACCCACGGCATCACGAAACGGTCCATAAAATGCAGAGGCAAACTTCGCCGAATACGCCATGATCCCTGTCAATTCATACCCGCTGGCATCGAGCTCGGCACGGATCGCGCCCACACGGCCATCCATCATATCGGAGGGGGCCACGAGATCGACCCCCGCTTCCGCAGCGAGCACTGCCATCTCAGCCAACACCTCGACGGTCGCGTCATTAGCAAGATCACCTGTGGATAGATCCAATAAGCCATCATGCCCGTGCGTTGTGTAAGGATCCAAAGCTAGATCCGTAATCACTGCCATTTCAGGAATTTCTGACTTCATCGCACGAATCGCACGCAAGACCAAGGTGCCAGGGTTTGTCGCTTCACGGCCGTCATCACTCTTGCAATTTGCATCCAGTTTTGGGAATAGCGCCACCGCCGAAATACCAAGCTTCAAAAGCTCACGACACTCTTCAATCAAGAGAGAAATCGTCAATCGCTCAATTCCAGGCATCGACGCAATGGGTTCCGCAGCACCATCACCATCAATCACGAACACTGGTTGAATCAAATGCTTGGGCAGCACTGAGGTTTCATTGGCCAATCCACGCAAAGCATCCGTGCGGCGCATGCGACGCGGGCGACGTGTAAGATCTAAACGAAAGCTATTCGACATAGGCCAACAGAGTGAGGAGTGAATCTGAAAGTGAAAGTGTAAAATCGCTCCTAGAAAACACAGAACTTTCACCTTCACTTTCGTTTTCACTCTGCCATAGGTGGCAGCATGTCCGTTCAACTTTACGACACCCTCAGCCGATCCGTCCAGCCGCTTGCCACTGAAAGCGGACAACCACTGCGTTTTTACTGCTGCGGCCCGACAGTCTATGGACCCGCACACATCGGGAACTTTCGAACTTTCCTCATCCAAGATACCCTACGCCGCGTGCTTGAAGTCGATGGCACTCAGGTGAAGCACGTCCGCAACATCACTGATTTAGACGACAAGACCATCCGCCAATCTATGGCCGAAGGTATGTCCCTATCCGATTTCACTGCGAAGTGGACAGAGAAATTCCATGCCGATTGTGAAGCGCTCAACATGCTCGCACCGAGTATCGAACCCAGTGCAGTGGCGCACATTCCACAGCAAATTGCTCTCGTCGAAAAACTCGTCGAAAAAGGCCATGCCTACGCAACCGACGACGGCTCCGTGTATTTCCGCGTCGGCTCGTTTGACGACTATGGCCGTCTCTCAAAGCTCAGACAACGCGAGCTCAAGACCCAAAACGAGAACTCCGCGGGCGAGGTCAACGACGCCGACGAGTATGACCGCGAGTCCGTCACCGATTTTGCACTGTGGAAATCTCGCAAGCCCGAAGACGGCGACAACTTCTGGAGCAGTCCTTGGGGCGAAGGCCGCCCTGGCTGGCACCTCGAATGTTCCGCCATGGTCGATAGCGCCTTCAACGGCGAAACCATTGAACTCCATGGCGGCGGCATCGACCTCTGCTTCCCGCACCACGAGAACGAGATCGCACAGTCGGAGTGCGCCCACGGACACGATTTCTGCAAGCACTGGTTTCACAGCGCCCACCTCATGGTTGAAGGCGCTAAGATGTCTAAAAGCCTTGGCAACCTCTACACGCTCGACGACCTACGCGAAAAAGGCATCAGCCCAATGGTCGTTCGCTATACCTTGATCTCTGGAAGCTACCGCCAGCAACTCAACTTCACCTTCGACGGACTGCACGCATCTAAAAGTGCACTTACCCGGCTCGAACGTTTCGTCGAAGCCCTGCTCGCGAAGACAGGCGAGGACAAAGATACTTTCAACACGACTTACATCACCGCCAACGCGCCTAATGATTTCGGCCGCCTAGCGAAGGCATGGGATGCTCTACGCACCAATCTCAACACCGCAGCCTGCCTCGGCGCGATTTTCGGCCTCATCGGCTCAAACCCAGCCGCCACATTGGATGCAGAGGACGCTCGCGCACTGCTTCGAGCTTTCGGCTGCCTACTCTACGCACTCGGCCTCCAACTCTTCACTACTCAAGAATCTGCAGTCGATGCACCCGAAGCAATCGTTGCGCTCGCGCAGCAACGCTGGGATGCCAAGCAAGCCAAGAACTGGGGTAAAGCCGACGAGCTTCGCGACGCCGTGCTCGCCAAGGGCTGGGTCATTAAAGACAAAAAAGACGGCTTCGACTTAGAGCAAAAGTAGTCAATTTGCATCAAAATCGACTTGCATTTGATGCAAACTTGCACACATTGGACCTATGAGAATTACCGTAGACCTAGACGAAGCGACTCTAGAGGACTTAGCTCGCATCACTGGTGAGTCCAAAAAAAGCCCTGCCGTCGCTAAAGCAGTTACCGAATTTGTAAACCGAAAAAAGGCACGCGAATTCGGCACCTTGCTGCGCGAAGGCGCGTTCGACTACCCTTCCACCAACGAAGAAATCGAATCTACGGATCGCTAAAAACATCGAACATTTTGGCTCGAAGGCCCCAACGCGTTTCACTAAATAGTAAAAGAACTCCTCCACTAGTCATGATCCATCATTCAGAGTTCAGCGTAGGACGCTCGATGTGCCATCGTTCAAGCGTAGCGACATGGTCTTAGTCGATACTTCCGTCTGGATCGAGGCGAGTCGCCGCGATGGAGACCTCGCCTACAAAGTAGGCCTTGAAAACCTCTTGGAGGAATACGAAGCCGCATGGTGCAGCCCCGTGAAACTAGAATTCATGGGAGGCGCACGCAAAGAAGACCGCAAAAAACTAGCCTTTTGGTTCGACTGTATCCCTTACCGAACCACCGAAGAAAGACACTGGGAACAAGCCAAACAAAACGCATGGAAACTGCGCGACCAAGGGCATACCCTCCCGTGGAACGACATCTTAATTGCATCAATGGCGCTGGATGCAAACCTCCGCGTCTATGCAAAAGACCATCATTTTGAAAAAATGGCTGAGCTGCTAGGATTGCGCCTTTACCAGCCAGGCTACGGAGGTCGCTATACGCACGAAACTTAAAAAGGGCAGTCACGAAGTAAACTAATAATGCCAAATCCTGAAACTTTATAAACCCCTTTGTCGATACTCTGCACGAACCCATTAGCACCAGAACAACTACCCCAATGAAAAAAATCACTTATTTACTCGTTATATTGTGCTCCTTAGCCCTCAGCAGCATGGCCTTCGCAGGTTCCGAAGCTGGTAAAGACTCCGCACGTTACTACAAAAGCCATCCTGTCGAATTCGACGGCAAGCACGTCGATGTCGATTGCGTAATGGTGACTCGCATCAACGGAGGCCCTCAAGTGGACGGTGTCGCTTTCTTCGTAGCTCATACCAAGGATGACGACAATCAAGCACGCGGCGGCTCAATAGTCGTCGCAGTTCTTGAAGACAAAGCAGATTCTTTCGTTCGTAAATACGGCGATACTGTGGATCGTAATCGCGGCTCCACAGAAAAAGTCGACAGCAAACGCCTACGCGGGGTCTTTAATGTATTAGATAGCGGCCATGTTTATATCGATGTTTCTGGCGGCGAAGCTCATGAATTAATATTGGAGCATAAAGACAGCGCTAAAGGCAATATCGGACGTGGCGACGGCGGTGTCCTTCCTAGCAACGGCAAATCAAAAGGCAAAAAATTCAAGCAATAAGCCATCCACCTAAGCAATCAATCAAGACCACCCAATCCGTGGTCTTTTTTTGTGCTACTTATTGACGCGCATACAGCTTCCTCACATCAAGTAAGCATGGCTGACTACACACTCAAAACCATCGGCAAACATGTCTCTCAATGGGGCGAGGGTCCTATCTGGTGGAACGATCACCTGCTCTATGTCGATATCAACGGCAAGCAGCTCATTAAGCTCAACCCAGAAACCGAAAAGGAAACCGTCTGGGACATCGGCGAGCGCATCGGCACCGTCGTGCCAACCGATGGCGTAGACGTCATTTACGCAGGCGACACGGGCTATGTGCGCTTCAATCCTGCCACGGGTGAAAAGACTCATCTCGGCGATCCCGAGGCAGCGCTCCGCGAAACCAATCGTTTCAATGATGGCAAGTGCGACCCCGCTGGCCGCTTTTGGGCAGGCACGATCAGCCTCGT
>Ga0209533_1003700_pt1 | contig 13472 bp, 15 predicted proteins | sample COG_04_FD_184748 | JGI IMG/M metagenome (GOLD analysis project Ga0209533, IMG submission 184748) | Pelagic Microbial community sample from North Sea - COGITO 998_met_04 (SPAdes) (version 2) | ecosystem: Environmental > Aquatic > Marine > Neritic zone/Coastal water | place: Helgoland, sampling... | reverse complement strand
TATATATTAGATTCATCGAATAAAAAATGCCGTTTCGTTGTGAAAAATGTAATTATATAACTAATCGAAAATTTTTATATGACCGACATACAAAAAACAAAAATGGATGTAAGAAAAAAACCATGTGTCGATACTGTCCTAAAAGTTTTATGACGTTAAAAATTTGTCAAAAACATCAAGCAAAATGTTCAAATCGCAAAAAATGCATTTGTAAACATTGCGAAAAAAAACTTTCAAATGTTTCAAATTTACACCAACATTTCAAAACTTGCAAAAAACAAAATAAGAATTCAGATCAAACGCCTTGCCAAACATATTTATGTCCTTTTTGTCATGATAATTTTAATAAAACAGATGAATTTAAAACTCATATTTCAATATGTTCATTAAAAGACCCTCCTTCTTTGTCTGCCAAAACAATAAACAATACAACCAATAACAACACAACCAACATTGATAACAGTGATAACAGTACCACTATCAACAACACAAATATTGACAATAGTACCATTGTAAATAACATAGCAGTTTTGAATTTTGGTAGTGAGAATCTCGATTTTTTGACTGAAAAAAAATTACGACAATGTTTCCTAGATCCGAAAAATTCCATCAGTAATCTTTTAGAATTCATACATTTTAATAAAACACATCCAGAAAACAATAATATTAAAATAGAAGATTCAGATGCTAAACATATAAAAATCTATGATGGTAAATCATGGAATTATGAAAAAATCAAAACTGGATTACAAAAAATAGCAAATAATAATTTTTTTGTTCTGGAAAAACAATATGGTATTTGTCGTGATAATATGAGTCATCGAGCACAGGAAAATTGGGATGATTTTTACTATGATTATCTAAGTGATGAACCAATTTTAGTGGAACATGTTTATGATAAAGTATTTATTGTCTTACAAAAGAATCGAAAATAATTTAAAAATAAAAAAATCTATTTTATTTCAAAAATTACTTTATTTTCCATTCTTTTTTTTATTTAGCACATGAACTATGACAGACCAAATTACTGACACTAAAATGCCAAACGCAATTGGTCCAAGTGAAAGATATAATGACCATCCCAATTCATTATTTGCCCATGGTAGTCGATCATACCTTGGATCAAGATGTGGTACCAACAGATCTGTGCAATTTTGTTCAATTGAACTCATGTTCAATCCAATATATTCAGGTTTATAAATGGCATAGGTATAACAAGTAAAATCACCACTTTGGTCAGATGCAAATACACGTCCTGCAATATTAAGCCATCCCCAAAACATAAGAGTACCGTGAAATGTTTTTTCAGAAAAGATACGTTGAATAATTGTACGATTTCGAATTAAATCAGCTTTTTCTTTATTAATTAAATCTTGAACGGACATTTGATCTGGAAATCCATTTTTATTTATAAATAAGTCTACATTCGATATAGCTTGTTTGTGAAGTTTTCCACGATGAATTTTAATGAGAATCCATCCAACTATTAAACTAACATTTGTAAATACAAATGATATTAATACTGCGAGAGGGAGCCCAGTATTATGAATTAATAATGATGTACCAGTGGCAAGCAGCATAGATACAATATATAAATCGCCAAACCATGGATGGAGAAATTTGATTTTATGATGAAGGCGAGTGATGAAACAGGCAATACCAGAAAGAAAAATTAAATAACAAAACACCAAATGAATAAAATAAAAAGTTTTAGAACAAGTATATTTCGAAAAATGGTATGTATATTCTAAATCGTTGAGTGTGGATGGAAACGATGACATAATGAGTATGTTGGTTTTTGTGAAATCAAATAATGAAATTAAATAATAAAATCAAATTTTAAAATAAAAAAATAATCAATCATTGGTTTTTGTGATCTTTTTGCTTAGAGGGGGATGATACTCAATACACCCAATATAAAAAAAATAAAAAAAATTTGTTTTATTTTTTTTTATACACAACTTAATGATTTTCCACAACCCACTTTCCGTTTGTTATTTGACTCTGTTGTTGACCCCGTTAAATCAGTAATTTGTAACCAGCTGAACAGCATATCTAGTAAAAAGGCCCCAATCAAACTCATTTCAAAATAGACATTTGTAAAGGTAAAATCGCGAACAATCATATCAATTGTTTCTTCTGAATAATGCCATAAACCACAACATTGCGTAAAAGTCTCATATGTACCCGGTATTTCAAACGTGGTACAATTTGGAGCAGTGAAATTTCCATCATAAACCACTTTTGCGTCACTACTTTCACAATTTAATTCAGGTGTAAAATAAGTCTCACTATATCCAGACCAATGATCTTCATAAATTGTAATATTTTCTTTCCCATTTAATGAATTTGTCGCATAAGAACTCGCAAATACAATCATAAAACAAGTTGGTAAAAGTAAACATCCACTTACAATTGATGCTTTTACTTTTAATCCAATATGATCATTAAATTCATAAAATGTAGTTGTGATTCCAGTGATACAAAAAGCCAATGTTCCAACCAATATAAGGAAATATGCTAATCCCGCCACTGGCTCAAACCATTCTTCTTTTTGTCCTACAAAGTAATTATTGTACAGAGTGATATTATTGATAGATTTTCTAGAAAGAATTGTGAAATAATCAATGGAAAAATAGATGAAATATCCCAAAATTGAAAAATAAAGTACCCAACTTAAAATTATAAAGAACCACAAATTCCATGGTTTCACTGGTTTCGATATTGTATGCATTTTATTTTTTATTTTAGTTAAAATGTTTGGTTTGAGTTTAAATTGAATTCAAATTTAAATAAAACAATTTTAAACACAACTTTTTCCAAATTTAATAATCTGATTTGAACAATATACTTTTTAAACATTAATTTTAGCAAGAAAATTTGCTATATTTATTACCATAATAAAAGACATAATATTTTGATTTCGACTAATTTTATTTAGATTTTTCAATATTTCATATTTTTTAATGGGTGGTTTCCAATGGAAACTAACTTTTTTATTATTTTTCGCCATAGCGATACTAAATCCAGCACTTGCTAAAATGGGGCATATAAATGATAAATATGAACCATAATAATCGTGATATTTCATGTGAGAAAACAAATTTACGTTCATCAATTCATGATCTACCTCTTTGTATAATTTTTGTTTGGTAAATTTATGATATAAATATCCTGACAATTGTTTTCTATAATTATCACTCATGTGTGAATTACACTGTAGAATCTGATAAAGTGACACTAGTCGTAGATGGTCAGTTGTGTTTATTTTTTTCCATATCTTCCAACTATCCAAATCGGCTTTACTGTTATATTTTTCCCATTTTTTTTTTTTTTCTGTTTCATTATTATATTTTGAAATTAAATCCATTGTTATTATTAAATCATCACAATAGGTATGGTCACTGAAGGACAATAAATTGGAAAGTATTAAAGATGGATATAACACTATGGAAGAACACATTGTGAGATGTGATTTCATATTTTTTTGAGAAAATCCATTTTTGATATAATTATATGTTGAAAAACAAACACCTGTGAAAAAAAACATTTATTTTATATGGTATTTTTTTGTTGAGATTATTTTTGTTCATATGAATTTTCAAATTTTTTTATCTGTCACAGCCAACGGAAACAATCAATTACATTCTTTTTTTAATATTTCATATGCATTATTGATTTGTCGTGCCATACTTTTTGCAAATTGTACATCGTCACCATTATATGAATCCAAATGCCATTTTTTAATTTCTTGATAATAATGTTTTTTTAACACTTGACTGGTTAATTCAATATGTTCTGTTAATCCCAAGAGTCGCAGCATATCAAGTCTCTCTGATTTTACGACAACAGCTATTTGTTTATGATCTGTATTGTATTGATTTTTTTGATTCAGATATTCCTCAGAATCGTTACAATATGCTTCATTCTTCTTTTTTTCCGTGTTGATGCTCTGTTCATTTTTATATTTTTCCGTTTCACCATCATGCGATGAAACCCATCCAAATAATCCACCACCAACTGCGGCTGGTATTAAAAATCGAGCAACTCCAGCCGCCACACCAGCAACAGGACCAAATGCCATTAATCCAAAACTGCCAACAAATAATCCGGCAGTAATTCCTAATTTTAATGGATCACTTACACTATTACCACGTAATTGTCCATTAAATCCATTTACAATTTTATGTAAATCAGATCCGCCAATTTGATAATTGTAAATGTATGCGGGCATGTTGTATAATTTAATATTGACATCTGCTTCGTGGAGTTTCATAGTGAGTGAATGGACACGTCCACGATCTGCGTTCCAATGTTGAGCAATATAATGTTTGATTCTTGTTTCTTCCATTTCAAACAATACAGAATTCATTTTTTCCACTGCATAATTAATTTTCATTTCGTGTGGTGAAATAGTTGTGTTTTTGTCAATTTCTAAATCAGTGATTTCTGTGACTCTGGCAGTCTGCATTATTTCTTCCACATGTTCCTTTGGATATTCAAATCCACCATAAATTTGTGTTTTTTTAATTCCAAATGGTCGATCGATTGGTCCCACCTCACCTTGGCAATCATACCAATCTGTGACCAATCGATAATGTGTTTGTGGTAAAGACATTTTTAGTGCTGGGTTGTAAACCCACGTAGTGTAGGGTTCCCATCGATCGTGACCATATTGTCCAACAAAACTGGATCTTAAATTTTGAATATCAACTGAATAAAAAGGTAGATATTTTTTTATAACGGGATCTTTGGATGATATAACAACTTCATTATTTTTTAATTCCTGGTCTGGTTTATTACCACTTTTTTCAAAAAACCCAACACTATCAGACAATGCTTTATTGGTATCTTTTCTAGAAATATTGAATGGTAGGTAATCCAACTACAGACGATAAAGTGCGCAATTGGTTTAAAAATACGGGGTTCCGTTTGGATGAAACTCTTCTAAATATACTTACCATCTTGATATATTAAAAACTTGGTAAATCATATATAAAAGTCAAATTTTTCATTGTTATATATGGTGTATTGTGAAATATCATATTTTGTTAATGAAAAATAAATGTAAAAATAGATTTTTTTATATTAAAAATTGTTAAAATTGAAAATGAAATAAAAATGGCATTTTATTATAAGAGATAGTTTATGTGGAATTTTATTATTAATCCATTGACAAATCAAAAAGTTAATATTTATTCAAATATAGGTAAAGCAATTTTACAAAAATACCAACAGTTATCAGGTGGTAATGACAATGAATCGACAAGTCCCAGTCCAAATAACAAGATCAAAAATAACCAAAATAACAAGATCAAAAATAACCAAAATAACAAGATCAAAAATAAAACCAACCAGATGAAAAACAATGAAATCGAAAATAATAAGAAGATCCATAATGAAAAAATACAAAAATTTGAAAATAATAATAAGACCAATCAAAAAATCCAGAATAAAAAGATTCGAAATAAAAAAATAAAAAACAACAGCAAAATCCCCATTGAAACGAAACGTAAAATGAATCGAAAAAAATTTAAAATTAAATTAGCTTCATCATTAAAACACAAAAAGACAACATGCAAAAAGACATCATGCAAAAAGACATCATGCAAAAAGACATCATGCAAAAAGACAACATGCAAAAAGACAGTTGTAAAAACGCCACAATTTCATCAAACAATAAGAATTCATAGAATTTCATTGGACTGGAAAATAAATCGTAATTTAATTAAAACCATGCGATATTTAAAACCGGGGTCAACTAAACGAGGTGATTCAATTGAAGAGATTTTAACTGGAATATCAATTTCTCCAGAACCATATGAAATTCAAATACCGTTTGATTTGGTAAAAAAAATCTCAATTCCAATTTTAATTGATTTTTGTGAAAAACGAAAACATAATTCCAGCTTGCAATTAAATAATTTTTTAAATAAAAAACACTATAAAAATGAATTATCAACAGAATTGCCATCAACATCATCGTTGGAAACATCCAGAGAAAACGATAATTCAATTAAAAGGAAACGAGAAACAGTTTTTAAAGAAGAAAGAGTAAAAATTTTAAATCCAAATTTTCTAAAATTTATTGGAAATGTAATGATAACTTCCGCGTATAAAGACAATACAACATATAAAATATTTCAATTTGAAAGAAAAAATGATGATAAATTTGACACAGGAAATTTAGTGTTTAACCGACAATTTTTATCCTATAATCAGCAACGTAATATTTTAAATGACAATATAGGGGAAAATATGTATAAATGGTTATCAAATGCGAATTCGAGTAGTGATCACACAAACGATATTTATATATTGAGTGATCTTGATTCATATGAAAATGAAATACACGATGCTATTAATTTTAATTCATTTTTAGAATTTATATCAGATTATGTCAAAGCAAATTTTGAGATATTAGATGAGTTAACTCAAAGTTAATAAAATAATTCTAAAGAAAAAAGAAAAAATAGAGATTTGTTATAAATTTATGGTGATATCATTTATATTATTTTTTAATTTTGCGATGAATTGAGATTTTAATGTAAGTGGATGAAGTGAATTAATGTAATTCATAATTTCATTCATTTTCAGCTCCATATTTTTCATGTTTTCTTTTTTTATTTCCAAATTCCTTATATTAGATTTTTTTATTTCTAAATTCGAAATGAGATTTGAAATGGGATTTATGTTTGAGTTGTAATCAATGTTCATATATAATTAAATAAGCATATAAAAATAAATTGTGTTTTAGAGATTAAATTGAAAAACTCGATAAATGTCAAATAAAAATAATATTCCCTTTATTGAAAAATATCGTCCAACAATAATTAATGATCTTGTTGGAAATAAAATTGTCTTAAAACAATTAAAAAATATTCGTGATTCTGGCAATTTTCCAAATATCATTATGACTGGGCCACCTGGTGTTGGAAAAACAAGCAGTATTTATTGCCTTGTTCATGAATTATTGGGTGAACATATAAAAGAGGCCACTTTGGAATTGAATGCGTCAGATGAGCGTGGGATTGATGTGGTTCGTACCAAGATAAATTTTTTTATGAAGAAAAAAGTTACCTTACCACCAGGAAAGCATAAAATAATTATTTTAGATGAAATCGACAGTATGACAAAGTCGGCACAACAGGGATTGCGTTCGTTAATTGAGCAATATTCCAGAACGACACGTTTTGCGTTGGCGTGTAATGAATCAAATAAAATAATAGAATCGATTCAGTCACAATGTATTATTTTGCGTTTTTCAACATTGGAAAACAGTCAAATAAAAAAATATATTAAAAAGGTGGCAAACATGGAAAATATTGTAATGACTGAAAATGGTGTTAAAGCTATAATATTTTCAGCACAAGGTGATTTAAGAAATGCGTTAAATATTTTACAGACAACTTATGTGGGGTGTGAAATAGTAAATGAAGACAATGTTTTTTCGATGTGTGATAAACCTAAAATCCATTATTTGAAAAACATCATAGAGCATTGTTTAAAACAAGAATTGAGTAATGCTTGTTCCATTGTGAATCAATTATTTGATAATGGATTTTCATCGTTTGATATATTGGAATCCTTATTTCAGATTATCAAGACATATGAGATTCATGATGATTTAAAATTGGAATTTATCAAACAATTGGGTATTGTTCATATGCGAATTTATAATGGGTTGTCTTCAAAATTACAACTATATGGGTTGATATCTCGATTGATTTTAGTGAAAAAATAATTCAAACATTTTTAAATTTAAAAACATTTTTAAATTTGAAAATATTTTTAGGTGGCTATTTATAAAATAATAATAACTTCAAGGAAAAATCAAATTAAAAAAGTTTAATGAGTTATGTTTTGTCAAATCCAAATCCAAATCCAAATTAAAAGTGGATTGTTGTTTTAGTATTCATCATCATAATGCGAAATTTTGTTTTGTCCACGACTGGCAATAAAATCATTTTGTTTTTTAGTGGCACAAATACATCCACCATCACATGAATAAGTAGAAGGACAACATCCAGGTTCACATTTATTATGTGCCCACATATACATTTGACGAGGTGTTTCGGAAGTTCCATCAACATTTGGTCCGTTTGATTCTTCCGAAGATAAATTAGTTCCACTTGGTGTTAATGGAAACGCATGTCCTTGTGGAACATATAACGCATCTTTCATTAAAACCATTTCATTTTCTTTTTTAATTGCTTGTAAACCATCATATGGTCCAATATTTGATTTAAGTGGTGCTGGTGACAAGCTAGTAAATTCTTCGACATCAATTGGTTTTGTATGTGGAGTAAATACATATAAATAGATCGATAATAAAATGGCGGCAACAATGATAATTTTAGTTGAATTCATTAATATATTATATTGTTGAGATTATTTTTTTATTGTTCCATGATTGATTGTTCATTTATCGAAATAAATAATGCCATCTTTATCCGTAAAAGAATTTGCGTTAAATTGTTGTCGTAAACATTCTAAATACGCGGTAGCAGTGGATAAAGGTAACATGTGTTGGGTCAGTTCACCATTTGCGAGAACTAAATCTAAATTACAAGGCATTTTGTCAATTTTGCTATATTTTTCATTTAAAATGGCTAATGTATAAAAATCTTTACACATATATTTTTTTTCACCTACTGTTATAAATTGTTGGTCCATAGGTAATAAACTTGCCACCTGAAACATATCGTCCGTTGGAGACCGTATTTCTTTAGTATTGGTTTTAAATTGTTGACTAAATTTATAATATTCTTTATTAAATAAAATTTTGGAGGATGAAGACATTAATTATTGCAATAATAAAATAACAATTAATTTCTTTAAATACCTTTTTTTAAAAGACAATTCTTCAAAAAAAGATTTTACATCAATCAAGAAACAACTGATTTTTAAATTTCAAACACAAATTTTAAACAGTACTTGGACATGTTTTTTTGCCATTGACCATATGTGCTTTCACACATTTTCCCCATTTACGATCGTCATTGACATCTTTGTTCATACCTTTTCCTTCACAACAAATCATGTTGGTACCTTCACATTCTTTTGATGATGCGCATAATTCACCTATTTTTGAGGGTGGACATTTTGGCTCTGCGGAACAAAATCCCTTACAACATCGTAACAGTTTGCGTCCTTTAAATCCGCCACTACTGAATTTATCACAGTCACTATCTTTATCACATGGATTTTGAGTGTTGATTTGGTCACGAAATCGGAAAATAGTGGCAATTTGAATTCCGATATTTTTAATAAAGAGGGTAAAATCGTATACTATATCTTTATATGGTTCTGGTTGATTACAAATTAAGTTATATCGAATCATCATGGTATTTAGATAATTCAACAAGATCCATAATTTGGGGGCAAGAATAATGGATTTGATGGGTGAAATGAAATTGCCATTGTTAAAATGGATTAGCATTTCTCTGGCTTGTTCACTGATGGAGTCGAGTGTTTTATCTAAATCTCGTTTTGCCCATTCACATTTATTTGGATTTTTATCTTTTAATTCTTTTTCTGAAAACATAAATGTAAATCCCTCTATAATGGGTTTGTTGTTTTGCTGTTGTTTTTTAAGGCGTTGATGATTTTTATCTAGATCTGAACGAAATTTCTCAACTTTGGCAATTAAGTGTTGTAAAATATTTTTTCCTCCATCTTCCATAGATGTATAATTCGTGAAAGTTTCTTTTTGATGACGGATAGGCCATTTTTTTGATTTTCGGAGTCCTATAACAAGAATCAAGACACATAAAAAAAATAAAAAAGTAGTTTTATGTTTCATTTAATATTAATCACAGATAATTTTTCAAAACAGAATTATTTATTCTTCATTTTTAAAAAATCTGGAAATAACACTGGTTTACATAATCCTGCTTCCATTTCTTTTGCTGGTCCACAATCACCATATTTTGGATCCAATATAGATTTTCCAACAGGCAACCATTTTACTGGTTTCTCACACCCACCAACACCAATATCATTGAACCCTGGTGGACAACTTTCTGAACACATTTCCACATTACCCGCGTCTCGTGTATAATATTTATCGCATGGCGGATAACACAGACGACCGTGTAACTCGCGATTATCTGGACATTTGTCTGGTAAGCGTCCAACTTTTGATTTTGGTGGATTATCATTTGTACATAAAGTCGCACTACATTTAAATCCATCTTTTGGTTTTTTATAACACAAGGATGATTCCATTGTACGATCACTATCGCAATATTGCCGTTGACTTAATGTTTTTTTAATCCCAACATCTGTTTTTCGACAAGTTGAACCATCATCATGATAACCACTTTTACAAGCAGTGTGACATTCATGAATGGAATGTCCACAAATACCCATACATTTTCTTGATTCATTGGAATTACAACTCATATTCCATCCTCTGCGTATTGATTTACCATAAATATGCGCATCACTCCAACAACTTGTTCCATCATCTCTTTGCCCAGAATCACAAGCTCTTTTTTTTGGAATGGTTCCAACACCTCGATCATATGCACAAGAAGTTCCATTATAATAAGTACCATCAGGACATTTTTTTCGAATAAATCCAGGTGTGTTTACCATCCAATTATCATCTGGTAAATCGTAACATAAATCTAAATGGTCTTCAACAGGATGATCTTTTTCTAGGCAACCTTTTGGAACAGATTTGGAAGTATCTGATCCAACTGTGGAATATTTTGTTTTTTTTTGGCAATGATCTGATGTTGTTGTACCTTCCCAATTAGATGGACAATCCAATAAACATCGTTGTGCTTCATCCCAAACATAAGAAGATTTGACCTTTTCACCCTTAAAGTCAATTTCCTGCTCTTTTGGACATTCTTCTAAACACAATCCTGCGCCATTATGCTGATATCCTTTGACACAATTGACGGGGGGTGTTCCCATGAAAAATCCAACTGGATTTTTTGCGAAATCGGAAACTAAAATTTTGTAATGTTCCATTGCCAGTTTAGCTTTGTTTTGGTCTAATTTGTTTTGAGCGGAATCTTTTATACCACTTGGAGACATATTATTTGCTGTATTTTCATCAATCATTTTTTGGGATTTTATCATGGAAGATCTATCCTTTACTTGGCCCATAATTGATTTACCAATACCAAAATGTTCTTTATTTTTATAATTTAAAAGTGACAGAATTATTAGGGCAATTAATAAAAATAATAAAAAATAATTCATTTTTTTATTAATTTATGTTTAGATTTAAAATTTACATGCAACAAACCAAAAACAGTAAATTATACATGAACGTATCCGGCAATCAATCGATCACCGCTGTGCTGCGTTCGTTTGCTTGCTTTCGAAAAGTAGGTCGGAGGCTGAACGGTGTTACTCTCTTTCATGAAAGAATACTGTAATTATAATACATGAAAAAAAAACGTAAAAAAAACATTCACTATTTTGTTTCATTATTTTTCATGTATTAAATAAAAATTTCATTGAATTAAATTTTCTTTTGGGATCACAAATTTACTGTTTTTAAATAAGTTGTGTAATGAAATAACCACTTTTGAAAATCCACCTGAATTGGGACAAGCAATCACGTGTTTTGAGAAAATTAGTTTTATTAAATCCAAATCAGTGTCGATATTTGAGCAAATTTTCACAGGCAAACGAATATAACTGATTAATTTACGCAACAATTGTACATTTTTATTTTTACTTTCGTCACTATATTTCCATTTATGAACATTATATAATTTACTTTTTGGATTACTACCATAATGAAGAGCTGTCACGAGAACAACTGTTTTATTAAATTTTCGATAGCGATTAATCATATTTAAATAAAACAAAAAATTTTTAGAATTCATTAGGCCGCGAAATGATAAATCATCACCAGTTCGAATATGAACTAATATATGATTATCTCCATAAACTTTAATTTTGTTTTTAATCATAAATTCCTTCGCCGTTTCATATAAACGACTTGTCTTATTATTAACACGATGTTTGGAACAATTTTCAAAAAATTGCCGCATTAATGTCCCTTCATATTCACTATTTGTCATTAATTCATCGACAACACGATGTTTAATCTTAAATCGCATCAAATCACTTATTCGATAAACCTCGTTATTTTTCAAAATTTGGAGTTCCTTATGTAATTGTTCTTCAGTAAATTTTTGATTTTCTTTATTTATCATGACAATTGTCATAAATGGTATTATAATATTGAAATATTAAAAAAATTGTAGTTTTTACGATATTTTTAAATTTCTCTAGGTTTTCATTCTCCAAATTTTCATTCTCGCGTTTTGCCCATTATTATTTATTTAAAAATAAATAAATCGAACATTGCGTGGTTCCCATCCATGATACAATGTATCGTACATATCTTCATCCATATTTCTTATTTCTGTAATCAATTTTACTATTACAGTAAGTAAAAATAAATCTGTTCCAAAAGAAAATACATTAAATAATAAATAGAACCAGCCAGTGCTATAAAATATAACAAAAAATTTAATTATTAAACTGATTGAAACACTTATTCCATACACTAATATATAATCGGATTTATATGTTTTGGTACCATGATATCCCATATATGCAGCGATAATTGGTAAAATATACCAAAAATTAAAATAAAAAATTGTGAAAATGACATTAAACATAATATCAGTGATCGCCAATAATTTCAGAGTTTTTGCTAATCCAACAATTCTGGTTTGTTTTTTTTCCTCGGTATTTGGTGGATCCAATAATGGAAGTGCATTTTCATTATCATCAAACGATTTATAATCCATTTTATAATTGTATTTTAATGACATGAATGTTTTAAGTATCTTTTTTTTCAAGTGGTTTTTTTATATACATTTTCTAAAAATAAAATCATTTTGGAATTAATCAAACGATCCAACGATATAAATAATGATGGATTAGTGTTGTATGAGAACAACGCATTGCCAAAATTATTGTAATGATGATTTCCAACGAGAATGAAACATATAAAACAAAATCGGATTAAACAATAAAGTTGAAACCGAAAAATGAGTGGCACCCAATCGCTGATATTCACATAATGTATCTATGTTACGTATACCTCCTCCAGCAACAATTTCAACATCATCATATTTTTCACGTATCGAACGAACTAATTTACTTGTATGTGGTATAAGAATTGGACCGCTTAAACTCCCATTTAATTCATTTTTTTTCAAAGTGTTACAACAATGAAATTGTCGAAATCCTTTTTGATAATATGAGTCGACCATTTGGATATTGGTATCTGGTGCGAGTTTAATGGAACACCATTTTCGTTCTGGATTTAAAAATTCTTCGATTCCAATACAAACCAATTCATGTTTGGTATTTTTACAGCTAACATTGATTTCCAAATTCATTTTTTTTGGAATTTTTTTATTAAATGTGTGAATTTCGTTTGGATCTAATATGGCAATGCTTAATACATTGGATTCATTAAATTT